>OUNM010909158.1_pt1 | contig 19958 bp, 13 predicted proteins | sample 1769961 | NCBI WGS metagenome assembly OUNM01 (sample SAMEA3914820, study PRJEB12502) | metagenome | biome: forest; material: soil | place: USA | collected 2012-03-12 | depth 0.3 m
CTCAGCACCAGGATGGCGCTGGTGATGAGGGCGAAGCGGAGCTCCGACATGGCGACAACGGGCGCGCCGTGGCTGTCGACCACGGCGGCGGGGGCGCTGCCCGAGGGGAGAAGCGGCTGGCTGCCCGAGGCGGCGTTGGGCGCGCTTTGGGACCGCTGGCTGCTACCCGGTCGCCAGCGGAGGACGGCGTCGATCGAGGCGCGGCAAGGGTGAATCTGCAGTGGGATGCTGAAGGTGACGAGCGCGACGATGGCTGCCTTGGCAATTGTCGAGGCGATGGATGGGGGGTCTGATGGCCCGGGTTAGCTGTGGGAGGGCAAACACGTCTCACCCAGGGGGTGGAAAGAAGTCGTCACGTACACATGCCAACGATGTTGCCCTTGACGTCGCTGCCAAAGGTGAGGTAGCCAGTGATGGCGACGAGGATGTAGACCGACGCGGCGGAGCCAATGCTGGAGCCGATGACGGTCACAACGCTGCCGGGCGAGTTGTCCTTGATCTCATTCAGGATCGAAAACATCTGCATACGTGATTTGTGGTTAGCGGCAGGCTCTGGGGCCGAGACAGCGACGCATCAAACGCAACGCACATTTTGGTGGCATGTGTAGGCAAAGATCACGACCGGCAAGCTACTGAGCGCGGCTACGGGGCCCTCCCAGGAAATGTACCGGATGTCCCCCTTATTGGGAATCTCGTCGGCGGCGAAGTGGTACACGACCAGAATGATGAGATAGCCAATCGCAAGCAGCGCCACCAAGCTCGTGTACTTGAGCGAATCAAGCCTCTTTGGGAAGCTCAGTGGGATGATGAAGAGCAAGAAGAAGGCGGTGATCCAGAACCTGCGGTCGGCGAGGAACGGGAAGGCCGAGTCTTGGCTGCTGCCAAAGGCTTCTGCCACGCCGGGCATGAGATCGCCAATGATGATCATGTACGAGACGCCCACACCGAAGCATTTGATGGCGATGGCAGCGTCGAAAACGACGGCGGCGTTCGGGTAGGTAATCTGCGAGAGGGCGAAGAAGGACGACGTGCCCCGGTCGAGGTAGCGAGCGCAGCGTGACTGGAGGTACAGACCGAAGGCCGACGTGAGCCCGCACCACAGGATCAGCAGGACGCCGAGAATGACACCAAAGTGGGACATGGCCGAGGGCATGGCGAGTGTTCCGGCGCCAATAACTGCAGGCTCCTTGTCAACAAACAACGAACCCGCGGGGTCTGCCCCAGAGCCTCCGACGTACTGGTGTTGACAAGGTTGATGTTGCTGCTCAGAATGGAGGCGTGGCCGCCCCCCAGTTTGGGGTTCCGGGCTCGGCGCGGACTGCAGGCCACCACTCGTCAGCTACTCCGTACCCTGCAAACATCTCCAGAGGGGAGGTTGTGTGGAGGCGGGATACACACTGCGCCATGCTGCCGCCAGAGGTAGTTCCTGACGCACTGCCGGACGCCACCGTCGAGTAACCCGTCATCTAGCCTGATGGCGAGGCCGTGGTCTCAGTTGGCGGGAGAGACGCGGGGGGTTCGAGGTGTCGCGAGAGGAGAGGATATCAAAGACGAGTTTGGTGGTGGTTGGACTATAACGGTATGTCCACTGTCGTCGCCATCGGAGAGCTGTCTGGTTGCTGGGCGGCCCTGGAGCGAAGGGTCGGAGGACACCAGGGAGCGTCGGGGGCCGGAGCGCGGCAGGGTGTTGAGGAGCACGCGAGCCGGTCGTCGATGGCAATGGGAATGGTGGTGCGACTCGAATCGAATGGATGTCGTTTGTATTGTTGGAGCTTCCGGGCGTAATTGAGAAAGGGCGGCCAATCGCGGTGATGTTAAACGTGGCGGTTCGGGAGACTCAAAGTCTGAAATGCATGACGCCTCCTGCAAGCACAGCTCTGGTGACGACTCGGCGCCTGGGATTTGGGGTGTCGATTTGCTGGGCGGCGCGGCGCAGCGGGTCCTGTCGACGCTGATGTGAACGCCGAGACGGCGCCGGCGAGGGCTTCTGAGCGGCCTGTGAGGGCCTCCCGGTGCAGAATGCTGTTGAAAAACAAAATAAACCCTCTTGGTTTTTTCCAGAGCTCGATCAAAGAATCCCGAAACCGCAAAAACCAACAAAGCATCAGCTCCTATCCGTACAGAGCTCGCAGCCAAGCAGCATGCCGAACCAAGCACCCAAAACCAGCAAGTGTCAGTTCAAGGACTGCAACTATGTGCCTCCCCCGGACGCGCTGCTGAGGTAAGCGAAGCCAAGCCAAGGCTGCTCAGGACCCCACCCGCCGTGGCTGACACACTGACGCGCCCAGCGCCCACGTCGCTCAAGCCCATCGCCATCAAGACAAGCCGGATCCGCTCCTCTGCCGGGAGTGCGGCCGAGTATGCACGACAGAGAGCTCCTTTAAACGCCACATGGGTGTCCACGACCCCGAGGGCGAGCACAAGTGCTTTTACTCCAATGTCAGCATGTTGAACGCCGGGTCTGGCCGGCGTGCGCCGATTTGCGAGGCGGACTTCCATCGCCCGGACCAGCTGGCTTCCCACTTGCGGTCCCATCACTCGGAGGACATCAAGTACTGCCTCATGTATACCCACGAGATTCACAATCGGCCTGTCCTTGCTCAGGGCCAAATCCACGACCAGCAGCATCTCCTTGCTTCCGAGTCCCAGGCGTGCGAGGACTACCTGGCCTACCTAAGGTACCGGCCGTTCTTGGACGCCGAGCTCGAGGAGCTTGGGCAGTATCGCCAGCTGTTTGGTTCGCTTGCGCAGTGGCAGCAATCGGGCGATCAGCAGCAGCCTGGCGAGCCCGGCAACCGCCAGCAGGTGTGAGCAGACGTCGAATCACATCTTGACCTTCGGACGGTGGACGGACGGTGGACAGATGGTGGGAGAGAATTGGGGACAGTAAAGTAGTCTACACATCGTCCTCTCGACGCATTCTCGTGATGAGACGGACGGGGTTGGGAGAACAACTGGTTGTGGACTATCCGATTGCGTTCCCTCATTTGACTGTGTTCCGTCATTTGCATTCTGCCATGTGATGCAGGCTTATTATTACCTGCTGAGTATTCTGTATTCTGTACCGAATACAGAATACCGATCGCGCTCCAGTCCGGAATCCCATATCCACAAACAGGTCTCGAGCCCGGAAACGGGTTCCTTTATCAATCAACCCGAACTACAGCAGAGTTGGGGACTTTTTTTCTTGTGGTATAATTTTTGCCCGATTCAAACCTCTGTGATTGCTGCGCAACTCGACATGTCGTGCGTCTCGACCAGCAGTCTGCTGGATTCCGTATTATGTATTCGGTATTGGGTACCTGGTATTGATACGGTGTCACGTCCAAGCGCTGGCCGGCCCTGAACTTCGGGCTTGGCCAGCCGTTGCTTGCCGGGACCAATCCGCGGTGCTCACCACATCATCGTCCATTTCGGGGCCTGTTTCCACGCCACCGCATTTCGACGAGCCAGTCAACATCGACGTGATCCGGGATTGCCAAAGCCGGAATCATGGACGACACGCTGGACCAAACCACAATCGGCACCATCTCCCTGCTCGAGGCGCGTCTGCTGCGCATCGAACACATACTCTACGGCCAGACACCGCCCCCAGCTGATCCGCCCGCCGAGTCGGCAACGGCCTCCCTCGCAGAGCTCGAGCACCGCTTCGCCCAACTCCTCCGCCGCTCTCGCGTCTACGGCGAGATTCTCAAGATCTGTATGTCCCCTTTCAATCCCCCCCCCGCCGCCCCTCCGTTCCCCCGGGACCCAAGTGCTGCCAACAACCTCAGAAGCTTACACACACGCTCCCCCCTCATGCTAGACAAATCCCACCCAACCCTCTTCCAGTCCCCCACGACCTCCACCCCCCCGGCGGACCCACCGACCCAGCTCTCCCCAGACGCTGTCCGCGCGACCGTCCTCTCGTACGCGACCGCCTTCCCCTCGACGGCGTCGGCCCTCACGGCCGCGACGGCCGACACCCCGATCCCCGACGCCCGACAGAGCGCCGCGCTGGCCGCCCTCGCGCCGCGCATGCGCGCCGTTGAGGAGGCGCAGTGGGCGCAGGGCCGCGAGATGGCCGAGCTGCGGTCCCGGAGCGAGAGGGCGGTGCGCGCGTGGTACGAGGGTGGGGTGTTGCGGTGCGGGGTGCAGCTGGCGGATGTGGAGGGGCGGTTGGAGAGGGTGGAGAGGGGGGTGAGGAGGATCGGGAGGGTGAGGGCAGAGGGGGAGAAAGTGTGATGGGCGACGGGACTTGCTTGGTCATGTTGGTTGGTGACCAGCGAGCTGGAACAAGAAGAGCAAATCTACGGGGAAAATATGCGGCAAGCGCGTGCCAACGGCTACGGCGTGGGGAATAGAGGATGGAGCGGTAGGCGGCGGCGGTTCTGATTTCTCTCCGTCGGGCCTGCCAACCAATTTTGGAACCGCCTCGGTGGTGGACTGGTTGTTTAGCACCGGCGTGATATCATTGTCTGCTCTCCGATGGCGGAATGGAGGCCAGTGCACACGGTCGAGCCGAGGCAATGCCATTGGCTTGTCTGGTATCGGCACCAGGCCGAGACGCGCGGGGTGTGGGTGAGCCCATCGCGCCGAGAACGATGGCCTCCCGAGCCTCCTTATTTTCCGGGGGTCAGAGGCGGCAGGCCAGGCCACGGCGAGTTGGGAGGCGAAAGGCAACGGCGTTCGTCCTTCCGGGCCGGGCCGTCAGGCCTTGACCAGGGCGGCCATGTTGGAGTTCATAGCAACCCATCTCATGATGGGTCCATATGCAATCTACAGGTGGTGGCAAGCAAACACGACCTGGAGGCTGCACGCAGCGGGCGGCGCGGCCTGCACGTGGCGCTGTGCGACCTCGGGGCGGCAACCGCATTTCCGTGTTTCAAAGGCACCTTTTATCCTGCTCCAAGCCGGACGTGCTGCAAATCCTGCTCCCTGGACTTGGCTAAAGAGACTCAAGACGTGGCCAGAAATGAACCGTTGGGATCACTGGGCCATCAGATCTCAGCACCCAACATTACCGAGAAGGTCCTGGGCAGAAAGATGCATCAGGTACCAAATACGGAGTTTGAAGCACCAGCACGTTGCGCAGAATTGAGGTTAAGGCTGTGGTGGCCGAATGCCGCCCGCGGGAGGGAGTGTCCTCCGTCGACCAACAAGTCAGTAATCCGTACGGAGTACCTTTTGTAAACTGCCCTGGTCACTGCATGGAACCAGTAATGCCGTCGATGCGCTGAGCTCTCCCTCCCGCCGGCGTGCTGCCACCACAAGGCTTCCCGACGGTGGGGCTCAATATGGTCGATATTGAGTGCTTTGACTGTTTTCCCAAAACACTGCGTGCAGCCCAAACTGGGCAGTCGTCAGGAGTCAGAACCGACTTGACACTTGTCGGCCAGAAACCAGGCATTCCGCGTCGATCGGCGGTGTCGCAGGGCCGGGGAGCCCTCTGAACTCAGGTGCCTGGGAAGGCAATGCCATGGAATCTCCACGATCCCTTCGGATGCCGATCCTCGCTCACGACCCGACCCGACCGGGACTGGCGTTGGGCTGTCGAGAAGTGATGGATGCCAGTGCCTGCCGTAGAAACAGAAAGTCGGAAACGGAGGCGGGGTCTTCCACCCGCTGCTGCACCATCTTTCCTGGCGTGTCATTGCAGCTGCGGAGGCCCGACACGGCTCCGAGCACGGTTCTCGGTTACACCCTCTTTGAGCCCGTGATGTCCGTGTCACCAGTCAAATGCTTTTCGGCGTGGTGTGGTGTTGTGAGGACACCACCACCACCGAGCCGTAAGTGCGTCTGCCAGTCAATCTCTGGACTGGCAGACGCTGGATCCGGTCCTGTGGAGTCTGTGAAACTTTGAAACGCACGAAGCGGGACCGACATGAGGGACCCCGCCAAGGCCCCAGGGGTCAGGGGGTCCAGGGGCACCCTCCACGCTTCGCGGGCTCTGCATTTTGACCCAATCAAGTCGACCAGATCGGGGCGACTTGCCGTGGTGTTCCAGGTGTCGCGGCGAACGGGCATTCAAACGGTCAAACCCTCGCCCAACGGGGACAAACAAAGATGCCTGCATTCGAGGGATCTCGGATCTATTCGATTGGCCTCCCTTTCTCGATTCGATGGCCTTGTTCGACAGGCACGGGTTCTGACGTGAGTCCACAGCACGACGTCAACGGCCAGGGGCTCGGTGCTGACGCTTGCACATTCACCCTGACAGCACATCTGATTTCTGGCTTCCCGACGCAGGACATAGGCAATACTCAATGTCAGTCTCTCGTGACTGGTTGTCGACGAGTCTTATCATGGACGGTAATCGCCACCTGGGACGCAGCCTGCAATGTCAAAGTGAGGTAGGCTGTGATGTGAGGTGGGAATTTGAGCGACAACTGATCTGATGGCCGCCGCATCACTGCGTTTCCAGCCCTGGCCTTGACTCCAGAGGTGGCCATGCGGATGTTTGTTGCTTTGAACAGCCTTCAGAGTCATTACTCTCCAGGTATTCTGTCCTGCGTGTGTGATAAAGGCCATTGTCGATCAAAGTTCCGACGAGCTGCAGAGCACCAAAGACTTTGTTTGCCCCAAGAGGAGAATGCAGGCCCGCCAGCCGCAACAGTTGCTGGTGATCCATCCTGGACTGGATACAGATGGAATGCTTTTGCCGCGCCCGCGTCACCTTGCGAAAGTCAGCGTTCCCCTGGTGCAAACCCGCCGAGGCGCTGCGGTCCAGCCAAATTGAATCCTTGGCCCAAAGGCACAGCATGAGCCAGCGCACGATCCACCCCTCCTCCTCGATTTTGCAGCCCCGGCGTCCCATCGTATCCGCCCTCCCCTGCAGCCTGGTGTGTGCCCGGCGTCCACTCAGGGCCTCCCGTCCTTCCCGCTCCGCAGGCCCCAGTTGGCTGGCTGGCTGGCTGGCTGGCTGTGCTGGCTCCTCCCTTCCATCTCGCATGAACCCATTTACCACCCACCCCCCGTGTCCTGTTCTCACGGCATTTTACCCTTTCGCTTCTCCTCGACGCCTTCCCTTTCCCCCATCGCTGGCCATTCGACTCCACGCGCGCCAGCCTCGATTTTTTCGACAGGACGCTTGCACATCGATTGATTGAAGCACGCTGGCGGGTACTGCGGTTGCGACAATAGACAAGAAAAGAGACACCCGGCTGTCTACACGGCGGCCAGACCCTGGCGACGAGTCGAGATTGGGATCTGAAGAGCAGCCGACCACGAACCACCGTTCCCGAGACCTCTTCGAGTGCGATTTCTACCAATTCCAGCAGCTCAGCAATTTGGCAACTTCTTTTCATTTGAGGCCCCGGAGAGACCGATCGGCTGCTTCCTACGTCCACTTCAACACGTTCGCTTGACCCCGTTTTCGACCAAGGGCCTCTCCGTCTCCCGGCCATCTCTCCCATTTTCATCCCACCCGCCGTCCTTGTTTTCCTCGCTCCGCCAGCCGACGCGTGTACCATCGAGTCTTGCTCGCGATTCCGAGTCCGATAATATCGACCGAAGGATTTCGCTGCGGCTCCACCGATCCCGTCATCTCGCAGTTTTCCCCTGACGAACTCCCGGCTGTCAACGCAGGTCCCAAAGCGCAGCCGCATCAGACGACCGGCTGTTCCATGCACGCCGCCGTACCCTGCGCCAACTGACTTTTTGCCACCCATCCGATTGCTGCCAACCCCCGGCCGTCAGCGCACATATGCCCGGTTACGGCTCGCTCCGCTCACCATCGCTCGGGAAAATGGAATACTCTAGGGCCCAGTATGGCCGCAAGCGCATCAGCTTCGGGAACATCATTGGTGACCCGTTTGCTCTTGCCACAATCTCGATCGCAACGGTAAGTTTGGATTTGGGTCCAAGTGAGTGAGTGGTGCGTCGAGACCGATGTGCTGACGCGGCTCCCCCTCTCTGCAGCTCGCATGGATAATATCCTTCATTTCGACAATTTTGGCGCACATCCAGGTGCCTGCCGGGTTCCCCCTCTACACGTATTGGGCGTTGGTTTTCTACATTGCCGTCATCATCGGAATCTTCGTCGTGGTCGCGTCCGACAGCACCCAGACGTACCATGTTGCTCTTGTCGGCTATCTCGGCTGCGGCTTGGTCCTTTCGACCTCAGCGGTCAACGGCCTGATTCACACCAGCCAGGGTGCCAAAGAAGCCTCGGCCGCTGGCTTTATCCTCCTGTCCATGGTGACGGTACGTTCACACATGCCGGGTGGTGATGCGAGCCAACTTGTCGTGCTAACGCAGCCCGCAGATTGTCTGGATCTTCTACTTCGGTTCTGCCCCATCAGCCGTGCCCCGCGCATACATCGACTCGTTCGCGCTCGCCAAGGAGACGACTTCGGCAAACCGCCAGACCATGAACGGTGGCTACGGCACCCGCAGGCCTGAGACCTCGACCTCCGTGCAACCTCCTCAGATCTACACTGCTCAACTTAATGGGCTCGAGAACCCGTCCCCGGTCGGTGGCATGACCGCGGCCATGCGAAACTCGGCAGTCCCGCCAGCATTTGCTACAGCACCGCCCCAGAAGGTCGCCCCCCAGCCAGGCGCCCCGGATGCGGAAATCGTGCCGCCTACCGAGTACCCTTACAGGGCCAAGGCCATCTACAGCTATGAGGCCAACCCAGAAGATGCCAACGAGATCTCATTCTCCAAGCACGAGGTTCTCGAGGTCAGCGATGTCAGCGGCAGGTGGTGGCAAGCACGAAAGCAGGGCGGCGAGACAGGCATTGCTCCCAGCAACTACCTTATCCTCTTATAGTCTGGGATCTGCGTAGGTGCGTAGGGAAGTTGCGAGCAAGGATACGCCAGGGCGGAACGCATGATACCATGTGGATGATTTTCCCTTTTTTTTCCCGTCTGGATGACGTTTTTTCTATATACCCGACAAACGAATCGACCCCATCCGGCGTTACATGGGTAGAAGCCCCTCGCGACAGCGGACCGGGCCGTCTGTCGCCCTCTGCCCCACGTCGTCGACGAGCGGTTATGAGGAGACATGGCAGAGGAGCGTGACACAACACGCCGGCATGCCTGAATTGCCTGCCTCGGCATGCCATGGGATGCGTTGGATGAGGTCTAAAATTGCGGCCGCTTCTGGGCGGGCGGGTCTGACTGGCTTTGGCTTGGTTGGTTTTTTTTTTTCCGGTTCTTTTTTGCTTCGGGCGCTCCATGTTCTTTTTCACTACGGATTCCCTTCTTCAAGCCCTATTATTCTATGTACCACTTGTGTATGTGACACTACCTGATTTTAGCATGAGGTCCCCGAGGATGGCGCCTCTCGCTCTGCTGGATGCCGATGCTCGCCGATCCGTACTGTACGACTGCCGCCATGAAAGATGAATAGGATTGTGGATTGTGTTGAAAGCTTGAAGTTGGGCGCGTGAGACCTGATGGGATGATGCAGAGTCATGCCATTCCAGCCCTGTCTGCGTTAAAATAACAACTGCCTGCAAAACCCTCCCTCTCCCTGCATCTCTGGGAGGAAAACCAAGTTCAGTGTGCAGAATTTGACTCTCCTGACGTGATAGACTGTGACTTGACCAACAACCCGTTGACCTCATAAAAAAACTACCTTCCCTGTGATGCCTCTGTTTACGGTCGTTGCGCAGAGGATGCAAGGGGCGTTTCCCTTGCGATCAAAGTCGAGAAATATGACATGCTGCCAAAATCCCGTAGCCAACGCAACCCCCTTCTCCACAGACGATCCAGCGCTTCGTCCCGCGGTTCCAGCGGCACAGCCGGAACATGCTGCCCCTTCCGTTGCCATAGCTTCACTCGCAGGCATCATCTGTGGGTCAGACTCTAGCCGCGATCTCGCCCCGAAGGGATGATGGAGAGCTCAACGTGGGGTGTAGTAGAGCTTTCTCGCGGCGCAGTCTTCCGGGAATAGCGCGGCAAGCTGGCGTCGGTGAAAATGCCGGCTTTTCATCTCCGGATGCTACGGCGCACCGCCGCACCCTCTCCGTATCTGGGTGAAGCCCGTCATGCACCAACTGACGTGCCTGATCGGGTCACCAACCGTCTGGCGCGGTGACTACTGCTCCTCATTTTGTCAACCGGTCCGGCCCTCCCCTCTCATGCCTGGTCCAAGCGCATCCTCAGCTCCCTCTCCTTCTGCAGCACCTCCAACTCGAGCCTTTCAACACTGTACTTCAACGCCTCCTTCCGCTGGCGGACCACCTTTGCTCTCAACGCAGCGCTCGCGCCCAGCGGGCGACCTTTTGCACCGGCCATGTTGGTGCTCCCGCTCTTGCTCCCTTTCCCCTTTGCGCCAGTATTCCCACTACGGCCTTCGGGTTCCGCCGCGCCGGGAAAGTGAGAGAGCCGCCCCGCGTTCAGCTCTGCGCGGGCTTTGAGGGTCTCGATCCGCCGGGCCTGGCGCTCGAGGTGCTTGTCGGCGCGGTCGAGAAGGAGGGCGACGAAAGGGCCAATTTCGTCGCGCAGGGAGGACTCGGCGGCCGCTAGGGTTGGTTGAGGGATGAGTTCGTAGTGCTGTTTGTCTTCCCAGCATTCCGGGCTCGAGTCAGCTTGTGAGAAGGCAGATATTGGGGAAAGGGGGCATTACGCGGACGGTCTTGAGCACGGACGATAGACGGGGAAAGTCATGCACACCCGTGCCGAGAGTTGCGACGGAGGACTCGAGAAAGGAGAGGGAGGTGCGCAGGGAGGTGACGCAGTCGGCGTAGGTGGGGGCGGGCGTCCCGGTGGACATTGTTGCTGTTTGTGGATGTCGCTCCCTGACGGGTTTGCAGTGGAGCGGGGAGTATAGAGTGCGTGCTGTTGGTTGTTGGGTAGGTTGGCGTTCAGGGGGGCTTTCAAAAACTGTGGTGAGGTCGATGGTTGATGTTGGCTCTGTGCCAGTGTGGTTTGTTGACTTTGGTGGACAATGGTGTTGCTGAGCAAAAGTGGGGTTGGCTTACCTGCCCTGTTGCAGGATTTCGAGCTTCCCCCTGTCGCGTGCGAGAATGAAGTCCAGATCCAGGAGACACTTAGCCCCGGACAGATGCATGTTGGCGAAAAGGAAGAAAGATAAAGCCGATATCGAAGACAATCGAATACGGCATTTTAGTAAAAAGAAGATCAAGATAGTGTTTCTTACCGTCCTGACTTTCGCGGGTTCCGAAGGGGCACCTCTGTTTCTGCTGGCGCGGGCTCTGAACTGCGCGTCGAGACGTTCCGTTCCGTTAGGTACTCCGTACCTCGCCCGTCTGCAGGCGGGAGAGCCTGGCTGCGCCATCTACAAAGCGCTGACCCCTCCAGTCTCTCTTTTCCTGAGCACGGGCAGTCAATGTTGACTCCTTGTCCAGTCTGCCGGCCATGATTGACAATGCTGCCCCGTCGAGAACACTTCAAGACGGCAGTCATAGCGCTCCGCCGCAACGCGCTGCGTGGGAAACTAAGGTACCTTAGAGGGGAGAGTGGGCTGACTTAAGGCTCGCGGCACGGGGATGTGGCCATATCCAACCACCGCGTACAAATTCACAAGGGTCGCCACCCCCCCACCTCATTCCTCTGTTCCTTTCCATCTTGCAGCCAACCTCTCCCCGCCCCCCCTCCCCGCTGAACGGCACTTCCGGCCTCTGTTTGAAGAGGCCGACGCTACATCCTGCAAGAATGGACACAACAAGCAACACCGGAGCATCATGCATTCGTCTCATCTACCAACCCCAGCCACGCTAGCCACGGCGACCTGGATGACTTCTTGAGTCATCTCGCCTGGGACCAAGCAACAGCCGATGGGCTCGACCCCATCGACCCCATTTCAACAGCAGTCGCAACAGCCGCACCCGGCTTCTCAACATTTCCCTCCGCGCCCGAACTCGACTTCGGCTACGCACCTTTTGAGACATTCGCCGACCCTCTCTTTGACTACTTTCCCGCTTCTCTCCCCGTGCAACCTCTGAGCTCCAAGATCAGCTCTCTCAGCAACACGCCCTCGACCGGCCTCCTGCAGTCTCCGTCCCCTGCGCCACCCAGCCCGGTCGGCCCCGCCATCTTGCCCGGCCTCAAGCTGCCGCCACAGCAGCAGCGCAAGCCATCCAAGCCGGGACGTCGGCCGGTCGGTGCCTCGCTCTCGCACACGGCCGACGGAAGGATCACGAAGCCGTTGACGGCATCGGCCTCCGCTTCAGAGCATTACCCCCCGGACGATGATGGGGCGGTTCTACGACGCTATCGCAACAACATTGCGGCGAAACGGTATCGGCAGAAAAAGGTCGACCGTATCCAGGAACTCGAGGACGAGGTTAAGGTGATGAAGCTGGAGAGGGACGACCTGAGAATTCGGCTGGCACGACAGGAGGCCGAGATTGCGGGTCTGAGGGAGATGCTCAAGATGAAGCATGGGTAATAAGGGCTGGCCAGGGGCGGATTCGTCAGTCTGGGTTTGTATCTCGGTTTATTCGGCAGTTGGCAGCGCTGGCGTTGAATACGATGATTTGATCATGCCATTTTTTGTGACAATGACTCGCGCAAGGGCGCTAAATGTGTGATCAAGTCGAGGTCGAGGAAGCATTACACGTATTACTCATATTGGGTATGTACCTGACATCCATGTTGCTCCTTGAACAACCTGGAAGCATGCGGGGCTTGAAACCGGAACTCGGCACCTCCAAGGAACTTAGTCGACCGACACTCTCCCCGCGGCTTGGATCCCAACAGAGGCACAGATACGAATCATCTGAATCAACAAATACCTATCGTCCCCAACACTCATCTCAACGAACCATCCCGATGCACCAGCCCAGACATGTCGCATGGAGCCCTGCTGCTCCTCGCACTTCAACTCTCACCCCCCGTGGTGAATCTAGACCATGATTTCATCTTGAATCATGACGAATCGGGAGAGAGTGGAAAGCGACACACGCTTGGCAGCGGAATCGCAGCGCTTGGTCCAAGCGTGTACCTAATTACAAGGTCAACCCGAATTTTCCTGACATGGGATTTGTTGCGAATGGAGAAAGTCCATTGTGGGCTCGACGATGGATACACGTGTACTGTGTAACATCCGGAGACAACCTGGACGTTAGCCATTCACGCCAATTGTCATCGGCTTTCACAACTCGTGAGACCTCGGGACGGATGCGAGCAGGGGAGGGAATCATTGACGCAAACTGCCTCCATCGGAACCGAACCCCAGGTGTGATTTATAATTGGGGGACAGCACCGGATGAACACATCTCAAACCAAGACACGTCATTTGTCAGGGAACCCACGAGGCATGCGCGGGATCGCCTCCATTCCCAGTCTTAAAGGCCTAACTCCGATCCAGTATCATTGGATGCAGGGGCCTTGTGGGGTGGTGGATCACGATGAAAGGTTCGATGAGGCTTCGAGCCTTTCCAATGACTCCTGTTGGGCAGCATCAATATCATTGCCTCTGTCAGGGCGTCCCTCGTGTCTGCCGACGTTTAATCTACCTACACTGCCGATTGTGGGCCAGACGCGGGCAGGCCTCTTGATCTTGACTGGCTGACCCAAACTCACCCACTCAGCTCCATCCGGCGCGATGAACTGTTATCTCCGTTCAAAGTGATTCGGACCGCAGCGGGCACTTGGAGCTGACTGTGCAACCCCCTGGGCCTAACCCTGCACCGAAGAGGGACCATCCATGGGAGCTCCAGAAGCCAATATCTGCTGAGAAATCAGCATTTGGGATATAAGATAGCTTCCTGTGTGTCAAACTTTCTGTCCGTTCCCTCCTGAGACCAGTGCCACAACGGGAATCCCCCCCAGATTTAGGTCAAGACTCATTGTCAACAGGGGGCCATCGTTGATAACAGCACTGCCTCAACCTCCCTCCCCCCTCTTCCCCCCTTCCTTTCTGAAGCATTCAAATCATCCTCGACAAACACAAGCGCCATGTGGGGCCACTCGCCAGAGGAGGCCCTGCGCAGGGTAGCAGCGGACGTGCTCCCCGACTCGCTGCACCGCCGGGACGAGACGCAGTCGCCGGTAAATCAGCAAGACCAAGACAACTCGAGCGAGACTGACAGGAACTCACCCATGCCCGACACTGAGGGCACGTGGGGTGAGCGAGAGATCGGCGGCACTGTCAGCCAACGCCTGGCCATGCAAGACTTTGAAGAACTCCGGCACGAACTCACCACCCGACTCACCAATACCCGCTCCCACGCCGCAGCCTCGCAGAAAACAACCAGAAGCAAGAAGTCGAGCGTGTTTAAGCGTATTGCATCACGAGCAAGCGGCAAGTCGAAGGCGCCGACTGGGCACCCCGATGATGGCGAGGATGTCAGGGGAGGTGAGTCCGACGTGGACAACAACAGTACCACGGATGAGGACGAGTTCCCTTTGGAGCAGTTCATGCGTGACGGCCACCTCGAGAAGAGGACCGAATCGGGCGAGTCGGCAAAGAAGTTGGGCGTCGTGTTCAAGAACTTGACGGTCAAAGGTGTGGCCAGCGGCGCCTCGTTTGTCCGCACGCTCCCTCACGCGATCCTCGGCACATTCGGCCCGGATTTGTACCGCATCCTCTGCGGCTTCTTCCCCGCGCTGCGTATCGGCCACGGTGGCGAGCTTCGAACCATTCTCAGCGACTTCACAGGAGTTGTGCGGCACGGGGAGATGTTGATGGTCCTCGGTCGACCTGGTAGCGGATGCAGCACGTTTCTCAAGGTCATCGCCAACGATAGGACTTCGTATGCCTCCGTCGAGGGCGAGGTGTCATACAGCGGCATTCCTGCAGACGAGGCTCGCAAGAGGTATCGGGGCGAAGTGGTCTACAACGCCGAGGACGACCAGCACCTGCCCACTCTGACGGTCGGCCAGACGCTTAAGTTCTCGCTCCTTAACAAGACGAGGAAGAACCTCAGGGGTGATGTTAGCGTCATCATCGACGCCTTGCTGCGCATGTTCGCCATCAAGCACACCGAAAATACGCTGGTTGGCAATGCTTACGTTCGCGGTGTCTCAGGGGGCGAGCGGAAGTATGTTGCATCGCTTCTCAATTTGTTCACGGTTGGACTCTCGCTGACAATGGTTTTTCTAGGCGTGTTTCCATCGCAGAAACATTAGCTAGCAAGAGCACAGTAGTGGCGTGGGACAACTCAACCAGAGGATTGGACGCTTCTACGGCCCTCGATTATGCGCGTTCTCTGCGAATCTTGACCGATGTATCGGACCGGACCACCATCACCACCTTGTACCAGGCCGGCGAGGGTATCTATGAGCTGATGGACAAAGTTCTGGTCATTGACGAAGGCCGCATGCTCTACCAGGGGCCCGCCAAGGAGGCAAAGAAGTACTTTGAGGACCTGGGCTTTTACGCGCCGCCGCGGCAGACCACGCCGGATTTCTTGACATCTATTTGCGACACCACCTCCCGACAGTTCCGCCATGGCTACGAAGCCCGCTGCCCCAAGACGGCCGAAGAGCTGGAGAAGGCCTTCCGCGAGAGCTCTGCGTACCAGAAAGTTCTTGCAGACGTCCAGGACTTCGAGCGGCACCTCGAGCAGACAGACCACGCGGACGCGCAAAGGTTTAAAGAATCGGTCCAAGAGCAGAAGTCCCGCCGCGTGCTGTCGAGCTCCAACTACACCATCCCTTTTTGGAAGCAGGTTCTGGCATGCGCCCGCCGCGAGTTCTGGCTGATCGGCGGCGACAAGACGGAGCTCTACTCCAAGTACTTCACCATCATCAGCAACGGCCTCATCGTCGGTTCTCTCTTCTACAACGCGCCATCGTCGACTGCCGGCACGTTTCTGCGCGGCGGTGCCATCTTCTTCTCTTGCGTCTTCCTTGGCTGGCTCCAACTCGCCGAGCTTATGAAGGCCGTCTCGGGACGTGACATTGTCGCACGTCACAAGGAGTACGCCTTCTACCGCCCCAGCGCTGTGACCCTGGCCAGAGCTCTCGTGGATCTGCCCGTCTTGTTGATGCAGGTCATCGTCTTCGGCATCCTGCTGTACTTCATGACTGGCTTGGATTTAAACCCCGGGAAATTCTTCATTCAGCTCCTCTTCATGTACGTCACCACTTTCTGCATCACCGCCATGTACCGCATGCTGGCCTCCATGTCGCCATCCATCGACGACGCTGTCCGCTTCGCCGGCATGGCCCTGAACCTGCTCGTCATCTACACCGGATACGTCATTTCCAAGCCCGTTCTGCTGTCGCAGAAAATCTGGTTTGGCTGGATCATTCACATCAACCCACTCAGCTATGCCTTCGAGGCCGTTGTGTCCAACGAGTTTCATGCTCGCATTCTGGAGTGTGCGCCCGGGCAGTTGGTTCCCCAGGGCCCCGGCGTGCTCCCCGAGAACCAGGGCTGCGCCATTCCCGGCGCGCACTTGGGAAACACGAGTGTTTGGGGTGACGAGTACATCGCCGCGCAGTTCGACTACACGCGAGCACATCTGTGGCGTAATTTTGGTGTTCTCGTCGCCTTCGCTGTCCTTTATCTGCTTGTGACGACGCTTGCCACCGAGGTCATCTCCTTTGGCGGAGCAGGGGGCGGCGCTCTCGTCTTCAAGCGCTCGAAGCGGGCTGCAAAACTGACTACGACACCAGCCCCGGGCGATGAAGAGAAGGGGAACACGTTCGTCAACCCGTCCTCATCTGGCACCGTGTCCTCCAGCGGCGACGACGGCGACAAGGTGTTGAAGGCGCTCCCGGGAAGCTGTTTCACGTGGGAGGATGTTACGTATACAGTCCCGACTCCGGCTGGCCCCAAGCGACTGCTCAACGGTGTCAACGGCTACGCGAAGCCTGGAGTCATGGTTGCTCTCATGGGCGCCAGCGGCGCCGGAAAGACCACGCTCCTCAACACGCTCTCGCAGCGTCAGACGGTCGGGGTGGTTAGCGGCAGTATGTTGGTGAACGGGAAAATGTTGGACACCGAATTCCAGCGCAGCACCGGCTTCGTCGAGCAGATGGACCTGCACGAGGAGTCGGCCACGGTCCGCGAGGCCATTGAGTTCTCGGCCCTGCTGCGCCAGGACCGGTCCATTCCGCGCCAAGAGAAGCTGGACTACGTCGACGAGGTGCTTGACTTGCTCGAGCTCGGCGAGATCCAAGACGCCATCATCAGCTCGCTCGGGGTAGAACATAAAAAGCGGCTGACCATCGGCGTCGAGCTCGCCGCGCGACCCTCTCTCCTCCTCTTCCTCGACGAACCCACCAGCGGCTTGGACGCCCAGTCGGCATTCTCCATCGTGAGATTCCTACGCAAACTGTGCGCGGCAGGGCAGGCTATCATCTGCACCATCCATCAGCCCTCGTCGGACCTGATTCAAGAGTTCGACAAAATCCTGGCTCTCAATCCGGGCGGTAACACGATCTATTTTGGCCCTGTTGGCCAGGACGGCGGCGCCGTGGTGCAGTATTTTGCGGATCGCGGTGTGCAATGCCCTCCAGGCCGCAATATCGCCGAGTTTCTTCTCGAGACCGCTATAAAGGGGGGGCGCCGTCCCGACGGCCGCCGCATCAACTGGGCCGACGAGTGGCGCTCTTCGCCAGAGAATAAAGCTCTCCTGGCCGAGATCCAGTCGCTCAAGGCTGAGCGTGCCAGTAGTGGCAGCGGTGCGAGCTCTCTGTCGGCTCAGCCCCAGACGCCAACCCACGAGTTCGCGGCGCCCGTTCTTTCACAAATCCTCCTCCTGAGTAAGCGCATGTTTACGCGCCAATGGCGGGACCCGTCCTACATATACGGCCGCCTCTTCACTGCCGTTATCATCGGTATTTTCAACGGCTTCACTTTCTGGGACCTCGGCAACACAGCCGCCGACATGCAGAACGCCATGTTCTCGTGTTTCCTCATTATCATGATCCCCGCCACCGTTCTCAACGCCGTGTTGCCCAAGTTTTACTCCAACCGTGCTTTGTGGGAGGCCCGCGAGCACCCGTCACGCATCTACGGTTGGGTGGCGTTCTGCACCGCCGAGGTGCTGAGCGAGATTCCCGGCTCTCTGCTCGCGGGCGTCTTGTACTGGTTGTTGTGGTACTTGCCCGCGGGCCTGCCGTACGATGCACCCACCGCCGGCTACGTGTTTCTGATGACGCTGTTGTTCTTCTTGTTCCAGAGTAGCTGGGGGCAGTGGATCTGTGCCTGGGCACCGAGCTTTACCGTCATCAGCAACATTCTGCCGTGCTTTCTTGTCATTTTCTGCTTGTTTAACGGAGTCGTGGTGCCGTACTCGCAGCTGAATGTGTTTTGGAAGTACTGGGTGCGTGTGCTCCCCCTCCCCCCGACTTACATCCACTTGGACCTCGAGGATGAGTTTCATGACTGATGATTCTCTTAGCTTTACTGGCTCAACCCCGGCTCGTACTGGGTCGCCGGCGTCCTGTCCGCTACACTGGCTGGCCAGACTGTTCGCTGTGCGCCTAATGAGGCCGCCTACTTCACCCCCCCCTCGGGCCAAACCTGCCTCGACTTTGCTGGCGCCTTCGTGCGAGAGGCCGGCCGCGGCTACCTCACGAACCCCGATGGCAGGGCCGACTGCGGCTACTGCCCCTACGCCAGCGGGTCCGAGTACCTCGAGACGTTGGGAATCTCGTCGGACGTCAAATGGCGCAACTTTGGCATCTTCTTGGTCTTCTGTGTTACTAACTGGCTGTGAGCAACCCCCTCTCTCGTCAACAACACATGTCTCGGCAGCAACTAACAACCTGCAGGCTTGTCTACTTCTTCATCTACACGGTTCGCGTCAAGGGCATGAGTTTTGGGTTTGGGCCTTTGTTCCGGGGCGTTGGCAACGGTGCGAGTGCTGTCAAGGGACTGTTCAAGCGAAGCCCCAAGGCGGAACCGGCTGCTTGAAAATGCAGCATTTCTTTTTAGACATCCTGTAGATACTATTGGGAACCTTTGTACATAAAAAAGAATGGGAATAGATAGACAGGCGGCACGGAAAACAAGACGTAGTCAGTTGATGACTTTTTCTAACCCCCCTTTCTCCTTCGCTGTCACCTCCCCGCCCTCTTCCGCCCTTACATTAGGTCGATTATCTCGTATACTGCCTCAATCTCCGCCGCGAAGTAAAGCCTGCAGCCTCGCTCAATCCCACTACGCGGCGCAGGTGCTAACCCATTGATGAGGAAGTGCAAGTGGAAGTAGGGTTATCAAAAAGTAACTCCCACTGCGGCTCTCTCCCGCCGGGAATTGAACCCGGGTCTCGAGCGGTGCCGAACATGACAAGCTCACATACTGACCACTATACTACGGAAGATGTATGAACGTTGGCATTCATAGTAGGGTGTGGGAGTGGAGGGACAGTCTCGAACGAACCGTGAGTCGAACAGGGTCCTTCGCGCTTGGACACCGAAATGATACCGCTCGACTAACTATCCGTCTTTTGCCATTGCTGTTGTGTGGATGTCGAATTTGCTGTGATGGGGCTCAGAGGGCAAGCTACCTAGTCTCTTGTGGAGGTCCTGGTGGAGTCTTTAATGTGGACTCTGGAGCATTAGGTTGCCCGGATCCTCAGCCGCTGAAACGCGAGGCTATGATAAGTCGAGGATCGCCTGGGAAGTACGGATTCAACCTGAAGCTTGTCACGGTCTTATCCCAGGGCTTGTCATGAATATCAGTGACGCAAATTGTGAAGAAACACCCTGGGTTACCTAGACCGGCCGTAAGGTCTCTCCTATCCTTTGTCAAGAGAAAGAAGCTAGGACAGGATCTTGTTTCACAGTGTTCTAACAATGTCATGGCGGACACAGCCAAACACAACCAGCCAGATAACAAACCCTCTCTCGCTGAGCTCACTAACTGCTAAACCTGCTGGCTTCGAGGTGTGCGAGAAGGGAATTTGTAAGTCTTCGCTTTCACATCAGACAGCAGACTCGACCCTGGCTGCTTGTAGCCTTTATAATTTAGGACCGTGTCTTAGAAGCTAAGATTGGGCTAACGTGTATTATAAGCGAGTGCACCATATAAGCGAGTGCACCACTTTTTACGCGACGCGCTACCCCCCCACCTAACATCGACTTTTCCACACAACTCA
>OUNM010395083.1_pt1 | contig 19942 bp, 21 predicted proteins | sample 1769961 | NCBI WGS metagenome assembly OUNM01 (sample SAMEA3914820, study PRJEB12502) | metagenome | biome: forest; material: soil | place: USA | collected 2012-03-12 | depth 0.3 m
GCCCCACTGTCTGTTGCAGAAAGCTACCAGCAACAGAGGCGGCGGCTCAGGCAATTTGGATGCCTCGCAATTACAAAGCCTGTCATAGGATGCGGCAAGTTGAGCTGCGGCACAATTTTCCATGGCGGCAATACCGCCGAAGTGGAACAGCGAGCAATCGTTTATGAGAAATAACAGGTGCTTGGGTTCAACTCCTGTTTGATCGAAAGCAGGCCGCCGGTTCGGCAGGGGGGAATACATGAAGGCAGCTTGGCAAAGACGTTGCACACATGTGGTGCGCGTAGCCCAGACAGCAGCCGCGGGTATCGCGGCATTTGTGCTGATCAATTTCGATCCCGGCGTTGTGGTTCAATTCGCGATCGATGGGCCGAACGGCGTGTGGCAGGTCGACGATACGCAGGCCTGCACGAAGGAGCCGGAATCACAGGTCAGTCAATACCCCGGTGACAGCGGCCTCGACGACCTGCGCCGAGTTTCCGGCGGCATCCCGATCCTGGCGCGTCTTTGCTTCACGCCGCGAGTGTCCGAAGACGGTCAAATGCTCATTCCCGTCAGCGAGGAAGGGAACGCCTGGACCGGATGGCCGAAGGACAGCCCGCAGGCGCTCAAATACGCCAATACGATGGCCGCCGCTTTCGATCCCACGGCCGATGCCGACCGACAGGCGTCGCTCATTGCCGAGCGGCAATCCTATCAGGCCTGGCGCACAAAGGTTCTTGGCACGGTCGGCATGGCACTGGCGGCCATCGCCGGAATTGAAGTGCTGTGGCAAATGTTGGCTTGGATCATGCGCAGCATTGCCAGCGGGACAAGAAAGCCATCCGCCGAAAGCAACTGAGCACAGGAGCGGCAAACTTGCGGGTCACGCACAGCAGAAGCGGCTGTCTTCCAGCATCTGCGGCCATCTTCAAACCATGACTAGACCAAGTGAGTGCATAAATGAGCGACACGTGCGGGAATTGCGGCGCCGAGATTACCAGCGGCGGAATCATCAAGGGACCGAACCGCCGCTACGGTGCCGGGCAAGTCGCAATCCTCAATTTCGTTTCCGGTACCCAGTACACGGAAATCTGCGAGAAGTGCGGGAAGGCAGATTATGAAGCGGCGATCTGGAGCCTGAAGGGCGAGCGCCAGGAATGCCAGGATTACATGACGGCCAATGTCGTCGATTTTCCGATGATGACTATCTCGCAAGTTCCGCCCGGCGCCGAGTGCAGGATCAAGTCCATGGTAACGGCTAACGCGACCGTCGGGACGGGCATGTTCAGCGAACTCAGCCAGGGCTTTTCCGACATGTTCGGTGCAACCAATGTGAGCTCGGGCATGGCGCTCAAGGTCAACAGCGGCGAGGCGACGGCGCGCTCGATCCTCGTCACCAAGGCGGTCGCAATGGGCGCGAACTGCATCATCGGCGTCGACGTGGACTATGGAACGACCGCCAACAATGCCGCGACCGTCAACATGCAAGGCACCGCGGTCGTCATCCGCAACCTCGATGCGATACTCGATGCGGATGTGCTCGAACGCTTCGGCGCATTCGAGGCGAAACTGGCGCGCGCGCAGGAAATCTCGCGCTGGCTGGCAGGCGATTTCGCCGCGGACTGAAGCCGCGGCGCGCCGCCTCACACATCGGCTCCGCACGCGCGACGATTCCCAGCTGCTTGCGGCGCCGGCCGGCGCCGCAAGTCTCCCTCAATGGAGCGAGGCGGCAACCAGCCGGTCGGCGAAAAGCCGCATATCGACGGTCACGTCGGTTGAAAGGCGCGAACGCTGCGAGAGGCTTTCGATGACGTCGGCAAGTCGGCGCAGTTCCCGCGCGGCAGCGATCGCATCGTCGTTGGCAAGGCGATGAGCCTCGGCGTTGCCGCCGGTGCAGGTTGCAATCAGTCGCATCGACGTGCCTGCCATATCCACTGCCGTGGCGAGCAACATGTCCAGGTTCATGGGGGTCCTCGTAATTCGATCAGATGACGCGCATCCGCGAGGCGCGGCATAGGCGATTCGGATCCCGAGCAACCGTGAGATCGATCACGCTCGGAGCCGATGGATTCGTCCCAGTCCGCATTGGTACGGGTTCCAAGTCACAAAAAACCTGCCCAAATCTTTGGAAACGGCATGAGCTCGCTCGCGCGGTGCGGGCCTAGAAATAAAGCCGAGGCGATGTTCCTGCAAAAGTGCGGGGTCTGGCACGGGAAATTGGCCCGAGAGGCAGGAGGCCGCGGCACTTTCATGCGTTTTGTCGAGAAAGCACTCTCGCTCCGAGGCAGGCACTTGTTTCCAATGGAGTTCGATGATTGGATGCGCACGTGCGATTCACCATTCAATGCGGGTAGCAAGTTAACATGATGAAAGACGCTCTTCTGGAGCTGACGAGCGACATCGTCGCCGCTCACGTGACCAACAATTCGGTGGCCCCGGGCGAACTCCCCCAGCTTATCCAGGCAGTCTTTGGCTCGCTCTCCGATCTCGGAAAGGCGCCGGAGCCGGTCGAAGAGGAGCGCATTCCGGCGGTTGCCATTCGCTCTTCGGTCAAGCCGGAGGCAATCACCTGCCTTGAGTGCGGCGCGAAGCAGAAGACATTGAAGCGTCATCTGCAGACCCAGCACAATCTTTCGCCAGAGGAATACCGCGAACGCTGGAAACTGCCGGCCGACTATCCGATGGTCTCGCCCGAGTATGCCGCGAAGCGTTCGGAAATGGCGTTGGAGTTCGGACTTGGATACAAGGGCGGGCGGAAGAAGTCAGTCAAGACAGCGGCCACTGCCGGGAATGAGACGGCCGTGACCGAAGAACCCAAGGCTCCGGCAACTTCTCCGAAATCCAAGCGCAAGCTGGGAATCAAGACGGGCTGAGATCGCCCCCTCGATTTACCCCGGCTCAGGAATGTCCCCTGCGGATGAGCGAACGATATCCTCCCGCCGCCATCGACCGCGCTTCGCGGATCAGGCGGCGGGTCCGGGATTTGAGGGAATCCGAACCTCGCCGGGTATCGAGATCGAGGGATTCCGCTCCGAACAGCTCTGCCGTAATGGTAGTGATGCTGGCGCCGTCGGCAAGCGCATCGTGCACTCTGAGCGCCTCGACCCACCGCATCATCCGCGGATCCGGCGGAAAGAGCGAACCGATAAAGCGCTTGTGACTGCAAAGCGCCAGTAACCGGCGAAGAGGCAGCATTCTCGGCTGTGCGGAATGCGTCCCTGCCAGACGGTAGTGAAGCACGACCGGCCCTCTCCTCAACGACCCGGCCAGAACATCCAGACGAATGCGCCGGCGCCCATCCGCAAGCACGGCGTGCTCATGCCCGCCTGGCCCTTCGACAAGTCTTAGCCAAGGGCCGAACCAGGCGAGATCGATAGCGTCAGGATCGCCAGACTGCGCAGCGCATGCATCGACCTCGAGCGCGCCGGGATCGAGCCGAGAACTCCAGATCAGATTTGCCCCGCAGGCGCCGACCGCGGGGTTCTCGGCGAAAGTGCAGTCCCCATATTAGGGCTGCCTCCCCGTCGAACCCTGCTCGGGTCGCCTCGCTTGCGCAGTCATGCCACGCGACATAAGCCGGATCGCGGCGAAGCCATTCCCACATCAGGGCCGCGCGATCGAGGGATGCAAGGCTCCGGTAAGTGGCACGATCCCGCCAGTCTCTGTGCGTCCGGCCATCGATCATGCAGCTAGATCCGACCCACGGCACATCCGTGACAGCTGTGTGACATAGATCACATTGCCGCGACGCGGCCTATTGATAGCATCCGTGCTACGTAGGAACGCGGATCGAAGAGGCAATGAGGGCCCGAAACGATACCACTCGAAAGCGAAAAGGACGGTTCGACGCGTCCCGGCGGGTTGAAACGCCGCGACGGGCCGTGTCATCGCATGGGCGTAACTGCAGCGTAGCGAAGATTGTGGGAGGTCCAAACGGCCAAGTCTCTCGACATTATCGCTCTCGCCCCCAGCAGGATTACACAGGCAAGCAGCCATGCCTTCAATGCGATTAGCCGCCATATAGACTGACGCACCGGCAAACCACAGTCCTTCGCTATCAATGATGCTGGCAAAAGGCTTAGGCTGCTGAACAGGCCATTGCTGCTTTACCTCGGTTGTCGCAGCAGAGTGATCAGTTGCCGCGAAGCAGAAACCCGCAACAGAGCAAGCACCTTGCCGTGCCAAAATCACGCTTGTTGCCTGCATGGATAAACCTCGCGACTTGGGCTTGCCATGTCCGATTGCCTTCCCGCGAACGCCCCTATGAGAGATCCACGATGCGAACTGCAGTAATCAATGCTGAACAAAGCAAGCCCCTGAGGGACATTTCAGCGACAAAGAGACCGCCAGTCACCCCCTGAAGATCATAGGGGTAAGGCACCAGAATTTAAGCAAATAACAGGCCAATATCGTCTAAGAACTATAAGACAATTACAGGTTATATCGAATTCCCACCTCCTTCGGGCAGTAGCCCCCGCATACTCATCAAGGTGGGATCGGTGCTAAACGCAAATTTCTGGCGTGAAGCGATTGAATCATTGAAATTATGACAAATTTATGACCTTTTGAACTCATATAGCGCTGGATACCTCGCGCGGATTGGCGGACGATCGAGGAAAGGAAGGAAGTCGGAGAACGATCATGGTCATCCCAATATCCAAGTCAGCTTTAGCTGACAGGTCTCTAGCCCGGTTGTCCGGACTTTCTCGCCCGTGACCCGGCAGGAGACAGGAGGAGGCAGGAATTTGCCGAACGAAACGACCTTCGAGCGGTCGACGACGGCCAGTCCGCAAACGGCCAGGCGGCGTAAATGGCCAGGTGCCCGGCTCTGCGCCGGTCACGCCTCATGACCGGGAAAACATCGACCTTGGCCGAACGCCTGTCGCCCCGCCACAGGGAATGCCTACGGCTCGTATATATGCGCCTCACGTCGAAGGAGATAGCTGCCGAGCTGGGCATCGGTGTGGGAACCGTCGACTCCTACATCGCAGAGGCCATGACCCTGCTGGGCGTCAGAAACCGGCGGCGCGCCGCGGAATTGCTGGTCTCCAGCGAGGCTGATACTCCCCCTGCAAGTTCAGACCCCATGTTTACTGGGGTATCCTCCACGGCCGCGCATTCGCCACCTCGGACCGGGGACAAGCAGGCCAGCGTCCGGCTGGACTTGCTCCCCTTTCGTTCCTCGGGAGTCACGCGAAATGAACTCAAGCCCATTCAACGCCTTTTCTGGATTCTCCAGATCGCATTCGCCATCGCCATCAGTTTCGGAATGCTCGTCACCGGCCTCGAAGTCATCTCACGCCTGTTTGGACAACGTTGATGCCGACAGCTGCGGCGTCGTCGGGCTGGTGAGCGACTTGCATGCATATGAAAGGATGCTGCAAGCCCTTTATGCCAAAGGGGGCGAGCTCGCCACGGCGGCGATCGTTGCGCAGGCCGGGCAGAACGTCTCTCCGATTGCCGGACATCAAATCCTGACCGCTATCAGCAATGCCCAACTGATGGCATCCGGCGCGCTCGGACATATTGCGCAGGCTCACCGCAGACTCGAGACGCTCGCGCACAAGCTAGGCATCGACGTGTCTGCGTTCGGAGATGTGCTGAAACCGCCGGCCGAAAGCGCCGCATGACCGGCCAAATGCAGGTCTGCCATATCCAACCATGACCCATGTCGAGGTTTTCACTGCTGTGGTTGTCCTGCTTGCCGTACAAGCGGCATGGCGAGGCGGCGCGCCCGAACGGCTTGCCAGCCTCGCCATGTTGCTGGCGACCGGGGCGACCATGCTTGCCAATGCCGGTGCCGCATTACCGTTCCGGCATGTCGAGTGGCCATTACTGGCGATCGATGGCGTACTATTTGCCGTGCTCGTAGTGATTGCCGTTCTGGCAAACCGGTTCTGGCCGCTATGGCTTGCAGGTTTTCAGTGCGTCGCGGTGGCCGCCCACACCGCTCGCGGTTTCGATCCTCAGATCCTGCCAGTGGCGTATTGGTGGATCGTCGGCAAACTCTCGTATCCCATGCTCGCGTTGCTTTGCATCGGGATCGAGCGTCACCATCGCCGCGCGCTGGACGGATCACGCGAGGCGCCCTGGAGCCGAACGGCATCAGTCGAACAGGACGTCCCTGTGAGCAAGTAGTGTCAGGCCACGGGCTGGCGCACACGCATCGCAGGATCGACCGACCTTGTCTCTCCGGTCGCCGGCGCCACCAGTAAAGAGAAGGACACGAACTTCATGGTTGCCGACCACCAAACAAGTGAGCGGGTCTACGCGGCACTGAAGGCCGACCTGCTGGCTGGCATCTGGTCATTCGAACGGCTGAACATCAACACCATGGCCGAACGATACGATGCCAGTGCAACACCGGTGCGCGAAGCGCTGTTACGCCTAGTGGGTGAAGGACTGCTTGAAATGCCGATATCGGGTGGATTTGCGATACCGCGCCTCGATGCCGGACGCCTCCGGGATCTCTATACCTTCAGCCTTGCCCTTGGCGTCCTGATTACAAAGCATTTGCCCTCGCGGCCCCCGCTATGCGTTGGCGATCTGGGGCAAAGTCGCCTCAAATATCCGATCGATGCTTTAGTAGCCGTACTCGCCGAAAACACCGGCAACAGTGCGATCATTGCGGCGACGAGGTCCCTTAACGATTCCATGCACCCGATTCGACGCATGGAAGAGATGCGACTTCCCGGTCTCGAAAAAGAATATAGCGGATTCCTCGAGATAATTCACCAATACAATCCAGCCAGAATGCGCAAAATACTCGCCAATCACCACCGGCGGCGTTTAAGCAACGTTCATAAAATTCTTGGAATGGCACCAAAATCCCAAAATATCCAAAATCCCGCCGAGTTTAAAATAAAATAATCTAAATATATATTTGGATATACCCTCTTCACTCGCAAAAATGGCGACGTCGCAATCATGCGACGTAGCGAAGGAAGTATATCATGAACCATGTAGACGAACAGGAAGCCGAGTTCATCGATCTCGGCGCTGTCACCAGTGAAACCCACGGCAACGGTGGCACCGTGGTGCCCGACGCACCCCAGGAACGCCAGCAGGCGGGCATCCTCGCCGACTGAGCACGGAATGGGCCGGGTGAAATTCGCCTGGCCCATTTGTCATAACTGCGGAGGCGTCAATGTTGCCGTCCTGGATCTCCTGCTGCCGCGTCGGCGACATGGCCGTGTTCCTCGATGTCCGGCGCGATCGGTACATGGCGTTAGCCTGGGAGGCAGCGCTGCCGCTGATCGAGAACACACCAGCACAAATGCCCTATTGCGTCGCCCGTAAGGCACAGGCGCTCGGCTGGGTCGATGGTCTCCATTCGGAGCACAATCCTCTCGTACCCCCTCTTCCGACGCCGATCGAGCTTGGCCAGGAATTTGGAGTATCGGCATGCTCACCGCGCCTCGTCGCCCAAACTCTTTGGATGCTTGCCGCTACTCGCTTCTGGCTGTCGACGCGCACGCTCGAGCGCAATCTTGCCGCTGTCAGTCGCCGCAACCATGGGATCGCTTCCGGCAACGCACCAGACGCCGCGGCCACCAACGCGGAGGTTCCGCCAGCCATCGCTCCGGTACTGCGCGCGTTTCGCGCAGCTGAACGCTTTGCATTGGCGCGCGATACATGCCTGCTGCGCGCTCTGGCCCTCCAGGCAGCGCTTGCGCATCACAACGTCGCAACGACCGTTGTCTTCGGGGTCAAACTGCACCCATTCGAGGCCCACTGCTGGGTCCAATGGGGCTCCCAATTGCTCAACGACACGATGGAACGCGCGGGACTATTCGTACCGATCAGGGTGGTTCACTGATGCGCAGCTTCTTCGCCGTTCTCTGGCCCGCCGGCGACGAACCGCCGATCGTGGCGGCCGCCCGGTCAGTCGTTGGAAACGCGCAGATGGTACCGTTGCTGAAAACCCGAGGCCTCTTTGTTGCGACACGCAACTTGGAGGCGTTTCCATTCGCTCCCCAAGGGGCATCGCGTGGCTGCGTGATCGGAGATATCCATTACCGCCATGGACCTGCCGATGCTTTCGATGGATCACCGACCGAAATCGAACGAATTGCAGGTATCTTCCGAAGCGGGGCTGTCAGCGAACAATGCTGGGGTTCATTTCTGGCGTTTCACAGCCGCAGTGACGACGAACCCTTCGATGTCCGCTTGTCCCCGTTCGCCTCGCTATGCGCCTATTACCTGGTGGCTCAAAGTGCGCTTTTCATCGCCTCCGATGCTCGCTTTCTGGCAAATATTGCTGCGCTACGTCCAGCGATCGATTGGGATAGCGTCGGATGCCAGCTTCGGTTCGACAATGTCTCGCTTCGCAACACGTGCCTTCACGGCGTCCAGGAGCTGCGAAGCGGTGAAGTACTCCGGTGGGAAAACGCGAACGCGATCATCACGCCCAGCTGGAATCCGTGGGCTTACACCGATCCTGACCTCTCCCTTGCTGAAGACGAACCCGCCCTCGAACTCCTCGAACGCGAGCTCCTGCGCTGCGTTGCCACGCGCACGCACGGGCTCGAAAATCCCTTGCTCGATCTTTCGGGAGGGCTCGATTCCTCCATCCTCGCAGCGTTAAGCCTGCGAGGCGGAATAACTCCGATCGCCGTCAACGTTTTCAGTACCGGCACCGAGGGCGACGAGCGCGACTATGCCCGGTCGGTTGCGAGCCATCTCGGCATCGCACTCGCCGAACGATCGCCGCAGGCTGAAATGGTAGATGTCCAGCGCTGTGCTTCACCGCAGCTGCCCCGCCCGCATGCGCGCTCCTTCGTCCAGGAGATCGATCGCCTGACGCTGACGGAAGCGCCCGGAGCCGCTGCATTCATAAACGGCGGCGGCGGCGACGCGGCGTTCTGCCATCTTCAGAGCTCGGGCCCGGCTGCCGATGTCTTGTACTCGCATGCTGCGAGCGCCAGTTTCCTGCGAACTGTCCACCAGGTGGCCGACGCAGCCCAGTGCAGCTTCTGGCTGGCCTTGCGCAAAACGCTTGCCAAGGCGGCGCGTCGGCCAAGGAGCATCAAGCTCGTCGAAACGTCGACTTTCCTGGCCCGCGATGCGGGACGCGAGCCGGCGCACGATCAACTGCCCTGGCCATCGCCGCCCCCCAAAAGCACGCTTCCAGGCAAGCTAGAACATGTACGCGGAATTTATTCGAGTCTCTTCAACATCAATGGCTTTGCCCGGACGAGTCACCTCAAAGCCGTATTTCCTTTGCTCTCACAGCCCCTCCTCGAGACCTGCCTTCGAATTCCGACCTGGATGATGCTCGGACAGGGCCATGATCGCTATCTGGCACGCCGCGCGGCGCAAAAGTGGCTTCCCGGCGCCGTCGCATGGCGTCGCTCGAAAGGCGGACTGGGGCAGCTGCAGCGGGACATTTTCCGGCTCAATCGCGAGGTCATGCGCGAGATGCTACTGGACGGCGAACTTCAGAAACATGGCCTCGTTGAGCGAGGCGAGCTCGAAGCCCATCTGAGGAACGGCAGCGAGCTTTCATCGGACAGGTTTCCTCGTCTTCTGCGCCTTTGCGACCTCGAAGCCTGGGCGCGCCATTGGACGTGAAGGGTTCGTCCTTATCGCGCACCCAGGCCGGCGCCATGCCTGCGAGACTTTCAGTGTCGCAGGGCGCCGAGGCTCCTTCGGTGGAGTGCGACCCGAAGGGATACCGGCATTTACATGATGTATGCGAAGCGCCCCCCAGCGCGCCTTGCGTCAGGCGCACTCTCACGGAAGCAACGCCTCGCTTCGCGCCTCAACGCAGCTCACGGACGGCCGCAATCGCCATTCCCGCAGTGTGTCGAGGTTTCGTTGGTAGATTGCGGCCCGGTGCGCGGGCTGCCATTTGATGTGATACTCGTCGGGATATACATACATGTCGATCGGGACACCGGAGCGGCGCAAGGCCACGATGGTCGTAAGCGCCATGCGCGCTTCGCGATCGGCCGCCTGGACCTGGATTTGGGCGCAGACACGATCGGGGTTCAAGGCAAGGCTTATGGACCGCCAGCTGGCCTGATGGTCTTGCCAGGGGAGCGGGTATTCGTAGGCGTCCAGCATCGCCTGATACGCCGGGCCGATGCCGGTCGTAGTGAAATCCGGATCCTCGCAGCAAGTGCTGAGCAGAGCCAAGCTGAACAGGCGAGCGTGGATCAAGGCATAGGCGGCGGTCGATGCGCCATCGCTGAGACCAGTAATGGCCATGTGCCCCCGATCGATCGGCGCCGTCCGCACGGCAATATCGACCGCCGTCAGTAGGGAATCGTGGACGCTTGCGCGATCGGACCAGTTCTCCATCAGGTCCTTCTGCGCGAAGGTTCTTCCGGCGCGGGCCAGCCACGTGTTGTAATCGAGCGGACGGCTGACACTGAGAACCGCAAAGCCCTGAGCGGCCATTACCCGTATCGGATATTCGTCACCCGTTCCGCCTCGAAGGAAGCCGCGTGTTTCGTATTGCACGACCACCAGCGGCAGCCGCTTTCCGGTGGGAATATGGGAAGGCAGAACCAGATCGCCGATGGCCGGGATACCAAAACGATTGCTCCAGCGCAGCCGGGTGATGCGTGCCGGCTCGACGGCGCACCATTCGGGGTTGAGATCGACCACCTGTCGCATGGCACCGCTGACGAGATCGATGGAGACGATGTCGCGGGGATTGGCAGAACGCTCGCGGCCGCAGAACAACGCGCCGCTGGCAACTATGCAACCCGTCAGCGCATCTTGCGTCACAACAAGGCGCCGAGGCGCGCCCCCTCCTGGGCGCCAACGATAGATGCCCGTCAGCGACGACGCGAAACCCTCGCGCCGGACAAATACCACGGAGCGTGATGCGGGCAACCACCATGCACCGCCTGCACTTTCACAGGCGGATAGGTCGCAAGGCACGGCATTGCCATTAACGACCGCGTGAACCCGGTTTCGGTAAGCAAAGCGCGGACTGGCATCCTGTTCGACCCAGGCGCGGTCGCGATCATTCATTGGAACCTCGGCGGGCAATGGCTCGAGAGACCCGACCTGTCCGTCGGCGCCGAGGCGCACCCGAAACCGGTTGGCTACAAAATCTCCGCGGGGAAAGGGCTCGGTCTGTGCGAGCATCCAGAAGCGGTCGTCGTAACGATAGCCCCCGCGCCCGTCCTCTCGCAACCGGGTTTCCGCGGCGTGCAATGCAGCGTTGGCCTCGAATTCCAAGCTTTGCCCGTCGGATGCCCATGAAAAGGCCCCTATATCGGCGTCGGGCCGCGCCACTGGCAACACGGGCCCGCCGGTGGCCCTTGCCACCATAAGCTCATCCTGGTCGCTCACGCGCTGGACGAAAGCCAGCCATTGCCCATCCGGTGACCACTGAGGTGTCAGCGGCCTGGCATTTCCGGAAGGAAAGCCCTGCATACCGTAGAGAGTGCTGCGGCTCCTTGCGAAGTCTGCCCCCATCATGATTGTCACGGCAGGCGCAGCCGGTCGGGCCAGTTCGAAAATCAGCAGCACCTGGCAGTAGGTATTGCTACTCGGTTCGGCCTGCCGAACCTGGACCGCCAGGCGAGAGCCGTCGGGAGAGACGGCGAAGCCCGGCGGCGCTGCCATGTCGAGCCCCCCTGCCCCGAAATCACGCAGGTGCAGAAGATCGTCGATGCCTGCCGGATGCGGGACGATGGTAGCCGCTCGAAATGGCAGGCGCGCGCACCGCCCCGGCGCGCTCTGTCCGCCTCCGCTGTGCAGTGATGTGCCGACACTGCTCGGCGTTTCGCTTATGGAAGAGCTCGGCCTCCCCTCCATCATGGCGTCGGCCCGGACCGGTGCCGGCGCCATGATGGAGAGCATGGAGCAGAAACCCAGAAGAGCCAGGATCGTGCAACAGGGTCGCATTGCGCAAACCGGCCGCTTCAGAACGATTTCGCGATCGAGACCGCCACGAAGCGTCCCACGGGCGAGTAGTTCGTGGAATCGTAGGGTTCGACGTAGGGTGCGGCCTTCAAATAGGGCGGCCGGGTGTCAAAGAGGTTTTCGACCGAGACGCTCAGTTCGACATTGCCGACTGCCCCCCGGTTCTCTCCAAAGGTATAGCCGATGAACATGTCCGCCGTGACTGTCGACGGCAGGATCGCCACCATCGCAGTCCGGCGGTCCTCGAGTTTGCCGGTATAGTTTAGATAACCGAACGCCTTGAAGTGGGCTCCTTCCCAACCGAGACTGGCGCGAGCCCGGTACTTTGCGGGGTTCCAGATGGTCCCGGAGAGATCGAACCACGCCGAATTGGCGTTGTTCTGCTGCCGCGAATCCAACCAGCTTGCGTTGAGCGAGGTCGAGACCTCGCCCGAACCGAAAGCCGTGCGATAGGAAATGGTGGCATCGATCCCCTGGATCTTCTGGCCAGCGACGTTCGTATAGTGATTGTCGATGATATAGGCGACCTTGCTGAGATCGCCGGTGACGTTGCCATAAGTCTGAAGTCCGGTGGTCGAACCCGCCACCGCATCCTGGACCTGTTGCAAAGTGGGATTGCGAACCACGAAGTCGGTGTAGACCGTGTTCAGCGCGTTGAGGTAGTTGCCGATCGGCTTGAGCACCCGGCCGTCGTAGCGCACACGGTAGTAAGTCAGGTCGATCGCGAGACCGGGATCCGTCGTCGGATGGATCGTCGCCGTCCAACTGAGGCTCGTGGCCCGTTCGGCATCGATTTGGCTGGATCCGCCTTCGGTATAGAGTGCACTCGCACCAGCGGGCGCATCCGAACCAATCAGGCTGGCAGCTTCAATCAGTGTCGCCGAGCGCGCCTGCAATTGCTGGAGGAGCGTTGGCGCCTTGAACGATTTTCCCCACGAGAACTTGAGATCGACGGCATCGATGGGGCTGTAGATGACGCCCAGTTTCGGCGTCGCGATGCCACCGAAACCATTGTAGTGATCGTAGCGCCCCGCTAGCGAGAAGGACAACCCGCGTAACAGCGGACTGGCGTTGGCGGAGGAGACCAGCGGGAGGAACAGTTCGCCATAGCCGTATGCGTCGTGCTGCGTTCCGCTCACACCGTTTCCGGTTTTGAGGTTGGTGTTCTCGAACTTGTTCAAGCGATAGCCGCCGCCAGCCACGAGCTTCGCGGCACCGCCCGGCAAATCGAAAAGCGATCCCTCGATATAGGCTTCTGCGTTGTAGAGCGAATTGCAATAGCAGACCGTGGAATCGTAGGTGGTGACCCCGCCAACCGATTGGTCGGCGTGGCTCGCGGCCCTGTCACGCGAATAGACCCCGCGAACCGAGAGCGTCCAACCGGCCCCCAGATCCGCCGTAGCGCCTGGCGCTACCGAAATCAGCCGGTCTCTGACGGTCGTCGTCCCGAGTTGCCCATAGCTCGTGATTTCGCGGGTAATGTCGCGGGCGTTGTAGAGGCCTTCGAGGCTCAGGTGAACTGCGGAGCCCAGATCCTGGAGAACCCGGACCAATCCCGAATTCGTAGTTTGCCGAGGGTAGAGCATGTAAGGCGCATCGCCCAGGTCGTTCGCGTAATCGCGTTGACGCGCCTGGATGTCGTCGTTGTGCCGGTAGGCATAAGCCGCGAGGATGGATCCACTTGACCAGGTCTTGCCCCCTGTCAGTGAATAGTCCTCCGTGAAATCGCCACCTTCGGTCGCACCGGCCAGGCGGGCCCGCGCGTCGACCCCGTCGAAGGGCTTGCGCAGGACCACGTTGACCACGCCTGCGACCGCATCGGAACCGTAGATGGCCGAAGCGCCGTCCGGCACGACGTCGATCCGCTCGATGGCGTCGAGCGGAATGGCGGAGATATCGACGCCCTGGGAAAAGCCGCCGTACGACATGCGATTGCCGTCCAGCAGCGTCAGGGTGGCATCCCCGCCGAGGCCGCGCAAATTGACGGACGAACCTCCGGTGATGTTCTGGTTCGCCTGTCCACCGGCATTGGCGCCCGATCCGACCCCCGGGTTCTGACCTCCCGCAAAGTTCTGGGGCAAGGCACGCATGGCTGCACCAATATCGCCGAAGCCTCCCTGCACGATGTCCTCGCGTCGAACCTCAAGCACACGCGAGGCAATCGGCGCATCCTTGATGCGGGATCCGGTCACTACGATGGCGTCCTCGCCGACCCGGTTCGGCGCCGGCCCAGCAATCGCCGGATCCGATCGCCCCACGACGACGAAGCTCCCGTTACGATCGAGCGCGATAAGGTCACTTCCTTTCAGCAACGCTCCCAGTGCCTCATCGGTCGTATAACTTCCGTCGATAGCGGGCGCCGACTTGCCGTCCACCGCTTGCGGCGAGAACAATATCTCGCGCTTGCGAGCCTGCCCCAGCGACCGGAGCGCATCGCCAAGCGGTTGCGCTTCGCTATGGATCGGCAGACGCGCCTCCTCGGCACGTGCCGGCACGCTCAAAGTAATAAGGCATGTAGCCAGAACGATCCCGCTCGCGGCTGTATTAATCATAGTCCCCCCTGCACCTTGCTACGGGCTGTCGGGGGGCTCCATGCCGCGCGCACCGAAATTATTAGGGCGGCAGACAATTTTTTACTGCGGTGGCCTCGCACCGCCGCGAAAGCACGATTGCCCCATCCCTCTCGTGGACGGCCAGGTCAAGCAGATCACCCAGGTTGCTCGCAAGCCTTTGGGTGTCGCGAATGCCGAAACTTCCCGAAACTTCGAGGCCGGCGAGATCGGAGGAAGCAAGAACCAGCGGCACGCCGGAGTAGCGATTGGCCTCAGCCACGAGGTCTCCAAGGCGTACCGCCTTGAGGTCGCGAAGATCGCTTGTCCAATCCGCCCGGAAGGCAGGGACAACGTCGCGCCCAGCCCCCCCTCGCCCGAACGCAAGGGCTCGCCCTGCGGTCAGGCGCGTCACCTGCTCTCCGCGGCCTCTCCCCGGTTCTTTGCCGGGCGCTCCGACGTCGACAACACCTTCAATCAGATTGACCACGGCGCCCTGATCTGGCGAGAGCGCGACATCGAATACCGTGCCGTGTGCAAGGACCCACCCGCCCGCGGCCGCAACCACGAAGGGCCGCGGCTCGTGGGCCACGGTGAAGCGCGCGCGCCCGCGCAGCAGGGCAAGCGCGCGGCGCGTTGCGGTCAGCTTCACGGCAACGCGGCTGTCGGTGTCGAGGGTGACAATCGAACCATCCGAGAGGGCGAAGGTACGGATTTCGCCGCGTGATGTGGCTAGATTATCCCCTGGCGTCCCCACGATGCCGGCGACCAGCGGATTGTCGCGATCGACCAGGCCAAGCGCCAACGTCGTCGCACCAACGACCGCGAGCGCCAGCACGGTGGCCATTACCAATAGGCCTCCCACTGCGCGAGCGTGTGGCGCCCCCACAGGTGCGGTTGCGGTCACGGATGCGGCATGCAGATCATGGGCAAATTCCGGCTTCGTCTTCAGCCCCTTGCCGAGGCTGAAGGTCTCGCCGATGCGATTATAGGCATCCCGATGCCGCTCGTCGGCGGCAAGCCATTCCTCGAACTCGCTGCGTCTGGCTTGCGCATCGGGCCCGCGCATGAGCGCGAACCAGTGGGCCGCTTCGTGTCGCAGGCTTTGCGTCCCGGAGGGTGTATCCTTCATCATTCGCTTTCGAGAGCCGCATCGATGTGCGCAAGGCTGCGCGCGATGTGGTACTGGACCGTGGGTATGGAGATGCCAAGCCTCTCGCCAATCTCGCGATAGGTGCACTCCTCGACGCGGTGTAGGAGGAAAATCGTTCGCGTCTTCTCCGGCAACTGGTCGAGCGCCTGTCGATAGACCCGTAAGATATCGCGTTCCTCGATGGTGTGCTCCTGCTGTGCAGGAACCGCCGGTTCGTGCTGATCTTCGATCGGAACATGGAACGCGGCCAGTTGACGAGCCCGACGCCTGCTGCGCTCGAAGAGGAGGTTGCGCGCGATACGCTGAAGATAGGGGCCAGGACTGACCAGGGTTTCGCGCGCCATGAAAGACGCGAGACGGGCAAAGGCCTCCTGCACCAGGTCCGGCGCATCATCGGTTTCAAGCATTCGACGACGAAAGAAACGCGCGAGGCGGGGCGCCTCGTGACGATACAGCCGATCCAGTTCGGCCGCCTTTGTCTCTACAGACTCTTCCGGGGCGGACGCTGCGTCAGGGCACTCGTCACCGAGCACCTTGGCAAGTCGCATAGGCATGGAAACGCACGACCTCGTCGTGCCGACAAACGACGCGCCCCGGGACCTTCCGAGGTTGGCGAGGGACTAGCGACGCTCGGGATTTTGGATCCCGGCCATCCGACCAGCGGTGCGGATGTAGTGATGCCTGGCAAAACAGGAGGAAGGCGCTTGCCGGCAGTCGACGCCTCCGGCCGTCATGATACTGAAAGGAAACCGATGCGCAAGTCGCTTGCGCTCAGCCTTGCGGCGCCACCGCGCTACGCAGTTTTGCGATATGCGCCTGACAGATCGAATGGACACGCTGGCCGAGAATCTCGGCATGTTTCGCCAACCATGCGAGTTCTTCGGCCGAGATCGTATAATGGCGCGAGTAGCGGCCTTTGCGGTAGGCGTCCTTCAGCTTTTGATACAGTGCCCGCTCGCGCCGCGTACCGCGAGGCCAGACCTCGAACAGACTGCGATCAAGCTCCTCGGCCAGATCACGCAGAAACAGGATATTGTGATCGTAGGGCGTGTAGAAAGTAAGGGTCAGCAACAGTCCCTGATAGAGGTTCTCAACCGTTTGATGGAGGTCAAAGGCAGCCTTGTTGTTGTGCCCTCTAACAATCGCATCCTGGGAGCCGTCAAAGAACTCGGCCGCATCCGCCATATAGTCTGCGAAGTACTCCTCTGCGGTAGCCAACGCCATTTCCGGAGTTTTGGGAACCGGGGTTTTCAGCGGCTTGTCGTCAGATTCATAGAGTACGATGCCATCCGACAAGATGTTCATGAAGAACACGCGCCCATGCGCCAGTGCGTCGTTCACTTCCTGCAGCGAATGAACGACGAAATTCGCCGGGGTCTGCAGCGTCTTTTCAAAATTGTATGCCGTGACGATACGCTGCTCGGTCTCGTCCCAATACGTAGCACGGTCGGCCAGCTCCTTCTGGTTCACGATCACCAGGAGGTCATAGTCGGACTTGTAACGATTGGCATCAAACGGCGCGTCAACCCAATCACCGCGAGCGTACGAACCAAACAGAATGATCTTGAGGATGCGGCCTGACTTGCGCCTGCCTGTTGCGTTCTGCGTCGCCGCGCGCAGTCCCTGAAACAACATCTCAACGATCACGTCGAGTTCACGTTGCTTCTGGGGTGGAAGATGATCGATATCGGTACGCATGACTTAGCCTTGGCCTAAGCCCCCCGTGACATGAAAGGCAATGCGCATTTTTCTCGAACCCCTAATAATCAACGAGACCAACTTCTCGTCGACCTGCTTACCAACCCACGTTACATGTGGACAAATGTAGAACAAGGGCGAAGATTGTCAACGGCAGCCGGGTTTTAGGCCATTTTGGCGTTAGGCAAAAAACAGGTTCCCGCACATGCTTTCGGAACCTTTGTCAATCGAAAGGGCCCGCTCGCCGCCCTCCGCGCGCGGACTGCCACGAATTCCGTTTGGGGGTGGGATAATGGGTAAGCAGGAGCCCCTGTATGCCCCGGCGCAAGGCCCGGGTTATCCCTGACGATGTTTTGGCTCAGTTGCTGGCAGGAGGAGGCGCGGCACCGGCGCCGAACTCTGGCGGTTTACTGGATGCGCTCAAGAAGGCTCTGGCCGAGCGCGCGCTGAACGCGGCGATGGATTACCACCTCGATAATGCAGGCGAAGCCGGCAACACGCGCAATGGCTACGGTCGCAAGACCGTGACGACGAGCACGGGCAAGGTAGAGATCGGGGCTCCGCACGACCCGGCGGGGAGGTTCGATCCGCAACTCATCGCGCGATATCAGCGCCGTTTCCCCGGCTTCGAAGACAAGGTCATCTCGGTGTACGCGTGGGCCATGAGCACGCGTGAGATCGGCGAGCATTTGCGCGAGAACTACGGCATGAATGCCTCGGCCGACCTCATCAGCACGATCACCGACCTTGTTCTGGACGACGTTGCAATCTGGCAGCAGGACCCACTCGACGCGATCTATCCGCTGGTTTTCTTTAACGCGATCCGGGTCAAGATCCGCCACGACGGCAGGTTACTTCTGAAATACGCACCCGGCGGACACGACGCGCCAGTCAAGCGCGCAATTTTGATGAGGACCCGATCCACCGACACCATCATGGTCAGCGGCCTTTCGCCCCGCGCGACAGGCCGGACACATGAATGAACCTGAGCAGATTGCTATCAGCCCGTCAGCTACCCCTTGCCCGACAGGGGCCGTCCACACACGAATCAGACACTTATTCTGCATACACTTCAAGTAGATTTGATCGGCAAGGCCGTTTCATATTTCACCGTACGCATTGCAAACTGCGAAGAAGCACCGCCTACCGCAGGATGCTTGAGTAGCGTGTGCATCAGAAAACTTTCGTAGGCTTCGACGTCTTCTGCAACGATCCGCAGCAGGTAATCCCACTCCCCTGACATAGAGAGGCATTCGAGTACGCGCGGCTCAGTGCGCATCAACTCCTCGAAGTCATCTACCGCCTTTGTAGCGTAACTGCTCATTCTAACCTGGCAGATTACATTCACCAGTTGCCCCAGAGCCTTTCGATCGGCCAAGCGCACCACCCCGCGGAGAATGCCTGCATCTTCGAGCTGTCGGACACGCCGCCAGCATGATGGTGCAGTACTCCCTACCTTTTCGGCAAGTTGGGGATGACTCAGCGCCCCATCCTTTTGAAGCTCTGCTATGATTTTCCGATCGAGCGCATCGATTTTGAGTGATCCATCCATATCTTCCTCCTGTTCTGGTTCAATCTCTCAAATTTGACCGCAATCGGCGTAACTTTGAACGGCAATCTCGGTCAATATCTGAGAGAATGCTTCGAGAGCAAACAACATATGCAGAAGCGATTTGCCTGGCCGCCTGCGGAAGACATCTCGGCAAATTCTGCGTAGAAATGGAGGGTTTCCTTGCTGCCCACTGCTGAAGCCACAGGTCGAAGCAATTTGCCTCGTCAACGCCCGGCCTGAGATCAATCTGGGAATGCAGAAGCAAGTACCGCGAGCAGACATATTCGTATGCCGTGCACGGACTCCGAAATCCCAAATATTGCGATACAACCTCAGTCAGCGTGAAACTCCGTCCTGTATTCAATCGGACTTCCCCACATTCGCGATCTCCACACCCGGCATTGCGATTTTGATGACCGGTAATCGAATCAACATGATCGGCTTCCAAACCCAAACCATTGAACAATCCGTTGCGTGCCGAACACCCTATTCCACATCGTAGGAACAATGACCATGACTCGAGACCCCCTCAACCCGCTCGGCCTCAATGGCTTCGAGTTTGTCGAGTTCACATCCCCTGATCCAGCAGCGATGGCAGCTCAGTTGGAGCAATTTGGCTTCGTTGCAACGCATTTTCATCCCACCCGGGCGATTACCCGCTACAAGCAAGGGCGCATCAACTTGCTTCTTAACGCGGACACGCAGGGCCGGGTGGCTGAGTTTCGAGCCGTGCACGGCCCCTCTGCAAGTGCCATGGCATTCCGCGTGGAAAATGCAAGCAAAGCCCTGGAATGGGCTCTGGAGCATGGAGCATCGGTTGCCGCTGAAGACGACAACGCCATCCTCGGAATCGGCGGTTCATATCTATATTTCGTTGATGCGGATCGCGATCTCTACGCAGATTGGACGGAAGTTGACGATTGGCACATTGCAGAAGCCATCAATAACGTCGGCTTCGACCTCCTCGATCACCTTACCCACAACGTGCGCCGCGGTCAGATGCGAGTTTGGAGCGAGTTTTACCGTACTATTTTCAATTTCGAAGAGCAGAAGTACTTCGACATCAAGGGCCAGGCCACGGGCCTGTTCAGCCAGGCGATGATCGCGCCCGACAAGGCCATCCGC
>OUNM010330908.1_pt1 | contig 19929 bp, 16 predicted proteins | sample 1769961 | NCBI WGS metagenome assembly OUNM01 (sample SAMEA3914820, study PRJEB12502) | metagenome | biome: forest; material: soil | place: USA | collected 2012-03-12 | depth 0.3 m
CCAATGCTCGGGCACCGCGATCAGCTCGCGCTGCATCAGGCGGCCGGCGGATTCCTCGGGATAGGAAAGCGCTTCCTCGATCGCGGCGCGGTCGTCGGGATCGAGCGCACGGAGGACCTCGCGCTGGTCCTCGACATCCATGTCCTCGATGATCGCGACGGCGTCGTCGGTATCGAGTTCCGAGGCGATCTCGGCGACTTCCTGCGGCTCGAGACTGTCGATCAGGTCCTCGCGGACATAATCGTTCATCTCGGCGAACACGTCGGCGTCGAGCAGGTCGGTCAGCGCCTTGGCGAGCGGCCCGCGATCCTCATGCGGGGCGAGCTCGAACAGATCGGCGATGTCGGCGGGGTGGAGCGGCTCGACCAGGGCGCGCGCCGCATCGCTGTCGCCATCCTCGACCGCGTCGAGGACGGCGCGCACGAATTCGGGCTTCAGCCGGTCGTCCTCGTCCAGCTGATCGCCGACATTATCGAGCTCGGTGGCGCCTTCTTCCGGCGCCAGTTCGGTCTCGCTCATCGTCGGACCTTGGTTCGGGCGCGGGAATCTCCATATCCGGGGCCGTTACCCCCATTTTCCGCGGTTTGCCAGCACGGAAAGCCCGGTCTAGGGCAACCGCAAATCAATCACTCACTGGAGCAAGACATGGCCGATACCCCCGAAACGCTGACCTTCACGCTGGAGAGCGGCGACGTCGTCATCAAGCTGCGCTCCGATCTCGCGCCGCTCCATGTCGAGCGCATCGCGACGCTCGCCAATGAAGGCTTTTATGACGGCGTCGTGTTCCACCGCGTCATCCCGGGCTTCATGGCGCAGGGCGGCGATCCGACCGGCACCGGCACCTCGGGGTCGGACAAGCCCAACCTGCCTGCCGAGTTCAGCGACGAGCCGCATGTCCGCGGCACCGCGTCGATGGCGCGCACGATGGACCCCAATTCGGCCAATTCGCAATTCTTCATCTGCTTCGACGACGCGCGCTTCCTCGACCGCCAGTATACGGTGTGGGGCGAAGTGACCGACGGCATGGAGCATATCGACGCGCTGCCCAAGGGCGAGCCGCCGCGCGAGCCGGGCAAGATCCTGAAGGCGCGCGCCGAGTAAGGCGCCCCGTTTAAGCCCCTCCCCTCCTGGGGAGGGGCTTCAGCTAATACTTTCCCAGCTCGTCGACGATCCGCTCGAGCTCGGGCAAATTGCGGCGATGTTCGCGCAGCTGCGCGGCCGTGAGCTGCTCGATCAGGCCGATACCCTTTGCCGTCAGCGACAATTCGATCCGACGACGATCGGCGTCCGACCGCGTGCGCTCGACCAGACCCGCCGCCTGCAGCCGCTGGACCAGTTCGACGGTCGAATTGACCTTGGTCAGCAAGCGTTCGGCGAGCTGGGTGATCGTCATCGGCGCGGCGCCATCGTGCGCGCGGATCGCCAGCATCGCCTGGAATTGCGCGGGAGCAACCCCGGCTGCCTCGACCGAGGCGTCGGCGAATTCGAAAAAGCGGCGAACGTGAAAGCGGAAATCGGCGAGCCGCTGATAATCGGCGAGCGCCAGCGGCTCCGGTACGTCCGGTTCGTCGGGCACCCCATTGTCCATTGGGGCGGTGCTGTAGCGCGATGAAGCGCGCCGCTGCAAGCACCCGGCGCATGCGGGTTTCGAAACCCGGTTACGACACCCCGGTCCAGCCGTGTTCTTCCACGATCCAAAGCACGGAATGCCTCGTAAGGCGATCCTTTTCTGCTCAGGCTTCGAGCACCTCGATCAGCCAGTCGTGGAACAGTTTCACCTGGCGCAGCTGCATCGCGCGCGGGCGGCAGACGAACCAGTAACTGTACGGGCTCGCCACATCGATATTGAACAGCTTCACCAGCCGCGGGTCGTGCGCCTCGTCGAAATGGCTGGCATGCATGAAGGCGATACCGAGCCCCTGCGCCGCCGCCTCGAGCATGAGCGCGCCCGAATCGAAATGATCGATCGCCAGCGGCTCGATCTCGTCGAGCCCGGCGGCATGGCGCCACGCGCTGAACGTGTCGGGCATGTCGCGATGGATGAGCGCGGTCAGCCCGGCGACCTGTTCGGGCCGGGTGATCGGATCGGGGCCCTCGACCAGCGCGCGGGCGCCGATCACATAGACGTTGTTGCGGTCGAGGCGGCGCGAATAAAGGCTGGGATCGGGTTCGCGCGCCAGGGCAATCGCGGCATCGAGCCCGTCACCGACGCGCGCCATGTTGTGTCCGGCAGTATCGATATCGAGATGGATCTGCGGATGCTTTGCGCGCAACCCGGCAAGGTGCGGGAAGATGCGCTGCGACGCGAACAGCGGCAGCACGCCGAGCCTGAGCCGCAGCACCTCGACCCCGCTGGTCATGAACTCGACCGCGTCGGTCAGACGGTCGAGCACCGGTGCGATCTGCGCGAGCAGCTTCTCGCCATCGGCATTGAGCGCGACCGCCTGGTGACGGCGTTCGAACAGCGGCTTGCCGATGAATCGCTCAAGCGCCTGGATGCGGCGGCTCAAGGCGGGGGCCGACAATGCCAGTTCCTGCGCGGCGGCCTTGACCGAGCCGGTGCGTGCAACCTGAACGAAGGCCTCGATCGCGGTAAGCGGTGGCAAACGCCGCATTTCTCTCCCCCTTATTGTGCACTGCCGCACATACCGTTCACTGGAATGCTATCATCGCTCCTCGGGTAAAATCCAGTGACGATTGCGAAATGTGCATGCAAACGGTTTCATTTCGCACTTGCACAATAACCCGCTGCGCTGCACATAGAGCAGGCCTTTCAGGCATCCTCTCCTAAAAACTTTCCCGGCCGGGCCCTTGGGTCCGGCCTTTTTTTGTCTCCGATTCCGGCCGCCTGATACCGCGCCTCTCGAACTTCGGGAACCGCGTCGCTATCTCACGCGCTTCGATTCCCTTCCGGAACAAAGGTGACCTCCGATGGCAGATGGCGACGACGCTCCCCGCAAACTCCAGGTCGCCAATTCCCGGGCCGAGGATTCGGGGCGCGGTCTCGCGCACATCCCGCGCTCGCTGATGGCCCGGCTGGGCATCGGCGAAGGCGACATCGTCGAGATCGTCGGCAAGTCGACCACGCCCGCGCGCGCCGTCGCTCCCTATCCCGAGGATGAGGGCCTCGAGCTGGTCCGCATCGACGGGCTGCAGCGCGCCAATGCCGGGGTCGGGTCGGGCGACTATGTCGATGTCCGCAAGGCCGAGGCCAAGCCCGCGACGCGCGTGGTGTTCGCGCCTGCCCAGCAGAATCTGCGCCTGCAGGGATCGACCAACGCCCTCAAGCGCACTTTTTTCGGCCGGCCGCTCTGTGCCGGCGACGTCGTCGCCACCGCGGGCCAGCAGCGCGTCGATCCCGAGGGCATCCCGCCCAATGTCGCGCAATATATGCGCGCGCCGGCTTATGCGTTGCAGGAAATCCGCCTCGCGGTGATCTCGACCAGCCCCAAGGGAGTCGTGCTGGTCGACGAGAATACCGAGATCGAGCTCCGCCCCGAATATGAGGAGCCCAAGGACGCGCGCCGCGCCGACGTCACCTATGACGATATCGGCGGCATGGCCGACACGATCGACCAGCTTCGCGAGATGGTCGAATTGCCGTTGCGCTACCCCGAATTGTTCCAGCGGCTCGGCGTCGAGCCGCCCAAGGGGGTGCTGCTCCATGGCCCGCCCGGCACCGGCAAGACGCGGCTGGCCCGCGCGGTGGCGAATGAGAGCGACGCGCAGTTCTTCCTGATCAACGGCCCCGAGATCATGGGTTCGGCCTATGGCGAATCGGAAGCCAAGCTGCGCCAGGTGTTCGAGGAAGCGACCAAGAACGCGCCGTCGATCGTCTTCATCGACGAGATCGATTCGATCGCGCCCAAGCGCGGCAACGTGTCGGGCGAAGCCGAGAAGCGCCTGGTCGCGCAATTGCTGACCCTGATGGACGGGCTGGAAGCGCGCGCCAACCTGGTCGTCATTGCCGCGACCAATCGCCCCGAGGCGATCGACGAGGCGTTGCGCCGTCCCGGTCGCTTCGACCGCGAGATCATCGTCGGCGTCCCCGACGAGCGTGGCCGCCGCGAGATCCTCGGCATCCATACCCGCGGCATGCCGCTGGGCGACCGCGTCGACCTCAACGAACTGGCGCGCACGACCTATGGCTTTGTCGGCGCCGACCTCGCCGCCCTGGCGCGCGAGGCGGCGATCGAGGCGGTGCGGCGGATCATGCCGCGGCTCAATCTCGAGGACCGCACCATCCCCGCCGACGTGCTCGAGACGCTTGCGGTCACCCGCGAGGATTTCCTCGGCGCGTTGAAGCGCGTCCAGCCTTCGGCGATGCGCGAAGTGATGGTCGAGGCGCCGCGGGTCCGCTGGGAGGATGTCGGCGGGCTCGACGATGCGCAGATGCGGCTGAAGGAAGGCGTCGAGCTGCCCCTCAAGGACCCCGACGCGTTCCGCCGGCTCGGCATCCGTCCGACCAAGGGCTTCCTGCTCTACGGCCCGCCGGGCACCGGCAAGACGCTGCTGGCCAAGGCCGTCGCGCGCGAGGCCGAGGCCAATTTCATCTCGACCAAATCATCCGATCTGCTCAGCAAATGGTATGGCGAGAGCGAGCAGCAGATCGCCAAATTGTTCGCCCGCGCCCGCCAGGTCGCGCCGACCGTGGTGTTCATCGACGAGATCGACAGCCTCGTCCCCGCGCGCGGCGGCGGGCTGGGCGAGCCGCAGGTCACCGAGCGCGTGGTCAACACGATCCTGTCCGAGATGGACGGGCTCGAGGAACTGCAATCGGTGGTGGTGATCGGCGCGACCAACCGGCCCAATTTGGTCGATCCGGCGCTGTTGCGTCCCGGACGCTTCGATGAGCTGATCTATGTCGGCCTCCCCGACCAGAAAGGCCGCAGGCGAATCCTGGCGATCCAGACCCAGAAGATGCCGCTCGCCGACGATGTCGACCTCGATTCGCTGGCCGCGCGGACCGAGCGCTATACCGGCGCCGATCTCGAGGATTTGACACGCCGCGCCGGCCTGATCGCGCTCCGGAAGAATATCGACGTCAAGCAGGTGACGATGGCCGATTTCGAGGACGGCCTGGCCGGTTCGCGCGCCTCGGTGACCGCCGATATGGAACGCGACTACGAGCAGCTCGCCGCGACGATCAAGCAGGACGCCGCGGCGCTGCAGCCGTTGGGCTTCATCTCGCCTGGACAGTTGCGGCCGCACGGGCCGAAGGGGACGGACTGACAGTCTCATCGTCACCCCGGCACAGGGCCCGGGGTGACGGTCGAGATAATCGAGCTTTCCGCGGCTAAACCGCCCTTGCCTCGCCAACGCGCCGGCTTTCCGCCACAGCCGCCAGCATGAACCGTCGCGTCAATCCCGGCATCCTGTACGGCGTCGCCGCCTACGCGACCTGGGGACTGCTACCGGCCTTCCTCAAGCTGCTCAAGCCGCTGCCCGCGCCCGACATCCTCGCGCATCGCATCCTGTGGTCGCTGCTGCTGCTCGGCGGGCTGGCGGCGGCGTTGCGGCACGGCCCGGCGCTCCGCAAGATCGTCGCGACGCGCAAGCTGATCCTCGCGCTCACCGCCTCGTCGCTGCTGATCGGGGTCAATTGGCTGGTCTATATCATCGCGATCAACAACGAGCAGGTCGCGCAGGCGAGCCTGGGCTATTTCATCAATCCGCTGGTCAACGTGCTGCTTGGCACGATCGTGCTGCGCGAGCGGCTGGGACGGATCGAGATCGTCGCGGTGCTGCTGGCGGCGTGCGGCGTCGCCTTCCTGGCCTGGGAAGAAGGCGGCGTGCCGGTGATCCCGCTGACCCTGGCCTTTTCGTTCGGGCTGTACGGGCTGGTCCGCAAGGTAACCCCGGTCGACGCGATCGACGGGCTGCTGGTCGAAACCGCGATCCTGGCGCCGGCGTCGCTGGCATGGCTGCTGCTGGCCGGCACGTCGCTCGCCGCCGGACCGGCCTGGCCGCTGCTGCCGGCCTCGGGGCTGCTGACCGCGACGCCCCTGATCCTGTTCGCCGCCGCGGCGCGGCGCGTGCGGCTGACCGATCTCGGGCTGATCCAATATATGGCGCCGAGCCTGCAGCTGATCCTGGCCGTGGCGGTCTACGGCGAAGTGGTCACGCCGCCACAATGGGCGGCGTTCGCGCTGATCTGGGTAGCGCTGGCGATCTACGCGGCGGGCGCAGTCTTGTCCGCGCGGCGCGCCGGCACCACAATTCCCGACTAGGCAGCCCGGGCGGACGGCCTCAGCGCCATCCAGCAATATACCAGCAGCGCGATGCACGACGCACCCGCCGTCAAATAGGGCAGCGAGTGCTGCAGCTCGTACAGCCCGACGCCGATCGACGGGCCGAGCACGAAGCTGGCGCCGTTGATCGAGGTCACCTTGCCCGCGACCGACCCCTGCGCCGCCGATCCGACCGCGAGCGACGATCCCGCGGTGAAGGCCGGCCGGGTGAAACCGAAGCCGATGCTCGCCAGCGCATAGGCAGTGGCGATGCCGTAGAGCGAGGTCGCGAGGCCGGTCAACGCGCAGCCGATCGCGGCGAGCACCAGTCCGACCAGCATCATCGCGCGCGGCTGCAGGTTGAGCAACGGGATCAGCCCCCATTGCACCAGCAACGCCGCACCCGCCCCCATCATCAGCACGATCCCGGTCGGCTGGAGCGCCTCGGTCGGCGGCAGATGCAGCCGGTCGATGACGAGGAAGCCGATCGCCTGCCCGGTCATCGCCTGGGCATGGCCGAACACCAGGCCGGCGATCATCCAGATGCGGATGCGCGGATCGAGGAAGCCGACTTCCTCGACGCGCTGCGCGGTCGCCGCGGTGATGCTAGCGCCGGTCGACTGGCCGCCGATCGAGGGATAGGCATTGGCGGCGCCGCGCCCGGCGGGATCGTCCATCGCTGCCTCGGTGCGATCATCGGGCAGCATCCGCAGCACCGCGACGAACATGCCGGCGCCGAACAAGGCGAACAGGAATGCCGGCCCCGACAGTCCGACCTCGACGCTGCCGATATGGCCGAGCAACAGATACGGCGCGATCGCGGGGCCGAGGATCGTCCCCAGCCCGAACGCCGAACCGAGCAGGGTCAGCGCGCGCGTCCGCTCTTCGCGCGTCGTGCGTCCGGCGACGATTGCCTGCACCGCCGGCGGCGCCGCCGCACCGAGGCTGCCATAGATCAGCCGCCCGACGATGAAGAGCAGGAACGCCGCTGTCCCGCTGATCCAGTGATTGATCCCTGCCGCGAGAAAGATACCGCACAAGGTCAGCGACACGGTGAACCCGCCGACCCCGAGCAGGATCATCGATCGCCGCCCGCTCCGGTCCGAGCGATCCGCCCAGAATGGTGCCGCGAGCACCCACAACAAGGCCGATACCGAGAAGGCGGCCGCGACCGCATTGTCCCTGACGCCCAGCGACCGCCCGATCGCGGGCAGCACTGATTGCAGCGCGGTATTCCCCGCCGCGATCGTCAGCATCACGGTGAACAGCAAGGCGAAGTCACGATCGAACTTCGCCGTCATTCCTTCTCCCAATCGTAGCTGCGCCCGATCTCCGCGACATGGAGCGAATACCAGCGATACCAGCGCCCACGCCCCATCTCGCGAATCTCGGCGTGCCGGGCGTTCTTGCGCCACGCGATCGCGGTCGCCTCGTCGGCCCAGTAGCTGACCGAAATGCCGATGCCATCGGCGCCGCGCACGCTTTCGATCCCGCGATAGCCCGGCTGCGTTTCCGCCAGCGCCTCGGCCTCCGCCGCCGCAGCGGCATAGCCCTCGACATCGTCGCCGGTCGCTTCCGACACGAAGATCACTGCGATCGTTCCGGGTGCGAAGGTGGTCATTCCCCTGCCGATGCCTCCGCTCGTCGCATCGCGCAACCCCAAGAGGCGCATCCGCGAACCCGAAAGACTTGATCGAACGTTACAGCTTTGCGACAGAACCGTGTCAGGTGCGCGAGCGCACGGAAAAACAAGGAAGATCATGCCCCAGCACCGCTTCGCCCTCGACCATGCGGAGACGCGCGCGCGTAAACTCCCCTCGCCCTGGGCGATGTTCCTGAGCGGATTCTTCAAGCATCCGGTGATGGTCGGGTCGGTGATCGCCTCGTCGAAATGGCAGATCGCCGCGATGCTCGACGCCGTCGACTGGCCATCGGTAAAGCTGTTCGTCGAATATGGCCCCGGGGTTGGCACGTTCAGCCAGGCGATTCTCGACCGGCTGCCCGCCGACGGCACCTATATCGCGATCGACACCAATGCGGACTTCATCGACTATCTGCGCATCAAGTTCGCCGATTCGCGTTTCATCGCGGTCAACGGATCGGCCGCCGAGGTCGAGAAGATCGTGGCCGAACATGGTTTCGACCATGCCGATTACGTCCTGTCGGGGCTGCCTTTCTCGACCCTTCCCAAGGGCGTCGCCCCGGCGATCGCCGCCGCGACGCACCGCGTGCTCAAGACCGGCGGCGCGTTCCTCGTCTATCAATTCCGTCCGAAGGTGCGCGACTTCCTGACGCCGCACTGGAAGGACATCGATTACAAGATCGAGTGGCGCAACATTCCGCCCTCGCATAATTTCTACGCCTGGAAGGACTGACGTTCGGCCGGGCAAAGCCGGCGGCGATCATTTCTTCAGCCGCCGTTCCGGCCCGAAATTGAGGCTGCGCGTGACGTTATAGTCGAGCACGGTCATCACGAAGAATGCCGCCGCCTGCTTGATCCGCGTCCACCAGCCGGTGCGCGCGGCGTAGAGGTCGGGTGTGATCCGCTCCGACTCGGCGATTTCGCCGTCGACATAGGAGCGGACATGCGCGGCAAACGCCTTGTCCTCGACGCGCAGCATCAGCTCGAGGTTCAGGAACAGGCTGCGAATGTCGTAATTGGCCGATCCGACATAGACGATGTCGTCGATCACGAAGAGCTTCGTATGCAGCTTGGTCGGCTGATATTCGTAGATCTCCACGCCCTTGCGCAGCAATCCGGCATAAGTGAAGCGCGACGCCCAGATCGCCGCACCATGATCGTTCTTCGACGCCAGCACGACGCGCGCGCGGCCGCGCAGGCCGATCCGGTCGAGCCGGCGCAGCATCCCCGGGCTGGGCGCGAAATAGGCCGAGATGAGATCGACGGTCCTGGCGCGGTCGAGATCGACGCGCACCGCCTTGGCCCAGGGCGACGGTTTGCGCGTCGGCCCGCCGAACAGCCAGCGCGTCCTGCCCGCCGGTTCGCTCCATTTCGACAGCAGGGCACGGAGCGAACGCAGCGGCGGCTGCTCGCGCTTCGCCCAGCGCGCCAGCGCGTCGAAATAGCCGGTGAGGTGCGCCGCCGACGGCCCCTCGATATAGAAGCCGAGGTCGCGCCAGGCCTGGTCCTCGTCGGTGCCGAAATAGGAATCCTGGATGTTGAACCCGCCGATGATCACCCGGATCTCGTCGGCCAGCGCAAGCTTCTGGTGATTGCGCAGCAGGTAGCGCCGCCCCAGGCGCGGCACGAACCGGCAGACATCGACCCCGGCGTCCTTCAGCGGATCGAAGAAATGGTGGTTCTGCGCATGCTCGCTGCCCAGGCCATCGACGATCAGGCTGACCTTCACCCCGCGACCGGCGGCGGCGATCAGCGCCTGGCGCACCTTTGCCCCCGCTTCATCGTCGACATAGATGTAATAGAGGATGCGCAACGACCGCTCGGCGCCCGCAATCAGGTCGAGCAACGCAGCCAGCCGCTCCGGCCCCTCGGTGATCAGCCGCAGCGTATCGCCCTCGACAATGAAGCTGGGTTCGGCGGCCATCCTGCTTCTATTGAAGCGCTGTGCATTGCGGAGCAAGAAGCTGCATGCGTCGCGCGACAATCGCCCTCTTGTTGCTGCTTGGCGCCTGCTCGGACGGCGTCGCGCTCGACGGGCCATGGCGATTGGTCGAGACCGATATTGCCGAAGACCGGACGCTGTGTCGTGACATGGGCGATATTTGCGTCGGCGACCAATTGCCCGGGCCGATGGTCTATGGCGCCGGCTGGGACAAGAGCTATGTCGTCCTGGTCCGCCACCCTACTAACGATAGTGGCGGCGTCGACTATGTACGCAGCGAATATTTCTACGTCGTCCGCACTGCCGGGGAGGCCGAACCGACCTGGCGAGCACAAGTGCATGGCCCGTTCACCGAGCAGCAGTTCAAACGCGAAACGGAGCGACTGAGGCTGCCCCCGCTAACGGTTTGGCCCGACAGCTGGTAGCGCGATTTTCTTGACTCTTTGCGCGCCATTGCCCTAAGCGCCCACGCTTCCCATCTTGGTGTTTTGCTGAAGGAAAGCCATTCATGGCGCGCGTCACTGTCGAAGATTGCGTCGACAAGGTTCCCAACCGTTTCGACCTGGTGCTGTTCGCGGCCCAGCGTGCCCGCCAGATTTCGGGCGGCGCCGACCTGACCATCGATCGCGATCGCGATAAAAACCCGGTCGTCGCGCTCCGCGAGATCGCCGACGAGACCGTCCGTCCCGATCACCTGCAGGACGCCGTGATCAGCGGCATGCAGAAGGTCCAGGTCGACGACGACGACACGCCCGATGAAGTCGGCTCGCTGTCGCAATCGGCCGAGGCGCTCCGCCTCACCGCCGCCGCGCCGCCGCGCAACCAGAATCTGGGCGGCGACTACGACGGCTGAGGCCCGGAATTAGCGAACGCTAATTCCGGATGGGCCGAAAGCCCGACCGGCGGGCCGCAGGCCCGACCGACGTCGCGGCTTTGCCGCGGCGATCCAGCCGGAAAGCTACAAAGGGCCCGCGGAGCCATCCGCGGGCGCTTTGCTTGGGCTTCCCCCCGTCAGAAGCGATATTTGACCTCCAACCCGACATGCGCGCGCGTGCCCTGGCCTTGCGGACTTAGCCCGTCGGCGAACAGGTTGAGCCTGGCGCGGTCGGACAGGCGGTAGCCGATCCGTGCGCCATATTCGGCCCAGCGCGGCGAATCGATCCGCGGAATCAGGATGCCGGCGCCGGTGATCGCCGCCTTGAGGTCGGATCGCCGGTCGAAGGTCCAGGCACCGGCGCCCCACAAGCTGGTGTCGATCCGGCCGCTCCATCGTCGCGTCCAGCTCGCGCGTGCCTTGGCGACGCCCATGCTTCCCCGCTCGGCACTGAACACCGCCGGGAAGGGATTGGCGGCGCTGTCCTTCTCGGCGAACCCGTCATAGCGCCAGCGCTGCGATCCCGCCTCTCCCGTCAAGGCGATCTCGTCTCCCGGATCGGGCCGCACGACCAGTCCAGCGCGGACGAACAGATACCGGTCCCAGCCGCCGAAGCTGCTCGCCGCGGTCACAATGCCGGTACCGTTGGCATAGCGCCGCGATACGCCGACCGATCCGTCGCTGGCACGCCAGCCGCCTGCCATCATCACCCCGCTCAGCTTCGCGTTGATCGGCTGGACGACGCGCACCGCGCCGGCAAGCATCGCGAGATCCTCGATCCGCACGAGCCCGACCCGGTCGCTGCCATAGGACGCGCCCCCGATCAGCGACAGGCCCGGGCGCAACACCACCCGGCCATTGGCGCCGCCCGCGGTCGTGCCGCCGGTGGCGAACGCGCCCGCCTCGCTGGCATCGGCGAGGCCGTCATTCTCGCCCAGGAGCGGCATGGCGTAGCGATGATGGTTGAGCAGCCCCGCGCTGCGTCGCCGCGCTATCTCGTCGATCGACGATTGCAACGACTCGATCGTGGTGATCCCGGCGATCGGGGGCGTTGGAGTCGGTGTGGGTGTGGGTGTCGGCGTTGGGATCGGCGTTGGACTCGGCGTCGGCGTAGGACTCGGTGTCGGGGTGGGTGTCGGAGTGGGAGTGGGAGTGGGAGTGGGAGTTGGCGTCGGGGTAGGAGTTGGCGAACCGCTGTAGCGCACCAGATAGACCTTGTATGGCTCGGTCGTGCTGTCGGGCTTCACCCCGCTCAGCGTGAAATACTCGCCGCTCGGCGAGATGCCGCCGTTGAACGCGAAGGTGACGCCCTGCGGCAGCGGGACGCCCGCCGCCGTCAGCAGGTCGGAGACTTTCTGTAGTCCCGTCGCTTGCGTCCAGCGCATGGCATAAGTGTGCGGGTCATAGCTGCTGACGCCATAATATTGCTTGGGCACGGCATTGCCCAGGAAGATGCTGCCATCGGCGCTGGCACCTTCGGCCAGATAATAGCCCGCAGTCGATCCCGCCGGCAGCGCACCCAGGCTGACCATCCCGCCCGCCGGGGTCCAGCGGAAGAACTCGACATCGGGCGCGGCGCCCTCGGGGAAATGGATGTAGCTCGCGCCGAACGCGACCGCGCCATCGGCGACGATTGTACGAAGCTGCGACCGCCTGAGCTCGGTGCCGAGCGCGCCCAAAGGCTGCGTACCGGTCGCCGCGGTCCAGCGCCACGGCATGTCGACGCTCTTGCCTTGCGCATCGACATATTCGGAGCTGCCGAACACGATGCCGCCGCTGCTGTTGACGTAGCCGGCCGCGCTGTCGCGCGTCGTGGCGGTGGCGACCTCGGCCAGGAAGGGAAGCGCCGTCATCCCGCCCGACTGGGTCCAGCGGAAGGCCTGCAAGCCGTCGCCCGGGGCGGACGAGAAGCTGGAATAGCCGACCACGACCGATCCGTCGGCATTGGCGCCCGTCGCGCCGCTGCGGCGGACATAGGTCGCATTGTCGGCCGGCCCCGGCAGATAGCCGAGCCCGACCATGCCGGTCTCGGCAGTCCAGCGGAATGCCTGATAAGGCTGGCTGACATTGTTCGGGCCGACGATCGGCGAGGTCGACAGGCCGACCACTACCTTGCCGTCCGCGGACAGACCGATCGCCTCGCTCGAGCGTTGCGCGATCGCCTCGCCCATGTTGAGGAAACCAAGACCCGTCATCCCGCCGCCGGGTGTCCAGCGAAATGCCTCGGACGCGCCCGCGTCGGAGGTCGCCGCGCCGATCGCGACGCTGCCACCGTCCAGCACGCGATTGAGCCACACTTTCTGCGTGGCGGCATCCTTGGTCGCGCGCAGGTCGCTGAAATAGACCACCCCGTCCGACGGGCTCCAGCGCCAGGCGCGCGGATGGTCGACCTCGGGCAGATCGGTCCAGAAGATCGACTGGCCATCGTCGCCGACCTCGACCACATAGGGCACGTAATAATAACGCGTGTAGCCGCTGTTCGGCGTGTCCTCGATCGGGGTGACCGTGCTTTGCCCCAACGCCTGCGACGCGAGCCCGGCGAGCGCGCTTCCCGCCAGCCAGACGAGGGCGCGCCGCCGCCATGGCGATCGGCCACCTGGCCGCGCCACGGCCAGCCGCCGCTTGTCGCGCACTGCGATGATGATCGCCCCGTAATTCCGGCCCATATCCGCCCCCCCGTTGCTGCCTCACTCTCCCAAGGCGTCGGGGCGCGGCGAAACGGGTCACGGCACCCGAAATTTTCTTTCCATCGGGACCGGCGGGCAGCCGTTGCCAATTCATGACAGATTCTTGATGGCATCCGCCCATCGCGGATGTTAGCAGCCGGTTGTCGCGGCGGCTGTCGCGCGGCGCGTTCACTCAGGAGCCTGGAACCATTCGCCAGATCGCGGCCTTGCCGTACCGGACCGAGGGCGTCGCGAACGACGCGCCGATCCGGATCCTGCTCGTCACGTCGCGCGAGAACCGGCGCTGGGTCATCCCCAAGGGCAATCCGCCCGCCGGGATGGTCGCGCACAGCGCCGCTGCGCGCGAGGCCGAGGAAGAGGCCGGCGTCCAGGGCCTGGTCTGCCCCACCCCGCTCGGTTCGTACCGTTATCGCAAGCGCCAGAAGAGCGGCGCGTCGCTGATGATCGACGTCGACGTCTTCCCGCTCGCGGTCAATCGCGAGCTCGATACCTGGAAGGAGCAAGCCGAGCGCGAGCGCCGCTGGGTCACGCTCCCCGAGGCTGCCGAGATGGTCGAGGAGAGCGACCTCAGCGATCTCATCCGCTCGTTCGGCCCGTCAGAATTCAAGGCGGCCGCGCGCCGCACCGGCTTCGTCGCCGCCACCCAATCAAGGATCAGTCCCATGTTCGCCTGGTTTCAGCGCCTGTTGCCCAAGACCGGCAATTTCTTCGAGATGTTCGAGGCGCATGCGACGACCATCAACGCCGCCGCCGACGCGCTGTCGCGGCTGTTGCAGGACGAAGGCGGCGCGTCGGAGCATATCCGCGAAGTGATCGAGCGCGAGAACGACGCCGACGAGATCACGCGCGCGGTGCTCAAGACCGTGCGCGAGACCTTCCTGACTCCGTTCGACCGCGGCGCGATCACCAGCCTGATCGGGTCGATGGACGATTCGATCGACGAGATGCAGGCCGCGGTGCAGGCAATCGACCTCTTCGAAGTGCGCAGTTTCGAGCAGGAAATGAAGGACATGGCGGCGATCATCGTCGATGCCGCGCGCCTGACCTCCGAGGCGATGCCGCTGCTCCGCGATGTCGGGCGCAATGCCGGCCGGCTTCATGAGCTGACCGAGCGGCTGGTGCGGATCGAGGGCCATGCCGACGAGATCCATCGTGCCGGCCTCAAGCGCAGCTTCGTCGAGCATGGCCGCGCCGACACGACGCGCTTCATCGTCGACCGCGAAATCTACAAGCATCTCGAGCGGATCGTCGACGCGTTCGAGGATGTCGCGAACGAGATCGATGGCATCGTCATCGATCACGCCTGATCGCACCCGATGCACGACCTTGCCCTCCCGCTCCTGATCGGCCTGATCATCGTCGCGCTGGCGTTCGACTTTCTGAACGGGCTGCATGACGCCGCCAATTCGATCGCGACGGTGGTATCGACCCGGCTGCTCAAGCCGGTCCATGCCGTGATCTTCGCCGGCGTATTCAACTTCGCCGCCTATTTCCTGACGATCGCTTTCCCCAGCCTGCACAAGGTCGCCGAAACGATCGGCGCGGGGCTGATCGACAAGAACCTCGTCACACCCGCGGTGGTGTTCGGTGCGCTGGTCGGCGCGATGTTCTGGAATGTCGTCACCTGGCTGAAAGGCATTCCGTCCTCGTCGAGCCATGCCCTGGTCGGCGGCATCATCGGTGCCGGCGTCGCGCATGCCGGCTATACCGGCATCCAGTGGACCGGACTCAACAAGACGCTGATCGCGATCGTACTGTCGCCGGTGCTCGGTATGCTGCTGTCGATGCTGATCATGCTGGTGACGAGCTGGATGTTCGCCCGCACATCGAACCGCAATGCGGAGAAGAGCTTCCGCGTGCTTCACCTGATCTCGTCGGGCACCTATTCACTCAGCCATGGTCTCAACGACGCGCAGAAGACGATGGGCGTCATCACCGTGCTGTTGTTCTCGACCGGCTATCTCCACGGCAAGTTCGAGGTGCCGCACTGGGTAGCGATCAGCTGCTATATCGCGATGGGCCTGGGCACGCTGACCGGCGGCTGGAAGATCATCGAGACGATGGGCAGCCGCATCACCAAATTATCGCAGCACCAGGGGTTCAGTGCCTCGGCCGGCGGCACGATCATGGTGTTCACCGCGTCCTTGCTCGGCATTCCGGTGTCGACCACGCACACGATCACCGGCTGCATCATCGGCGCCGGTGTCGCCAAGCGGGCGAGCGCGGTGCGCTGGGGCGTGGCGGGCAACGTCGTCGCGGCCTGGGTGATCACCATCCCGGCCTCGGCAGCGGTAGGCGCGGCCTTCTACCTTCTGACCAAGTTGTTCTGACGGCATAGCCAATGGCTATGGGGTAAGGGCGCAGGCCATCGCGAGCGCCCGCGAGGCCGTTGATTTTGTTGCGTCATCCCGTGGACACGGATGCCACACCAGCCCAAACGTCCCCGCGCTGCATGTTCAGGGGGACTCCGCCAATGCTCGACCGCCGCTCATTCCTGCTGAGCTCGACAGCGGCGTTGCTCGCCGGCACGGCAGCCGCGCAGGGGCTTCGTCCGGTCACGACCCGGCAGCGCGCGGTGCCGGGCCTGGGCGCGGCGGTCGAGATTCTCGATGACGAATTCGGCACGCCGCACATCCGCGCCGCCTCGATCCCCGACGCATTCTTCGGGCAGGGCTATGTCGTCGCGCGCGATCGCTTGTTCCAGATCGACCTCACGCACCGCCGCGAAATGGGCCGGCTGGCCGAGGCGTTCGGCGCCCGTTTCGCCAGGCACGACGCTGCCGCGCGGCTGTTCCATTATCGCGGCGACCTGGCGGCCGAGCTGCGCAATATCCCGCCCCAGGTGCTGGCTTGCGCGCGTGCCTATGTCGCGGGGATCAACGCGCGGATCGACGAAATCCTCGCTGATCCCGACCAGCTCCCGCTCGAATACAAGATATTGAAGGTCGTCCCGCTCAGATGGGACGTCCGCGACATGATCGTCGCGCGCGACGCGGCGAGCGGCAATGTCGATGACGAAATCCGCCGCGCCCAGCTCGCCGCGCTGGGGCTGCTCGATTTCGACGCGGTCGTCGCGCCGCTGCATCCGGCCTGGATCATGCGCGTGCCCGACGGGCTCGATCCCGCCGCGGTCAGCCCGGCGGATCTCGGCGTGCTCGATCTTGGCCGATTGCCGTTCGGACCGGACAATGCTGCGACCGACCGCGCCAATGCCGGCAGCAATGCCTGGACCGTCGCGCCGTCGCGCACCGCGACCGGCCGCCCGATCCTGGCCAACGACCCGCACCTCGGCATCGGCGGCTTCGGCCCGCGCCACGTCGCGCATCTGACCGCGCCGGGGCTCGACGTGATCGGCGGCGGCGCGCCCGGGCTGCCCGGGATCATGCAGGGCCATACCGACCGTTTCGCGTTCGGGCGGACCAATTTCCATATCGACCAGACCGACCTGTTCGTCCTCGAGCTCAATCCCGACGATCCCGAAAGCTATCACCACGATGGCGGCTGGAAGCGGTTCGACCATGTCGAGGAGGTGATCGCCGTCAAGGACGCCAAGCCCGAGCACGCGACCTTGCGTTATTCGGTGCACGGTCCGGTGATCTCGCACGATCCGGCGAAGCGGCGCGCGACCGCATTCGGCACGATCTCGATGCTGCCCGGCGGCGACGGATCGTTCGCGATGATCGCGATCAACCTGGCCAGGGACTGGACGAGCCTGCGCAAGGCGTTCCCGCTCCACCCGTCTCCGACCAATTTCCACTATGCCGACATCAACGGGAATATCGGCTGGCAAGTGATCGGCTTCATGCCGGTCCGCAAGAAAGGCGACGGGCTGCTCCCGGTGCCCGGCGACGGGCGCTACGACTGGACGGGCAAGCGCGACTTCGCGGCGCTGCCCAGCAGCTACAACCCCGCCAAGGGCTGGTTCGCTTCGGCCAACCAGAACAATCTGCCGCCCGGCTGGCCGCGTGACCGCATTCCGGCTTTCTCGTTCCGCGAGCCCTATCGCTACGACCGGATCGCCGAGGTGCTGGCCGGGCAGCGCAAGCATCGCCTGGCCGACAGTGTCGCGCTCCAGCACGATACGCTCTCGACCCCGGCGCGCCAGTTCCTCGCGCTGCTGCCGCAAAGCCCGTCGGACAATGCGAGGCCCGCCGTCGACATGCTGCGCGGATGGGATGCGCGGATCGGCCGCGACAGCAATGCGGCTGCCCTGTTCGAGCTGATCTGGCGCGAGCTCGGCAAGCGTATGCTCGCCGCGATCGTGCCCGAGCGTGCAAAGGCGCTGGTGACCGAAATCTCGCCATCGGTACTGCTCGGCCTGCTTGCACGGCCCGACGCCCGGCTCGGCAGTGATCCCGGCGCCGCGCGCGACGTGATGCTCGACGGCGCGATCGTCACCGCCTGGGACCAGGCGCACAAATTGCTCGGCCCCGATCCCGCAGCGTGGCGCTGGGGCACGCTTCACCAGGTGAAGCTCCGCCACCCGCTGGCGATGATCCCGGCGATCGCCGCGGCCTTCCCGCCGATCGAGGGCGAAGGATCGGGCGGCGACAGCTATACGGTGGGCGCGCGCTGGCTCGGATCGGGTCCGGGCTGGGGCGTCGGCGGCGGGGCGAGCTATCTGCAGGTGATCGATGTCGGCAATTGGGACGCGTCGCTGATGCTCAACCTGCCTGGCGAATCGAACGACCCGCGCTCGCCGCATTATCGCGATCAATATGGCGCCTGGGCCGCCGGCAGGATGCTGCCCATGCCGTTCGGCCGTGCGATGGTCGATGCGCACGCGGCTGCGCGGACGACGTTGAAGCCGGCTTAATCGGCTTCGGGATCCCCGGGGGCGCCCTGCCGTCCCTTGAAGCCCTGCGCCACGACGAACCATTCGACCGAGCCCTTGCGGCTCGACGGGGGCTTGGCGTGTTTCACGCTGGTGAAGTTGCGCTTCATCTCGGCAACCAAAGCAGAATCGGCACCGCCTGCGAACACCTTGGACACGAACGTGCCGCCGGGCTTGAGCACGTCGATCGCGAAGGCGAGCGCGGTTTCGACCAGCCCCATCGTCCTCAGCGCATCGGTCTGCGGGTGACCCACGGTGTTCGCCGCCATGTCCGACAGGACGAGGTCGGGGGCACCGCCCAGTTCCTCGATCAGCCGGTCAGGCGCGGCATCATCCATGAAGTCCATTTGCAGGATGGTGACGCCGTCGATCGGGTCGACCGGCAGCAGGTCGATGCCGACTATCGCCGCCTTGGGCATCTTGCGGCGCACGACCTGGCTCCAGCCGCCCGGCGCGATGCCGAGATCGACCACGCGCGTAGCGCCTTTCAGCAGCGCGAACTTCTCGTCGAGCTCGATCAATTTATACGCCGCGCGGCTGCGATAGCCCTCGGCTCTGGCCAGCTTGACGTACGGATCGTTGAGCTGGCGCTCGAGCCAGCGCGTCGACTGCGCGGTGCGCCGCCGCGCGGTCTTGACCCGGGTGCGGCCGCCGCCGGTGTTCCTCATGGCCGGTTCGCCCCCATCAGACGCCGCAATATGCCTTCGCGAATGCCGCGATCGGCGACGCCGAGCCGCTCCGCCGGCCACAGATCAAGGATCGATTCGAGGATCGCGCAGCCGGCAACGACGAGATCGGCGCGCTCGGTGCCGATGCATGGAAAGCGCGAGCGCTCCGACACCGACATGCCCGACAGCTCGGTCGAGATGCGGCGCATCGATTCGGCAGGGACGATCAGGCCATCGACCTGAGCGCGGTCATAATGGTCGAGCTCGAGATAGACGCTGGCGAGCGTCGTCACCGTGCCGCTGGTACCGAGCAGCCGCGGCCCCTGCGGCGATCGCGGCAACCGTTCGGCAAAGCGCGCAAAGCTTTCGGTCGCGACGTCCCGCATCCGTGCATAAGCCGCGATGAGCGCCGCGGCATCGCCGCCGCCGCCAACATGTTCGGTCAACGACACCACGCCCCACGGCGCCGAATGCCAGTCGAGCACATGCGGTTCGCCATCGGCGATGTCGACCAGCACCAATTCGGTCGACCCGCCGCCGATATCGAAGATCAGCGCCGGCCCGTCGCCCGGTTCCATCAGCGCGTGGCAACCGAGCACGGCGAGCCGCGCCTCCTCCTCGGCCGAGATAATATCGAGCCGGATGCCGGTCTCGCGCCAGGCGCGTTCGATGAATTCGGCGCCGTTCGATGCCTGGCGGCACGCCTCGGTCGCGACCGAGCGTGCGACCAGCACGTTGCGGCGGCGCAACTTGTCGGCGCAGATCCGGAGCGCGGCGATGGTGCGGTCGATCGCGGCATCCGACAGCCGCCCGGTCGAGGCGAGCCCCTCACCCAGCCGGACGATGCGCGAAAAGGCGTCGACCACGGCAAAACCGTTGCCATGCGGTCGCGCGATCAGCAGCCGGCAGTTGTTGGTGCCAAGGTCGAGCGCGGCATAGTGCGGCGCGTCGCTCCAGCGCTTTGCCGCGCTGCGGGCCGGACGGGCGGCGGGCTTGCCCTTCGGGGCGGCGCGCTGCCGGTGCGGCATATTGGCGGGATGATCCCCCATGCC
>OUNM010407071.1_pt1 | contig 19919 bp, 31 predicted proteins | sample 1769961 | NCBI WGS metagenome assembly OUNM01 (sample SAMEA3914820, study PRJEB12502) | metagenome | biome: forest; material: soil | place: USA | collected 2012-03-12 | depth 0.3 m
CCCATATTTTGTAGCCGGGGCAGCATCCCAGCTGCCGGGTTGGGTACCAAATACTTCGGGCTTGACCTTTTTCGTCAGATTGCGCCATTGCTGCCCCTCCCCGCCGGCGATTGAGGAGCCCCACCGAGGGGCAGACTCCAAGGGAAAAAGGAAGCAGCACGTTTTTGCAAGGGGCCGATTGTGTCGTCGGTTCCTGAGACGAAGGGACGGGAACGATTAACCTGGAGGTATGCAGTAGGGGCCACGGGCCGCATCCGGAATGAGGGAATCCGGAGCCACGTGCAGGTTGGTGCTGCTGTCCCTCCTCTGTTGGTGTGATGTGAGTCTCCCCAGGAATTGCAAGTCTGCAACTGGCCAAATGCTGGCATGGTCACACCGCCTGTGATTTTGTGTAATTCTGCCACGAGATACCTTATGGGAGAGAAACAAAACATTTAGTGGGGCATTTTGTCACAGCTGTTGTCCAGCTTGCCTCTGGCCGTCCACCTCGCAATTCCACATCCAGCACGCCGTTTCTCTCCATCCTCGCGAGACCATCCAGCCATGAGCAAGTACGGGGTTATGGTGATGGGCCCGGCGGGGGCGGGTAAGGTATGAAGCCTTTCAATATTGCTGCCAGCGCTGCTATCAGCGTTGCGCCCAGTGTCGCATCCGGCTTCGCGATGACGCTCGATGATGCTGACAATCCTGACCATACCTGCAGTCCACCTTCTGCGCCAGTCTCATCACCCACCTCCAGTTGAACCGCCGTTCCGCATTTTACGTAAACCTCGATCCCGCCGCCGAGCACTTTGAACACCAGCCGGATCTCGACATCAAAGACCTGATATCGGTGGAGGATGTGATGGAGGAGGTCAAGCTGGGCCCCAACGGGGGGCTCATCTACTGCTTCGAATTTCTCATGGAGAACCTCGATTTCCTCTCCGAGAAGCTCGACTCGTTGACCGAGGAATACCTTATAATCTTCGACATGCCCGGCCAGATCGAACTCTACACACACGTCCCGATCCTCCCGAGACTGGTCAAGTTCCTCTCGCAGCCAGGCGCGCTCGACATCCGGTTGTGCGCGGCGTATCTGCTCGAGGCTACCTTCGTTGTCGACCGTGCCAAGTACTTCGCCGGGACGCTCAGCGCCATGAGCGCCATGATTATGCTGGAGGTGCCGCACCTCAACATTCTGAGCAAGATGGACCTGGTGAAGGACCAGATGAGGAGGAAGGACTTCAAGCGTTTCATCACGCCGGACACGACACTTCTCGAGGACGACCCGGCGGACATTTTGCGGAAGAAGGCGGGCGTTCAGGTCGACGTCCACACTGCGGATCCCAGGGACAAGGACGCGCTCATGTCGGGCTCGTCGTTCAAGCGGCTCAATACCGCCGTGGCGGGCCTGATCGAGAGCTTCAGCCTGGTCAACTATCTCAAGCTCGATTGCACCAACGAGGACAGCGTGCAGGCGATTCTCAGCTACATCGACGACTTGATCCAGTACCACGAGGCTCAGGAGCCGAAGGAGCTGCCGGAGGAGGAGTTCGAAGAACAGGAGGAGATGTGAGCGGGGGATGCGTGGCGTACAGAACCATTTGGATGACATTTTCGGTGTTTCCGGCACGGTTGGCTTGGGCTCGCCCACCGTCAGGTTGATTAGCATAGCGACGGAGTTTGGTATTGAAAAGCGCCTGGCTTGTAACATGACTTTCCCCTCCATGAAGTCCAAATCCTCTACCGGCCGCCCCTCCTATTCCCAAAAAAAACAGCCTTGTCCCATAATCCAGGTATCCCCAACTCCATGATGCAACCTCCCGCAACCAAAAAAACAACACCAAAACCACCCCCAATCACCGCCCTCTCCCCTGCCCCTGAGAATAACCCCTCTGCCCACCCCACTGCTGCTGCTGCCCCTGCGACTGCCGCTGCACATCCTGCGCCTTATGATACTCCTCGATCCAAACCCCCACAACAGCCATCACCCACCCGCCGACACGCCCCGCGATGGCCAGCCCATCTACCAGACTCCGCTCCAGCCCGCGCTGCCAGAGCAGCGACGCCAGCAGGCCGGCGCAGGCGTACAGCGCGAGGCGGAAGGCGAGGCGCGTCCAGAAGAGCAGGATGCGTTTCGCGAGGGAGAGGATCTGGAGGATGAGAACGGAGAGGAGGAGGAGGAGGCCCGCGGCGACGAGGGTCGGGGAGGAGGCGAGGAGGGCGGTGATGGAGTCGAGGAGGGGAGGCAGCGTGCGGGCGAGGAAGGCGGTGAGCGCCGCGTGGAGGGCCGGGAGCGGGCTCGCGAGGAGGGCCGCGTGGAGGGTCGTCAGCGTTGAGGGGGGGAGGAGGTCTGGAGGTGGGTTGGGGTTAGTCGGTTGCTGTTGGGGGCGACTGGACTGGTGGGGAGATGGACCTTTGAGGTAGTCTAGTGCCCAGTGCAGTGGGATGTCCATCTTGCCGGTTCTTGAGGGTGCGGTCGGAGCTGCTGGAGGTTGGTCTCGCGTTTGGCGGTGTCTGGTTTTCGGAGCGAGGACTGAAGACGCGGCGCAGCTCGACGACGCGGCGCGATAGATAGAGACGGACAATGTGTTTCACCTGACCCTTGCTCGGTACCAGGCAGTTACTTCGTGCTGTGTTCCAGCCCCGAGGATGAAATCTGGTGGGTCGCCGCCACAGCAGGCAGGCAGGGCGCAGAGCGAGTTCGGAAGCAACAGCAGAATCTGTTCTCTTCTTGTTTCTCCTTTGAAAAATGTTGTTATGACGGTTTTGCGGCCTCCATTTTTTGGAACCGCGATCAATCAGTAAAGTGGGGCAACCACCGCTTCGGGAGCGAGCCACTTCACAACAGATGCTACTGTAGTCGGGCCATCCAAGCTTGAGTAGAGAGTTCGAGTATCTATGAATTCCAGACTAACGCTAATATCACTTCATTTCCAGTGTAAATGTGCTGTTGAATTGTTGAGTTGGCCTGTGAGCCATGGGTCCCCACCAGGGTGTTCTATTCAGAAAGGTGTGCCGTGATCCGGTGAAATCAGGGGGTATTAACGGGCTGCGATATCCATGTCTTAGATGGCGCCTCGTCATATCTGCTCGTCGTCGCGCTGCTTGTCTAAGATGCAGTCCAGCAAACTAAGAGACCCAGTCCCATGAGACTCAAGTCCCGTCCTTGCTCCTTCAGTCGTGCCGAAAGCGCCGTCGGCTCCGCTCCCTAAGCGTCTTCTTCGCAGAAGACTTCCATTTCGGGAGCATCAAGTGTTGGCGCGTGCCTATACGCCGCATGTCCGGGCCTGTCCAGCAGTTGCTGGCCATGGGCTGGAGGGTGCTACTGGGCCTTCTCGGCCTTCTTCGCCTGCAGCTCGCGGAACTTGGCAATCTCGACCACGACGGCCTTGTCGACGCGCTTCTTGAGCTCTGGCCGATATCCTGCGATGAAGAGCAGCTCGAGCCAGACGAACAGGGGCGCCAGGAAGACGGCCTGGAAGAGGTTGTCCAGCAGCGCAGGCGCGCGGCCCTCGAATTTGCCGTGGCCAACAAACTGGGCGATCCAGCACACGACGTGCACCGCGATGGCAATCTGGTTGGTACCGGCGGAATCCTGCAGGCGGAGGTAGTTGGTACCGGCGGCCGCAGCCAGGCAGATGAGTGCCAGGGCACCTCCTGCGACGGGCTCAAGAAGGAGATACAGGCCACCCCATGTCATGGCCGCAAAGGTGCCCAGGTTCGCGTCGAGGTACGGCACTTGGAGCCAGGACGGCAGTGTGAAGAAGGGGCCATAGTTGGAAAGCTGGGACCCCGTGTCAGGAAGGACTGGTACCTAGCTGGCGGTAAAGGAGAAGGGGAAGGGCTGCATACGACGGCAAAAAACGAAAACAAAATCAGAGGCACGCAGACCATGTGAATTATTATGTTCACTTGGTTATGGTGGTATGCACCATACTGTATTATGGGTCAACGTCAGCTGCCGTATTTTTGTATTCCGTAGGCTGGATGGTACAAGGTGTAACCATGTTTGGCGGGAAAGTAAGGCTTACAAAGGTGAGCTGCTTTTCGAGGTTGAGGGACATGGCGGGCGATTCCGTGCTGTCGAGGCGGGCTACCGGGGTGTGCGAAGAGTGCGGAGCTGGAAAAGGGGGAGAAGGGAGAGAGAGGTTCGGTCGAGCAGCGGCTTTTTTCAAGTCTACAGCGGTGCAGCAGACCAGCACACTGGCGGGACTGCAGTCAGTGTGTCCAGAAGTGGATCTCGGACGAAGTGCTCGGCAGAAAGCGACACAAAAATGGGTTGAGGATGACGAGGCCAACAGCTGAAGTCTGCAGGCGTTCGACGGATGCGATGGCTCGGATGTCACGCGATGTTTGGTCGGTTTCTGTGCTGGTCGAGTGCACTGCCTGCCGCCCATTCCGCTGACTTGGCAACCAGACAGGGGGCTAACCTTACCATCAACGAAGTAAAACTTTGTGCCTCGGGAGCCAGCGGGGCTGCTTCCCCACGGGGGCTGTGGCCAGTGACTCGTGAGGGAACAACAAGGATTTGGCGGCCACATCGAACATCAGAGATGTGATGCTCTCGAGAAGGCGTTTTCTTCCAATCAACATCTCCGTGCCCAAAAACAGAACATCTTTTCTGTGCTCTAGAGTCTAGAGACGCCTCGCATCTTCGTCTGTACCTCGAGGCAACTCCCGCAGAGGCTGGTCTGGTGGAAGGTCAGGCAAGCCATGGATGGACGGTTAAGCCGTTATACAGGCCGTGAATCAAAAACAGACGACATGTTCTCGAATCTCAAGTCGCCCGCCATGTTTCATGTCCCGGTACCCGCAGATCCAGGTACGCGGGCAGGAATTACCCCCGAGTTCCAGTTTTCCTGCGGGCGGCGAGAGCCCGGCCGGCAAGCCCAGGCAAGCCCAGCATGGAACGCCCCGTTCCTGCAGCTTGCGCACAGACCAATAGCTTAAACACGCCGCGACCCTTCCAGCAAACCCACTCGAGCCACTGCAGCCTTTTTGGCACAGCAGCTCCGGGCTTCGCAGCGCGTCAGAGTCCCGATCCGCCGCCAGCCTTGTCCTGCTTCCGGTTGCAACCCACTCCCAGCAACCAGGTCCTCGGCGCATCAAAGACGGCGGGGCCCGTCTTCACGGCTTCACAACCCGCCCGGTCTCGACCTTTTATCCACCCGAGGGTACACACGTTCGGTCAACCAAGCAGGCGGCTGGCAGCATGGTCGGGTGCTTGCCTCTTCGCTGCCATTTTGTGAACTTCCCAGTCGGAAATTCAACCCTCTGACCCATCCCAACTCGGCCAGCAGCTCTACCGCCGCGGCGCGCGCTTCGCTTCTTTCCCGCGAGGATCTCGCGGCAACCTCCATCCCATCCATCCCTTCGCTTCGACTCCTCCTCGGGCACCGGCCGCACTCCAGCGCAGAGAGCGCTCCATCCGCCGCCATGTTCTTTCTCCACAACCTCGAGCGGCGCGTCACGCTGCACCCGTCATACTTTGGGAGGAACATGCACGAGCTCGTCACGACGAAGTTGGTCAAGGACGTCGAGGGAACCTGCGCCGGCGACTACTACATCATCGCCATCATGGACACATTCGATGTCTCCGAGGGCCGCATCCTCCCCGGGAGCGGCCTCGCCGAGTTCACCGTGGGCTACCGCGCCGTCGTGTGGCGGCCGTTTAAGGGCGAAGTGGTAGGAAACGGACCGGCTCCCCTCGCGGCTCTTACCCTCTCGCTGACCCCCGCCAGATTGACGCCATCACCCAGACGGTCAACCCCCACGGCTTCTTTGCCCAGGCCGGCCCATTGCGCCTGTTCATCTCCTCGCACGCATGTCCCCCCGTCGGCGGCTGAGGGATTGGATGTTCCAGGCACTAACGTACCTCGCAGTTGATGCCCGATGAAATCCAATACGATGCCAGTGCCACCCCCGCGCAGTTTACCAACAACGCCGACATCGTCATCGAGCAGGGTACACACGTGCGGGTGAAGATCATCGGCCTGCGGACCGAGGTCGGCGAGATGTGGGCGATTGGCAGCATCAACGGCGATTTCCTTGGGTTGGTCCCGCCATATCACGCCGTTTTACACAGTCGAGTTGTGATGCTGACCCTCCTACCACCGCAGCTGTCTGCAGGCATAGGACCCCGACAGACCGGCATGGCGCGCCCATTGGTGAAAGTGGAAGGCAGATATCGATGCAAGCGGTGGGCCTGGAGTTACTTGGTGGGATCTTGGGATATATGAGGGCTAGCCGTGGCTATCTCGGCCGCCTTCTTGTTGATATAAAACGGCGTATGAGCGAACTTGGGTGTATTTCCAAGGCATGTGTGCCCGGCGCCTGATGCGTTAGACGAGAGGTTTCCCAACAACCGGATACTCAGGGTGTGAATAAGAGGGTATTTGCCCACTAACACGCCGCAATCAGATCTGAACTCAGTGGTTTCACTGCGGACAAGGAATTTCTCGGTATGCTCTAGCCTTGCCATCTTGATGTTGGCATAGCACCACCTCGAGAATACCGGCGCCCAAGGCGGCTCTCGCGGTCGTTGATGAAGATATGGTGCCTCCACATCGATGCCAATGACCAAGAGGCAAATCCATCTTCATGCTCGCAGCGCCAGCTAGTTCGGCAACACTTCTTTTGCTCCCGTCGAAATAACTGAGACACATCGATACTGTGTCGGTCATGATCCGGCGGCGGATCAGAGCTGCTCGTGATCGGCCAGCCAGCCATCCAGCCAGCCAGCCAGCCAGCCAGTCCCTCCCCTGCCACTTCTCTCCCCCTCACCGCCTGGCCGTCGTGGGAAACCCTGGTGTTGGTCTCCACCCACCGCCGTGACGGAGATGAGGCCTGTCTACGGAGATTCCGGATTGGCTTTTTCCAAATCCAGATCCAACTGCATAATTCCCATCGCATCATCAATTCACCCCGCCCGAAGATTTTCGGGCCCTGGAGCTTGTTGGGTTGATGGGTCTAGGCCAGCCTCTAGCTCTCGCGCCGGCGTTTTCTACGACAGACTGGCGTAAGTCGGTGCGGTATCCGTACTTGACCGTGCTGGACTGAGGGTGAGCTCTCGAGTTCGGGATTCGGATCTCCGAGCCACCCATGTCCAAACGTGGCCATCCGTGGGGGGCCATGTCCCTCACCACGAGCATGGCTCTTCTCCTCAACGCCTCATCGGGCTTCGAGCGTTAGTCTTCCCCCACTCGGCCCGATCTCACTCTAGTGTATACCAGGAAGGGAGTTATCTGCGCCAACAGGCTGCTATTTCTGCTCACCGCTCCGCGCCCTTCGCGATATCCTCACCCCTTCCCGGCAGTCGATGGGAACACTGGTTCGAAGCACATCTTCCTGCGGTCATGGCCCGCTCTTGACCTGCCATCTCCGGCGATCCCCGTTCTCGACACAGAAGCACCCCGCATGCATGATGCAGGGAAACAAGCCACCAAACCCTGCCCGGTTTCCTTGTCCAACCGGGTAAAGAGATCAGGGAGCCACGATCTGCACGCGATGACCTCCGCAGATGCGCCTTGATCTCGAGAACCGATGCCTCATACCGATGCCTCATCCCGTGGCTGTTTCAAGATTCCCGGGCAAAGCCACGGCTACCAGATCTCCCGATCGGTAGGCGTACAGGATTTAGTACCCGAGCCAGAACTGCAGCCGCTGTCACTCTTGGGGGCACTAGGGCTTTTTCGGTGTAAGTGAGGGCAAGGACTCCTCCCCTGGCCGGGTCTCGGCTCTCTTGGCGGGCGAAGCCCCTTAAGCTTAGTTGAGCATCAAGAGCCGGGCAGAGAAGAGAGAGAGGGAAGCAAATCACCGTCCGAGTCTCTCACCCATTCCGTATGACTTACACGAGACCGACGGCAACTTGAGATCTGATATCCCCTCAATGCCGGAACAAGTGCCCCGGCCTTGGCCAACACAGACACACATGCGCGGCAGATACTCCCGCCACAGTGCCGAAAACCCCCTGCCCCTGTGTCTACACAGTTGTAACTGTAACTTGGGTACGGTACGGCCCGCGAGGGTGAAATACCGGCCGGAAGGAACAGTATCCGCTCCCCTTGAGCCAACAACGCTAATGCAGAGAGCTCGTTGAGACGAGGTCGCGGGTTGGCCCGGTCTTCCCGGAAGGATTTCCGGGCTGGGTGTGTGGTGTTCTGTCCCGTTGATTCCATAATACAGTACTGGCCCTACCCTGTCTGCAACCCCTCCTGCCAGGAAGTTGGTGTGGAAGAAGGGCGCTGATGTTCTCAGACCGCACATCATGCCGTCGATCTTCTGCCACAAGGCAGCCTGTTGAAGCTGTCGGGCTTCATCGGATCCTGTCTAGAAAGTCTCGACAACCCGTTGCTCATTGGCTCATGGCCAAACTCGAACAGACCTGCAGCGTGATGAAAGCTCCCATGCGGCCGCTTCTTTGGACTGGCCCGTCCATGCATGCTGCATGCTGTAAGGAAGAAAAAGACAAGCCTGGAAAGATCTCTGTGGTATCTTTGAGGAGAAGGCGTGTGTGGCGCAAACCCGAAGGGAGCTGGATCTGTGGTGTAACAGTTGGCGTTCCGCAGATCACCACTCCACGGCTCCTTGCTTGCTTGTGAATGGTGTGACCATCGCCGCCGCCCTTTCTATACGACGCCGTGGCTGCACTGTGGCGTACTCCCTGATCTCGATCCAGCCGCCAGCCGTCAGTCCCCCGAATATAACCACCCCCACCTTGTTCTCGTCCCAGGCAGCAAGTCTCGCTCAACTGATGCCGCAATGCAGACAGCCCAAAGAAAACTTGAGGCTCTTCATCCGGCCCTATCCTACACTGCTTGCTCTTCCAAGGGCAGACGGCATGTCCTGCCGTGCTCTGCCGTGCTACCCAAGCCTGCATGACCAGTTCGGCCCATGAACCCAATAGATAGACCGCAGAAAAGACTCCGGTAACACAAGCACCAAACATCAAACCCTCGCCTTTAAGACCCACTTCCGGCCCTGGCAGAGCCATCGAAGAGCGACAGCGCTGACCAGGCCCGAGAACAGTATCGCGGAAAGGAAGGCCAAGAGCCCATTGGACTGGTATCGATCGAGAATGACGGCTGAGACGGGGTTTCCGACGAGGGTACTATGCGGTGTAGATGTCAATGTCCACTCGCTGGAGGTGCTGCTTAGTGGGACACCAAAGGACTCACGCAAAGGAGGCTATGCTGTACGCAGAACCCAGCCAGGTTCCTGTGGTTTTAGGGTCGCAAAGAGCATTGATGCACGAGACTTTGCGTAATGCGTACGCAGCATCAGCATGCCGTTTGGACGAGAGTTCAAGGGGGAGGCGACACTCCTTACCGCCAAGGGGCACAAAGCTGCCAGTGCCAATGCCCATGAGCACAACCACGACGAACAGGGCGGCGATTGAAGAATCCCCGCAGGGTATCCAGATCGCCAAAACCACGGCGAGCGAGAAGACGTTCATCAAGATCGTGGCGTTGAGGGGGCCGAGGACCCGGTCAGAGAGCCAGAGGGGCAGAGTTCGGCCTAGCACGGCGCCACTGTGGATGTTTAGCAGACAGGGGAGGGAGGCTTGGTCAGGGATGGGTGAGACTCACATGTTGTACGACATCATCAAGTAGAATTGTTTGTTTCCGACGTTGGCCGCGACGGCATACGAAGGGATGGAACCCCATTGGATGAAGAGGACGAGCTCGTAGGCTAAGGCTCAGGGGTTGCTGTGTGAGACACGCCCATCGACACCGCCGGTTCGTGAGATCGAGATGGACTTACCAAAGAGGGCATAGCTGACAAGCCAAAACTTGGGGGACGTAAACAGGTGGGATAATTGCGCGCGGGGTTCCAGATCCGCCTCTTCCTCGCTGCTGGCCAACTGCCGGGGTGGAGCGGTCACATTATTGGTCTCAACAAGCAAGTTGGCCAAGACCAACATGGCCGCCATCATCCCCGTCAAGATGAGCGCCGTCGTGTTCCAAGAGAACTGGCTGAACAGGCTCTGCAAGACGAGCGAGAAGAAGATGCCACCCAGGGGTGCCCCCAGCGTGACACAGCCCGTCGCAATCCCTTTCCTCACCGAGAACCATTGACCGATGACGCTATATGCAATCGTCGTTGGAGTAGCTCCATGCCCCCTGTCAGCCAAAAGCCACTTCTCTCTCAACGCTCAACGGGAGTGGGTGTAAGTCACTCACCGGCAGCGACCCCGGCAACAACCATACACCCCACAAACTGGGCATATGTCGTGCAAAACGCCAGTCCCACAAAGGCGGCAGTGTAGGCCGCGCACCCCAAGGGCAGTAACCAGCGGGTGCCGTAGCGGTCGAAGAGCACGCCGGCTGGAGCCGCCAAAAGGCAGTCGAGGAAGCCGAACAGCGATATGATCCACGCGATGTCGCCCTCGGACCACTCCTGTAGCACCCCCGTGTGCCAGTATGTCTGCAACAGCCCGATGCTACTGAGAAGACCGTAGGTCGGCACCGTAAGCCAGAAACACCCGGCGACGACCTTCCAAGGGCGCCACCATCGGAGCGGGGTGAGAGAGGGGGAGGGGGAGGGGTCGTCGCAGGCAAAGCTAGCGGCGTTGTGTCTTCCTTGTCCTTCCAGATCCCCGGTTTCTGACCCGGCTGGGGGGGTGTGTCTCGGAGAACGGGGCGGCGCCACAATGGAAAGGCGGCTGAAGACAAGGTGGTTTATCTCTGTCAGTTCTCACATTCTTGTTTTTTCCTGAAGCTCTTTTCTCGCATGTGGGCGGACGATCCTTTCCGCACTTACTCGACTTCAGATCTGCCTTCTTTGACTGGCATGTCAGCCGCGAAGCCAGTGGCCGGTCGGTGAACAGCAGCCATTGCGGCAGAGATGGCTAACAACAGTAAGAACCTTCTGGGAGGGAGGAAGAAGCAAGTCAGGGGGCGTCTTTCGCCAACACCACGTCAAACGGCTTGTCCGCCGCCCAGGTTTGATACCAGGATCTCTCGAGCCACCACCTTTCTGGAAACGGCCTGCTTTAGCGTGTAAGTGAGCTGTGGCTTGATGAATTGTGCCCCTGTTTCTCCCAAGCTTCATCAAGACGTCTGTAGCCTTGAAGGGTTATATAGCCACTCAGGCTCCCCCACGGCTACGGCTTCATCTGAACCGGAGAAAGAACCGCCGCTGACCCTGTTGGCAGACAACACACGGGGCATGCTTGAGTGATTGACGGCAAACACCACCCTCACGGCCCCATTTGGAAGGCGAAGAGGGTTGAAACACAGCGGGATCGGGCCAAACACCGGAGCATCCGCAGCTTGGTACGGCTCACCTGCCCCTTAATCAGTGATCAATCATGAATCAAGAAGGAGACCCAATTTATTGACGCTAGCCCAGCACTCGGCGACGGGCAACAAACGGAAGGTCGAGTCACGGAAGGGGGGGGGCCTACAGCCAACCTACCAACAACAACCACCAACCGCAGCAGACATCTAGGTTCCCGCTTCGGCAGTCATCATCGGTGCTCATCGGGCCGGCTGTGGTGACGAAGGAGTCGGAATAGTCAGGGTGCCAGCTCGGAACCGACAGACCCCGAGGACCAAATTACCTCCTTGGTTTGTTGTTGGCCAGGGGGGTTCCGCGCGCGAGCAATCCACACGGATCAAACTGCACGGTGGACCCTAGCAAGGCTGTTGCGCAACACGACGTTGTTGGGACCAAACTGCAAGTCAACGAAGCGGGAGGGAGTGACAAGCAACCTTGTGATACCCGCGGCTTTCGTTCGTCGCCGTTGTGTTTGTTGGCCCTGCCGGTGGCCACCGGCCAAGCAGCATCTGGAGGGGAGTGCGAGCCCAGTACGGCCGGGTCGCTATAAGAGGAGCCGCCGCACTTCGGTCTAGTTTCCTGGTGTCAGTGGTTTGTTGTTTGACGGTGATCAGCCAAAAGGCGAGCATTGGCTTTGTTCGGGCTCTGCGTTGTCGGCCCCCAGGATCGGCGGCTCAGGGAGGTCGATTAATACGCCAGGGGTAGCACTCGACTCACTCACCTGCCTCTCTTGCAGCTCTTCACGACCAACAACACACCCACAACATGCTCCTCGCTGCCACACCCCGGAGGATTGCCTCCTGCTGCGGGCCGAGGATACCACTTCCCAGACTTATCTCCGCACGAACAGCGAGCTCCGTCCCGCGTCTCCAGGCCCAGGTCGCCGACCTTAGCAACGCTCTCGAGAACACCGGGGCCCACGCTCCGTCTGTGTTCCATACCAGGCCCATCCACGAGCCAACGCTCCTGACAGCCGTGCGCCCGGTAGCCACCGCCCTCCCGCAAAATCAGGACGAGTTCTGGCGCAAGGTGCCGGTGTGGAGCGATGTCTCGGCCAAGGAGTTCCTCTCCTACAGTTGGAGTGTAGGTACCCCTGAGCCCCTAATGGCCGGACGTGGACTGTGTTTCTCACCAACCCACGACAGACCGCAAAATTGGTCCAAACCAAGCCGCAGCTCCACGCCTTTCTGCAAGCAGTTCTCCCTGACGAAGTGCCATATGACAAGTCGGGCACACGGACTCAGACTCGCGCCGATTTTATCCAGGATGTCTTTGACGGGATCACGGCCGCGACCATGGCCGTCCGCATGACGTGAGCACCACCTCCCATTTTCCCTGCCCCCCGCCCCCCCCTCCCCTTCGCAACCTCCTGGACCCAACAACCCCCGGGAATGGACTGCTGACCCCGACAGCCCCTACATCTTGAGCCGCGTCAACTGGCAAGACCCGCGGAACGACCCCATCGTCCGGCAGTTCCTGCCCTTGAAGTCGAGCATGATACCAGACCACCCCAAGCTGACGCTCGACTCGCTCCACGAGGAAGCCGACTCACCCGTCAAGGGTCTCGTCCACCGCTACCCCGACAAGGCGCTGTTTCTTCGTAAGCCAAATCTATGTTCTTCCTTCCCCTCCTCACACATCCTGTCGGGGGCTAAGATCCTCTCCTCCAGCCACTTCGGTCTGCCCGACGTACTGCACCTTCTGCACCCGCTCCTACGCCGTGGGTGCCGACACCGAGACGGTCCCCAAAGCCTCGCTCAAGCCCACGCGCAAGCGATGGGAGCAAGTGTTCGCCTACATCGAGAGCCAGCCGCAGCTGCAGGACATCGTGGTGTCGGGCGGCGACTCGTACTATTTGCAGCCAGAGCAGCTGCGGCTGATTGGCGAGCGGCTCATCAGCATCCCGCACATTCGGCGCTTCCGGTTTGCGTCCAAGGGCCTGGCCGTCGCGCCGGGTCGCGTGCTGGACGACGGCACCGACGGGTGGATCGACGCGCTGATCGACGTGTCGAACAAGGCGCGCCGCGCGGGCAAGATGATGGCGTGGCACACGCACTTCAACCACCCTAACGAGATCTCGTGGGTCTCCGAGGCCGCGAGCCGGCGCCTGTTTGAGGCGGGGGTGTTGGTGAGGAACCAGACTGTACTGCTGAGGGGGGTCAATGACGACTTGGAGACCATGGCGGCGTTGATTCGCGCGCTGGCGGACAACAATATCCTGCCGGTAAGTGCTGGCCGCCCATTTTTAAAGTTATCTTTGCTCCGATAAAGTGAAAATAACAAAAGAGAACAGTACTACGTCTACCAGTGCGACATGGTCAAGAGCGTCGAGCACCTGCGCACGCCGCTCCAGACCATCCTGAACCTCGAGGCCAAAATCCGCGGGTCCATTGCCGGCTTCATGGTGCCGTCGTTTGTGGTGGATTTGCCAGGCGGAGGCGGGAAGCGCCTGGCGTGCTCGTTCGAGTCGTATGACCGCGCCACGGGCGTCTCCAAGTACAGGGCACCCGCCGTCACGGGGCGTGACAAGGAGAACAAGGTCTATGAGTACTATGACCCGATCGACTTGTTGCCGGGCGCGTTTGCATAGAAAAGTTGGGAGACTGACTGGTCTCGGGCTGGAGCGTGCTGAAAAAGGGCGATGAGGGCCAGTTGTGGTGAACTCAGAGGCGGGAGAGCTTTTTTTATCTTGGAGTGGTGCTCCGATGTGTTGTCAGCACAACGATGATAATGATGATAATGACAGACAAAGTGGCAGGGAGCAGAGCAATAGGACCGACATCCTTACCATCAAGGTGACAAGTGCGGTGATGATCGTCACTCCCCTTGGTTTCCATCTGTCCTCCACCCCGGGCACAGACTTACTCCCTTGCAACCGTCAGAAAATCCGTCCGACTCTTCGACCCCGTCCCTGCTTGCCCACACATATCGACTTAGCACCCTTTCGTCCGGCAACGCGGCGTCAGACGCTGATCTTGCGGGGTGAGCCAGCCCTGGAGATATGCGGTGCTCTGCTGCGGCGAAGCCTTTTTTGTGTGTCAAGATTTGGCCGTTTCCATCTCTGGCCAAGCACACTCTCCCACAGCTCGGTTGGCTGCGCCCATATTGCGGATGGAACACTCGAGCTGAGATGTGATGTCGAGTGTGATGACTGGGGCAGAGACCCATTGGTAGTGATGGCAGTTTGGAGAGATCCAAAATATTGAGATGATTCCTTTTCAGCTAACTATGACGTTAGACACCAGGTTCGTTCATCCTGTGCTGAAGAGTTGGATCGGACGTACATGTATTTCGGTGGACGAGGCTCAGTCACACCATTTCCGGCAGTCTTATACAGCCAGCCGACGTCGAAAGCATGTGGATGATGGCCTGTGAGATGAAATTGTGTGATTGACCATTCTTGACTGGAAATCCGAGCATTGTTTGCCATGTTCAGGTCCCAACAGGCCAGGTTTGTGTGGAGAGAGACGGGTAGACTGTTCCTGAAGCGACGGGACGGCGACAGTTTTGCCTCTGCCCGGCTCTGCTTGATTACACAAGTGGAAACGAATCCTCGTCTGTTTGCCTGTGATATGTACCCGTGCTTTCATTTCAGACCGCGGAGCGATGCGCCACATCCACCGAGCGGCGCGGCGGTCCTCTACGGCCCCACTATGCCGAATGGCTCCACAATATGCTCCGAAGGGCATCGGAGTGGGGCCGGGCAGGCGCCCGGGGCGAGGTGAGGCTTGTTTGCCATGCTTTGAAATAGTCATCACTCAAGATAGCCTCACCAAGATTTCCATATTACCTATCCTGGCTGGCTGGCTGCCGGCGGCTGCGAGGCAAGAAGCGCGCCACCAACAAGACTGAAGGCGGCAATGCATGAAGAAAACTATTGCCTCCGAGATGAGGACGCCGAGAGGGGCCAAGTTCGGTGGCTGTCGGTTCCTCGGCCGGTTTCGGATAGGATCTTCTTGAAGGTTCCGGAATATGCCGGGAAGCATGGCCAAGATCGCGTGGCCGTTTGCAAGGCGTCGCCATGCGAGGTCCAGGTTGGTGATGTTGCTTCTGCGGAATGGCGTGGCGTTTGGGCTGGGGATGGGGGCTGGTGGTGTTTTCGCAGCATTTTCCATATCACATCCCGATCGAGAACCCCTGCTCGGCTTCCATCTCCACCGACAATCTCTCGGAAATCAATCTGCATGGGTGGGCTGAGAACGTGTGATGGAAAAGGTGCCGAGTCACCAGCATGTCGCGTGGGTGCCACGAGCCGAACGAGGCCAACGCCAGGTACGATGTAGGCATCCAGACTGTGGAATGTCTCGTTGCACACTGCACAGTCTGCTTTCGCCTCAGCAACCACGGTGTACGCGAGTCTCGGGGAGGTTGTCTCAAGTGTTGTACTCTGTGCTCCGTACTCTGTTCTCTCAGTCGAAATGGCTGTCTGTCCAGTAGTATTCCGCATTCCGCGCTGCGAAGCATGGCCCTGCAGTTCGCATCGGGTTCCTGCATTTTCCAGCCCGCCCGTCCCTCTATCTGTAACTGCTCGCTTCCGAGGCACGGTCGCCGGATGTGCGGGAGCAGAGCCTGGTCGATCTTAAGCCGAGCTACTCCGTACTTACTTCTACATAGTATTACACAGTATGTGCGTGCCCGTGGGAAGCTCTGATCCCGTATTTGGGCCGTTGAGGTGATGGAACAAACATCCAAATCTTCGCCTAAATCAGGGGTTGCACTGAACCACGGTTCCGTATATTGCACAAAGCGCCGCCCGGGAAAAGAAGAAAAGAAGCCGCCGGGCTGCGGCGCACCGGTGCGGGGCTGGGCGAAAGGCGACGTTGGGGTTGCAGGACAGATCTGTGCCCCTGCCTCGCCGAAGAGATGCCCGATGGATCGGGATGCGTTGGATTCTGCGCCGTATCACGCTCTCACCGCCGTTGTCGAGATCGCGATGGCACATCGCGAGTGTGGAGAGGGCGAGGGAGTGCGGAGTATGTTGTGAGCCGTCAGCGAGCGAGGACGACAGGCAGCATGCCAGCATCTGTTGCGTTTGCGGCATCGAGCCGTCTCAAGCCCAGGCCCGAGTCTGCATCGCGGATCACGATGGGACAGCCTCAAACCGGAGAGAACTCAGGAGTCGCGGGCATGCCGGTCTGCGTCAGAAAGGGCGGTAAGTCTTTCCACAGCAGCACGGCAGCCCTTCTGCGCAGCCGTTGTTTCAGAGCGAGGCTCGCGGGTATACGAGATGCAGTCATGCTGCGTGGGCCAGGAGGCAACAGTCACAACATGACTGACCGCTAGCCACGTGTGAGGCGCGAAAGAACGCGAAAGGATCTAGACCCGCCTTTGAGCTTGTCTTCAACGGTGAGGCTCGAGAGGGTCGCATCGGGCCTGTCTGTGTGTCCTGTCACTCCTGTGGGGGGGGCCTCGGGGGGTTGGGCGGAAAGAGATCCTTTACGATCCCGAGGATCGCAACCTAGAACTCCACCTGCCAGCGCAGCATCGGGCTCGCCTTGATCCCTGGAGTTTTCGATTGCGCTTCTGCACTTCTTCTGCGGGTGTCGGGTTGCTCTGGAGAGACTTGCGAGCCCAACCCAGTCGGAGCACGCCGTCCCGGGCCCGGGCGTCTTCTTACGGGTTGGATATGACCTTGAGTCCTTGACTTACGTACAGTCTTGTCAAGAGACACCCGTTTGTTTCAGCCGTCCTGCATAACGTAAAAAGTCAGACGGCGGAAGGCAGCAGAGTTTACACAGGACACAGGACACAGCAGGCGTGCAAGGTTGGCCCCCGCCCCGGCTGGGCTTGCTCTGCTGGCGTGTCGAGCTCCCATTGCCCAAAGATGCTGAGGTGTGTTTCTGGCACGGAACAGGAGGAGCTCATCCTTCCATGCCGCCGCAAGGCACCATGCTGGATTGTGGACCGTTACTCGTAGGTACCACGCCGCAACGTGCCCCAAGCTCCAAGACAGCCTGGAGTCTTGGACAGGCTCAGACAGGCCATCCCCGGATTCTGGGCGGTTGATTGCCATTTGCCCATGGGCCATGCCAGCACGCGACGCGGCGGGTGGTGATATGGAATTGATATGTCACATTAAAGCCGCGTGCTGCCACCCCCAGCTCGCCACCCCGGACGCCATTGCTTAACGCTTAATTTATCAGCCAGGCGCCTGCGTGCCGTTGCCGGCAGAAACCCGAAAGGCCTCTCGGGCATTGCAGAGCCAAAGGAAAAAGGGGAAGCCCGCAGCGGCAGCACCGACGCTGGAAGAGGAACTAGCCGTCGATTAGGCTCGTCGACGCATCCACGGCTCCGGGATCGCCTTGGGTTTAAAACAAAACAAGACGCCCCGTCGTCTCAACTTCCGCCCTCAACCACTCTTGCGGGCTCTGTGGTCTGTGGTCTCGTCCCACCCACCACTACCAGCTCAGACCAGCTCAGACCCGCCCACGCCCACGGCAGCACACGGCAAGTCGTCCGAGACCCGCTTCCAAACGGCTTTGCTTCCATTCGGAGGCTGAGCTCGGCGGCCCCGGTCGGTTCCTGGCGCCTCTTGGCCTCGCGCGATCCGCTCCCAACTGGCCGGACCCTTGGAGGACCCTGGAGGCACCAGCAGGGGCAGCTCGCGCGCCCGGCAGCCAGTCGCAGCGGTTAGCGAGATGGCCGGCCAGGGCGTCCTGGCAGTTTCTTGTTGCGCCCCAGAGCGTGATGGCGCTATTTGCACATGGGCGACCCCGGGAAGTCCAAATCGACCGACCAGCTCGATTGACGCCGACGAAGCTGCCAACATGACGCTGCTGATTCGAGATTGGGAGGCAGGGATGGCGGCTCCCTCGTTCTCGACCCTCCCGTATTATCTGGAGCCACCCTTGACGCCCCAGACAGATTCGAGCTTCGATCCCGGCGCCTCCAGCTGCTCCAGTCCGCAGCGCCCCTTCTTCTTCATCAACAACAGCTCCTCCGCCGCTTCTGCCCGGGATTCTTCTTCCTATCTATTCCCGCTCCACGGTGCCAGCCCGGGTCCAGATCCGAGCCTCACCTCCCACGCCGACTGCCTCCCACTCCCCTCCACCTTCTACCTCTCCCCCTCGGCATCGAGGTCCAGCCGCGCCTGGAGCTTGTGCTCGTCGTCCGAATTCAGCGGCAACAGCAGCCAGACGCAGCGGCCCACCATGCCCGGCCAGATCTTCGACGCTCCCCTGGAGCCCCGATTCCCACCTCTCCACACGAACGACTTCTACTTTTCGCCGGCCTGCGCTCCAGCAGATGCGAGAATCGACGACACCGCTCGGTTGCGCCCCTCCTCCGCCTCCGCAGGCAGCCGAAGAAGCGAGCGAACGGCCAGCCCTCTGAGCTTTGCGCGCTGGGCGAAGCGGCACCACCACCACCACCACCACCACAACGACGAAGACGGCAGCTCAGCAGACCGCAAACCGCTCCCGAAACATCGAGTCGGACGCTCGAGGTCGAGGAGCCTTCAGAAACGGCACCTCCAGGCCGGAGCAGTCCCGCAGATGACACCAGAGGAATTTGAGGCTCTGCCGGTGGCCATACAAAGAAAGGTGTGTAAAGACCGTTTAGATCGCTTTCGTCATCCTCCGCGAAGCACGGCCGCGGCTATCTCGTCGCCTCGCGTTGGCGTGCTTGGCCCCAAATCCCGTTCCCGTTGGCTGGGCCAGGCAAACAATATTCCACTCCCACAACAGCCACCATTGGCTGCTCCTGCAAGTGCTAGGGCCTGCAGCCGAGCTCACATTCACAGCTCGCACGCAACCAATCGGAGTCGCGGGCCTCGAAGGGCTGTTCTCGCGGTGCCACTGTGATGGTGCGCCTTGCCTTCCATCGTTTGGCTGTCGAGAGAGAATGAAACGCCCAGCAGCACTCCGCGCGAGCAGATGTGGGTGGGAAGACGGTATGAGATAGGCATCCAGCCGTTTACGGGAACAGGGACCCTGCCTGCTCAGTGCTCGGGTTTCTGGATCCGGATATTCCAGCTCCTCCCAGCTCCTCCCGCTCAGAGCTGTGGAGAGACGGGACGAACACGACGGCTGTGTTGATGCGCGTCCGATGCTGCACTTCTAACCCCGCCAACCTGACTGGCCCAGAGCCCTTGCTCCCGAGACGTCAGATCGGCCGAGCTGCGCGAGCGACATTTCTGCCCTTGCTTTTGTGCCGGGCTCTCTCCACCAAGCGGTGGGTGGTGCGATCCGATGGCGAATCCGTATCGCATACGAGCAGCTTTATCAGTGGGTAGCAATGTGCTCACCACTTGACCCGACGTACATGCATCCGTTCTCGGATGCTTCGTTGTGGGTGCGCGTGTATGTTTGTGGGTGTGTGTGTGTGTGTCTGGGTCAAAGTTGCTGCTGCGTGTGAGAGGGGTTGCAGGCCTGCAGCTCAGTTTTTGCTTCAGCACCTGCAGGTCCTGCCTGCATCAGCTAGCCCTTGGACCCCCCCTTCCTCTCCCTGCTTGCGCTAGCCGCGAGACGTTCCTTGCATACAAGCTCCATTGGTGCTCATCCCAGCTACCTGCCCTGCCTATCAAGTGGTTCAAATGCCCCAACTCGCCTGATGAGTGGACCGCCGCCCTGGTGACCCGGAGTTTCTCTGAATCCTATTATCGGCCGACCGCCCTCTTGTCTGATCTGATCTGTTGGTCTGTTTACTAAAACGCGATC
>OUNM010744380.1_pt1 | contig 19886 bp, 18 predicted proteins | sample 1769961 | NCBI WGS metagenome assembly OUNM01 (sample SAMEA3914820, study PRJEB12502) | metagenome | biome: forest; material: soil | place: USA | collected 2012-03-12 | depth 0.3 m
CGCCTTCTTCGGAGCCGCATCGGGCTCGAGCATTTTCAGCACTTCAACGGACGGAACGGCGGGAAAGGCAGCGATCTCCGACCGCGCGAGCGCCACGGCTTCGGCTCCGCGATTGAGCGAATGCAGAGTTCCAATTTCGTGAACCGCCACGCGCACCGCATCGGCCGGATCTTTGTAGTATTTCCGAGCCTCGTGAAAATCCGCCAGCGCCTCGTCGCGATTGTTGATCGCGAGCTCGAGCAGACCGAGCCCTTCAAAGATGACGCCGCTGTGCAGCTTCTGCCCGGATCGCTTGAGCGCAGTCCTTCCAGCCGCCTGATTCGTGCACCATTTATCCACTCCATCGGCATAGAGAGCCCACTCGTCGTCAGAGTCGGGCCTCACGGCTTCCGGCAGCGCCGGAAATGGCCTGTAGAGCGGGTCGCCAACGTAGGTCGTCATCCACGAAAGCACGCGCTCCGACATGTACGCGCTCTCGGCAAAGGTGAATCCCGCGCGCAGACGATCGAAGAAAATGTCGAGATGCGGAGTGAGATCGAGATAAGGCTCGTACACGTTGCCCAGCGTCGCCGCAGCACCGGCAGTCAGCAGCGGAGCGCACCAGTTCTTCAAAGGATCGCGCAGCGTGGATGCGCTGAAGGAATGGATATGCACCGCGACGGCTCCCGGTTCGAACCGAAATTCCGGGCGCTGAAAGGGACCGCTCACATTCTCGGCATACCATCCGAAATAAAACGCCGCATGACGCATCGGATAGGATTCCGGGAAGAGCGCCGGGCCGGTATCGAGAACGACCGGAATGCCGTGGCGGCGGGCATTTGTTGAGAGATCGGAAAGCCACTGCTCGCCTTCGATGAGGCCGGGATCCGTGATGCCGCGGGCATCGACATAAGCAAATCCGTGGAGGCCGTGCTTTTCGGCTGCGATCGAGTCGATGATCATCCGCCGCACGGTCGCCACTGTCGGCGCATCGAGCCGGCAGACCAGCATGATCTCGGGTTCGTTGATATCGCCGATGCGCGAGAACGAGTGAAAATACGGATTGGCCAGCACCCCGGAGATGGGCTGCGGACCGGCGCCGAGTACGGCGAGTTCGGAATCCACCGACGCCTCGTTGTGGGACGCAATCGGAGGCGGCCCCACCTGTTTGTCTCCCGGATAATTGCTCGTGGGCGCGATTTTCAGCGGTATGCCGCGCATGAGCACGACGAAGCGGATCTTATTCGCCTCGGCAATGCCTTGATGCGCCGAATCGGTGTGCAGCTTCCACCAGAGGTTCGACGTGAAGGCTTTCCGGAGCGGCTGCGCGATGGTCGTGTCGTATTCGTCACGGGTGATTTCCTCCGCCTTGGAGCACGCAATTCCAATGACCTGGTCACTCGGGATGTGACGTTTCGCAGCGTAGAAAAAAGCGAGCCCGACCGAATCCGGATCGTTCTGATTGTAGACCACCAGCGTGGCCGCCGCATTCGGGTCCACGTCCGATGCCGGGGTCAATTCGCCCGGTTGCTGTTGCAGGCCGCCCAACCCCTGTGCCAGCGATGGCGCCGAGGCGGCGAGCAGCGCCAGAACGGTGCCCGCACAGAGCCCAATGAAGTCCTTCAGCGTTCTCACAGTTCGAGTTTCAATCCATCGTACGCCACACGCACCCCAGAGGGAAGCGACTGCTCCAGGTCGGCGTGCATCAGATCATGGCACAGATGCGTGAACCAGGCTTGCGCAGGGCGCACCTTTTCAGCAACGGCAAGAGCTTCCTCCACGTTCATGTGGGTCGGATGGAGTTTGTAACGGAGGGCATCCACGATGAGATGCTGCACACCGGCAATCCGTTCAATGATCGGCTCAGGAACCTCCTTGCAATCACTGAGATAAGCGGCGAGCGGCTGGCCATTGCGGCGCAACAGGTAGCCATTCACCATGGTCCGTCCGTGCGGTACTTCGAGCGGCGTCAATTCCGTGTCGCCGAGGAAGAAGGGCTCCACGATTTCATGCGGCTCCGGATGAATGTAACCGGGAAAACGGTTCTGGCCGTTGAAGGCAAACTCGAAGATGCGCTTGAGATGGCCCATCGTATCGGGCGACGCGTAGACCGGGAGCGCCTTTCCCCATGGGCAGAACGGACGCAGATCATCGAAGCCCATGATGTGATCCGTATGGGCGTGGGTGTAAACCACGGCATCGAGCGTGCGGATGCCGTACCGCAGGCATTGCGAGCGGAAATCCGGCCCTGTGTCGATGACCCACGAGCACTCCGGCGTCTGGACATAAATGGACGAGCGCATCCGCAGATCGCGCGAATCTTCCGAAAGGCAAACCCGGCAGTCGCAACCGATGATCGGCACGCCCTGTGAAGTCCCTGTGCCGAGAAACGTAATGGTAAGATCTGCCATGGATGGGTGGTGACCGTAAAACGCGAATCTGCCGTTGTCGAATGGTCAGCGGCAGTAACGGTTTGGAATCGCATCATAAATGCTCATCCCCCCCGGAGAACCCGCCGCAATCAAAGGGCGCACCCCCATCTTATGACGCGGCCTCGTCTCGCCCCCAGCCGCCCGCGCTACTTGTTCTTGTTCAGCAACGTGCGGATGTCGTCGATCGTCATCGGATGGACATCGCCTCCCGTCCAGCCAGCCGCCATGTTCGGCGAGTCTCCCGGCTTGTCGGTCATATGATCGCGCCCCCCCCCGGCTCCCATGGAATGCTTGAGATACGGACGCGACCCGGCGAACTCCCGGGTCGGCATCTTCTTGTCATTCTCGGCGTAAGCCTTCACCGGCATGGTCTTCTGCTCCGCCGCCTTGGTGGAATACACTTTCTCGGCGTTCGGGATGTCGAATTTCCCCTTCGTGTTCGCGACCTTTGTCGAGAACTCGGATTTGCCCAGCGTCGCGCTCTTCGAACCCGCAAAGTCGTGAATGACGAATTCCTTGGGCGAATACTTCTGGTCAAACTGGAACGACTTCAGGCCGCCCACGGAATGACCGGAGATGGTTCCGTTGCCATGCTTCAGGCAATCGAAATTGAACGCCTTCGTCTCGTCCGGATGGATCAACTGTTCGCCGCGTGACACCGGGATGGCGGGAGACACCTTGTCTGAGACCTTCTTCTTGCCGAAGGGCAGATGGAAAAGGCTGCCAATTCGCGCCTCCTGTTCCTGGCCATGAGCGGCCATCGAGAAGGCGAGAAGAAGCAAAGCGAATAAGGGGGCAAATCGCACGGGCACACCAATGGCATGCGAGGATGGCGATGGCAAGGCTTCGCGCGCGGCACGCGGGAAAGGGCCAGGACCTGAGCGGCTAGCCCAGATCCTCGATCTCCTGTCCGTCCCAGCGGGCGCGCAATTCCTCCAGCACTCCGCGGATATTCCCGTGGTGCCGGAGCAGAAGCGTCTCTGACTCGTCCGGCGGAAGCTTGCCGCCCGTCAGCTCCTCCACGATCTCATCGAGGAGGTTCACGGAAGTCTCGCACTCGAAGAGCGTGGGCAGACGGCTCGTGCGATGGAGCGTGATCACAAATCCGGCCGCCTTGCTTGCGGCGGAGCGCACCGGCAGCCAATGCCGCGTGGAAAGCTGTTCCGCGCCGTCGAGCAGGATGAATCCCGGGCTCGAGACCTGCCGGAGCTTCTCGGGAAGTCGTTCCTTTTCACGCATGCTGACATCGCCCGCGAGGCGGAAGAAGACGGGTTCGAATCCGCGGTCTTCAAGATGAGGCGCTAGCTCCTCGATGAGCGTGGTTTTGCCAGCCCCGAGCTGGCCGACGATGGCCGCGCAGTATTTCTGGCTTTCAAGACGGGCAAGCAGTGTTTCCCAGGTCGTCCCTGGCGGAAAACGGAAAGGGATTTGCGCGAGGCGTTGGCTGTCGAAAGGATTCTCGCTGGTTTTCATGGAGCCGAGGAACAGAGCACCTGAACGATCGACGGGAAAGTCTTCTTGTTAGAGAAATCGCGCTTTTCCAGCGGTCCTGTGCAAACCGCGCAAAACCTATTCCGAACTAACGTCCGAAGCCCGTCCGGCGGCCGCTCCGGACTCGAACTCTCCATCACTGGACAAATCCGCCATTTGTGTGTTACAGGATTGTCACACGCAACCACTTGCTGCTAATTAACTGTGACCTACACTTCGCGCCGATTCGTAAGCATGAATTCGACCGTCGCGAACAAACGCATTCTGGTCGCCGAGGATGAGCCTGATGTGCTCAACCTCGTCACGATCAACCTCAAAAACGCAGGTTTCACCGTTGCACAGGCGGAGAATGGAATCGCCGCACTCCAGCAAGCACGTGAGACTCCTCCGTCGTTGGTTGTGCTCGATCTCATGCTTCTGGGCTTGAGCGGCTTGGAGGTGTGTAAGGTTCTCAAGAAAGAACCGGTCACCGCTCAGGTGCCCATCATTATGCTCACGGCGAAGGCCGAGGAAGTGGACCGCATCGTGGGTCTCGAGCTCGGAGCCGACGACTACATCACCAAGCCTTTCAGTCCGCGTGAGCTCGTGCTCCGCATTCAATCGGTCCTGCGCCGCGTGAGCGCGCCTGAAGGTCCGGCGGATGTCCTGACGCTGGGTGAAATCCAGCTCGACCGCTCCCGCCATGAAGTGCGGGTTCGCGGCAAGCACATCGAATTTACTGCCACCGAGTTCAAGCTGCTGAGCGTCCTGCTCGAACGGCGAGGACGCGTCCAGGCGCGTGACACATTGCTCAACGATGTGTGGGGATACGAAAACGTCATCGATACCCGCACCGTCGATACGCACATCCGGAGGGTCCGGGAAAAGCTCGGCCGCGCGGCCGATTGCATCGAGACGATTCGAGGCTTCGGCTATCGCATGGCCGAGCCCGAGCGGTAACCCACCGAAGAAGGGCGCCGATCTTTTCACGGAATTGACCGGCTTCGCAGCTTCGCGTTAGCTCGTGAAATTGCGCCTTCGACTGGATCCGGGTTCGGCATGACACTCACAAACGGCGCTGCTCTATTCTGATCATGTGGTCCTGGCTCCCGACTGTCATCGCCGTTGCTCTGGCGGCGCTCTGGTGGAATTCGCATCGCAAATTTCTGCGTCACTGGCGTCGGCTCCTGAAGGTGCTCGAAGCCCTCGGTGAAGGGCGCGAACCCGGCAGCTACGTCTTCCTGAATGGCGGACGTTTCGAAGATCTTTCGGACCGCCTGCAGGCTGTGGCCCGCGAACAGGATCGCCTCCGGAAACTGGCCGAGGACGAGCGATTCAATCTCCGCACCATCCTCGCGAGCATGGAGGAAGGCGTCATGGTCGTGGACAGCCGTCGGGTCATCCAGCGGGTCAATCCTTCCTTTCTCATGCTCTTCGCCCTGCGTGATGCACCGCTCGGCCAGACAGTCCTGCAATGTCTGCGGCAGGCCGATTTCGAAGAAATGGTCGCCGCCGCCCTTCGCACGGCTGATCCACAGGGGCGCGACGTGACGCTTGCATCCTCAAAACCGCCGAAGCACGTGACGGTAAACGCCGTACCGCTCCGTGACAGCAGCGGTCAACTCGGCGTCCTTGCGATTTTCCGCGACATCACGCGGCTCAAGCAGCTCGAGGAAGTGCGGCGCGAATTTGTCGCGAACGTCTCGCACGAGCTGCGCACGCCGCTTTCGATCTTCCACGGCTACGTCGAAACGTTGCTCGACAATCCCGGTCTTCCCGAAGAGGAGGAGATGAAAATTTACGAAGTGCTCAAGCGCCATTCCCTGCGCCTGAATGCGCTTGTGGAGGATCTGCTGGTGCTTGCGCGGCTCGAATCCCGCCGCGAGATCATGTCCTTTGAGCCGGTCGATATTCCCGCATGCATCCAGGCCATCGCGATGGATTGGGCCGCCAAGATGGCGAAGAAGGGCGTCATGCTCGACATCGCGATCAGCCCGGAGATCCCGCTGATTCCGGCCGATCCGCTGCGCCTGGAACAGGTCTTCAACAATCTTCTGGAGAACGCCCTGAAGTATACTTCGCCCGGCGGCTGCATCGCGATCCAGGCCGCGCGTGAAGACGAATCGGTCCTCTTGTGCGTCGAGGACAATGGCGCGGGCATTCCTCCTACGGATCTCCCGCACATCTTCGAACGCTTCTACCGGGCCGACAAAGCCCGCAGCCGCGAGATGGGCGGGACCGGACTCGGCCTCTCCATCGTCAAGCACATCGTAAACGCGCACGGCGGCTGCGTTCACGCGGAGAGCACTTACGGCAAAGGCACCGCCATCGTCATCCGCCTTCCGATCAAGTCGCCATTCCCAAGCGAAGTGGCAGACGATCTCCGGCTCGATGACGAGGTGGATGAGCAGACCGGCGACGCCGAAGCTCTCGGGAGATAAGAGAAGCTTTCCGCGCAGAGCGGCACTATCGTGGCCCGATGCTCCTGCGCATCCAGCATTACGACTTTCAGCTCGAAGAGTTTGCCGAGGTCTCGCGCGACGAGGCCGTGCGGCTCTTCCAGCAGACTGATTGGTGGAGCGAATTGGCGCGATTTGCAGAGGCGCGGCAGCATGGCTACCAGCCTTGTAATGTCGGCATGGAATTGACCGACGATTCTGGCTGCCGGCTCTTCATCGGCCCGGTGGATCGCCGGAGCGTCTGCTTCAACTACATCTATCCGCGGTTTCACTCGGAGTTCGGGCTATGCCAGATCGAGCGGGAGGAAGAGCGCTTCGTTGCATCCTATCCGATCGAAGCGGTGGGCCGGCTGATTACCCTGCATTACAAATCCGAACGCGGCGCGATCCTTCAGATCGAGTCCGAAGAAATCCGCACCGGCCTTACTTGGCGCGAGGATGGAAGCGGAGGTGGACGGCCTTGAGCCGCTGCTGGTTCACGTGGGTATAGATCTGCGTCGTGGAAATATCGGCATGGCCTAGCATTTCCTGGATGATGCGAAGATCGGCGCCATTGCTCAGCAGATGCGTGGCAAAGGAATGCCGGAGCAGATGCGGATAGACATTCACATCCATGCCAGCATTGCTCGCGATTTCCTTCACGATCTGCCAGATCCGCACGGTGGTTATTTTGGTCCCACGAGCAGAGAGAAAGATTTCACTTCCCGTGCGCTTCTTCACCTGCGCAGGCCGCTCCTTGTTGAGATAAGCAGTGATCGCCTCGCACGCCTTGGTTCCCACCGGCACGAGGCGCGTCTTGTTGCCCTTGCCGGTGACTCGGATGATCCGAGCGTCGAGGTCGAGATGCTCCAACCTGGCATTGACCAACTCTGAGACGCGCAGGCCGCTGGAGTAGAGCAATTCGAGGATGGCCCGATTGCGGAGCGCGTTGGGCTCATGTTCGGAGATTCCCTCCAGCAGACGCTCAGCCTGGAGCTCATTGAGCGTCTCCGGCAGATAGCGTTCGATCCGCGGAAGTGGAATCGACTCCGCCACATCGCGCGAGAGGCGCTGGCGCACGTGAAGCCAGCGAAAGAAGATCTTCATCGCCACGACGATCAGTTTGATCGATGCGGCGGAGAGTCCGCAGCGTTTGCGATGCGCGAGGTAATCGGTGAGATGATCCAGCGCGACCGAACGCGATTCGCCAAGGCCTTCCGGAAGCGGCTCTCCGTTTTTCATGGCCTGCTCAGCCTCGGAAAGGCCGAGCTTCGCGATCAGTTCCTGCCGCTCAAACCAGAAAGCGAAGCCTTCCAGAGACAGCCGCGTCGAGATCTGGTAGTTATCCGAAAGCCCGCGCTCCGTGGCGAGATAGAGGATGAAGTCTTCGATGTCGGTGCGCAGCATGAGGAAATCGCGATGACCAAAGCGGGCGAGGTACGAACTGCTTAGCGCGCGTCGCGCCATTCGGAAAGGATCGAAGTATCGTGCTGGCGCGAGATGAAAACGATGCGCGTTCCCAAACGCGCATGAAATCAGGAATCGACGGGGTCTTGCATTTCCGGAACGGCGGTTCAGAGTCCGGCGATTCTTCTCTTATGAATTGGCTCGACCGCGCCGAAGTGAAGTTCGGCCATCTCGCGATCCCTGGCTTAGTGCGCATCGTCGTGGCGTTCAATACGCTCGTCTTCGCGCTCAGTATCTTCAGCCCGAATTTCATCGACTTGCTCGAGCTGGACATCAATCGCGTCATGCACGGCGAAGTCTGGCGCCTGGTGACTTACATCTTCATTCCGTCATTCGGCGGAGGGACGTTTGGGCTGCTCTTCCTGCTCTTCTATCTCATGTTCCTCTGGTTCGTCGGCAATGCCTTGGAACAGGCGATGGGCTCGTTCAAACTCAATGTCTTCTACTTCCTCGGAATGCTGTGCACGACCATCGGCGCGTGCATTGCGAGAGAGACTGCCTTTTCAAACGGGATGCTGAATTCGACGCTCCTCTTTGCCTGCGCACACTTTTATCCAGACCTGATAATCAGCATTTGGGGAATCATTCCGGTCAAACTGAAATGGGTCGCATGGTTTACTGGCGCGCTGATCGCCTTCGCATTTATCTTCGATACGTGGATCGGACGCCTCGCAACGATTGCCGCCATGGGCAATTACCTCATTTTCTTTGGCCCGGAGATGCTTCGCAACGCGCGGCATCGCAGTGAAGTACAGACCAGACGCCGCCGTTTCGAACGCGATATGAATGTCGATAGCCCACTGTCGCTCCATCGCTGCGTGGTTTGCGGACGGACCGAACATTCATCGCCCCATCTTCATTTCCGCGTTTCCAAGGATGGAAACGAGTATTGCATGGATCATCTGCCGAAGGTGCAGAAGCAGCCTGGCGAGTAGTCCCCGGAGACGGGCACCCGCTGATGCGCGGCAAACGACAGCCGCAGCCCGCCTTTTATTGAAAGTCCTGCAGGGCGCGCAGTTTCGCCGCCGCACGGCCGCTTTCGATTTGCTGGCGCGCGAGTTCGAGTCCGGCCGGAAGATCCGGAACCAATCCGCTGACGACAAATCCGGCCGCGGAATTGAGAAGCACCATGTCCCGCTTGGGCCCGATAATACTGCCATCGAGAATTCCCACCAGGATCGCGGCATTCTGAGCCTGGTCACCGCCACGCAGTTCATCCAGCGTGGCAGGCGCAATACCAAGATCGCCGGGAATCACGACGAGATTCCGCGAACTCGATGGCGTGACTTCCACGACGTCGCTCGGACCGCTGGTCGATAATTCATCCATGCCACTGCCGTGAACCGCCCACGCGCGGGAACGGCCGAGCGTCGTGAACGCCGAAGCGTACTTGGGCAGCAGTTCGGGAGCAAAGATGCCGACGAGCTGATGCGCAGGACGGACCGGATTCAAGAGCGGACCGAGGAGATTGAAAATCGTCGGGATCCCCTGCGCCGCCAAGGCCTTCCGCACCGGAGCGATCGCCTTGAATGCCGGATGATACGCCTGGGCAAATACGAATCCGAGCCCGAGCGTTTCGACGCACCGGCGGAGGTCCGCAGGCGGCAACTCGATCTGAACGCCGAGCGCTTCGAGCACGTCCGCCCCGCCGCATTTCGAGGTAATGGCACGATTTCCGTGCTTCACCACGACGGCGCCACCCGCGGCGAGCACGAACATACTAGTCGTGGAAACATTGAAGAGCTCCAGGCGGTCTCCGCCAGTACCACAGACATCGATCAGCGGCCCGAAAAGCCGCGCCGGATCGATTCCGGGATCAATCGCAAGATCGAGCAACGCCTCGACGAACGCGGCCATTTCGCCAGCCGTTTCTCCCTTTGTCCGGAGAGCCTGCAGAAAGCCTGCCTTCTCCGTCTCACTGGCCTTATCGCCGACGAGATGGGCCACAGCGCTCTGAGCGTCGGATGACGAGAGCGCTACGCCGCTTTGGAGTTGGGAGACCAGATCTTGCATGGAAATTGGTTAAAAGCGGAGAGCGGGTGTTCGAAGTCGAGGCTGAAGATTAAGGATTGTGATGGCCGACAAATTACGCGGGAGCGGAACCTTTCCGATAGTCGGCCATTTAACGCCAGCGGAAAGCAAGGCGCATCCATTGCGTTCTGCTGCAGTGCCATCGGCGCGGCGAAGGCAGGAACTGCAGCGAAAACCGCGGAGCGTTCCTGACGAAGCGCTGGCGTCCTGCAACGGATTCGCCGTTTGCTTACTGCGGCGTAGTCACCGGTATGGGCGTTGCCGGAGTCGGTCCCGGCGGACGCTCAGGAATGGTGGCACGCATCGAAGGAGCAGCGGCTCCCGCAGCAGGCGCGGGTGCCGCCGACGAATCAGGCTGCGCAGACCGTTTCGTCGTCGAACGGTCAATCAACTGGGCGGGAGCGACCTTCTGTTCCTGGCCAATGTTCTTCTTCCTCTGGGCGTGCTTGACGTAGGCCCCGAAGAGAAGCGTCATCGTGAAAAAGATGATCAGGAGAACGACAATGATCTCCAGCAGGGTGAATGCAGAGCGTGGACGGATGGGATGGGTGGTGTGGACGGACATGTGAACTGGAGCCGCAAAGCCGGGCGGTTTCGTTTCCAGGCTGAGACTGTGGCTGAAAGTTTCGAGAGGCGACAGCCTAGAGAGGAGGCAGCCAAGCGCAAATAGATTCCATGGACGCGGCAAACACGAAAATCGAAAGCCCGGACCCGCGCGCCATGCGCAAACTCCCAACCTTTTTCCATCGTGAATCAGGCTCTCTTCTGGGAGAATGCCAGGCATGAAGGCCCTCAGGTTTGTCCTCCTGCTCTTCTGGCTTCTGGCTCTTACTCGGGCATTGGCGGACCTCGCACCTTACGGAAGCCTCATCAAGAAAGACGCCACGGCTGGGCCGCTGCCGGATTCCGGGGTACGCATCACCTATCTCGGGACCAATGGTTACCTGCTCGAATCGAAGGGCTGCACCCTGCTCGTCGATCCCTACTTTTCACGGCAGTCACTGGGAAGGATCACTCTGGATCTCGCCATCGCCTCGGACCCACAACTGGTCAAGGAGTGGCTCCGCGCCGGCGGAGTGCATGGCAACGTGGACGCCCTTCTCGTAACCCACGGTCATTTCGATCATTTGCTGGATGCTCCAGCAGTCATTCGCGATACCGGCGCTCGCCTGATTACCTCCCGCAGCAGCGTGTATCTCGCGGAATCGGCAGGCGTATCTCCGGTCAAATGCCAGACAGTCAGCTGGGGCGATGCCGCCACCGTGGGGCCGGCACGGATCCTCGTCCTTCCTGCCGCGCATGACCGGATCCTCGGCCAGGTACCATTTCCAGGCGAACGCACATCGCCCGGTCGTGTCACGATCGCCTCGGATTGGGTCTGCGGCGAACCGCTCGGATTTCTGATCTCGATGGGCGGCAAGCGGATCTACATCGATTCTGGCGGGAGACCTGGCACGCCGCTGCCACACGTGGGACCAGTGGATCTGGCAATCATCGGCGTGGCGCTTCCCGACGCCCGCAACCGTCTGGCAGCGCTCTTGAAGCAGTTGCGGCCACGGCTCTTTCTACCGAGCCATCAGGACAATTTCTTCCAGCCACTCAACCGCGGATTTTCATTCAATTCCCTGACTGATTTTCCAGGCGTCCTGAGAATCGCTCGGGAAACAGGCACGACACCCATGCTGCTCGAGTATTTCCAGCCATGGACCTTGCGGTAAATCAGGCTCCGCCGCGCAGGCATGCGCTGACAGTGATCGCCCTCATGCCGCTGCTGCCGCAGATCGTCGGGAGCACATTTAATGTCTGGTACAACGTTGCGATCGTTATTCCCCTGCTCTCGACGCCGGCGCTGAAACATGCGTTTGCGTTGACGTGCACGCTCTATAACGCACTCGTCTATCCTGTCGCGATCATCCTCTGGGTCCGATGTGTGGCATTTTTGAAGCCCGTGTGGAAAGATCTCGTCCAGGGTCGCATACCCGATCCGGAAGCCGCCCGGCTGGCGCGGAAGCGGGTGATCGATCTCCCCTGGTGGGGAGCCGCCATCGCTGGGACCGCCTGGCTACTCTGCATCCCGATCTTCCTTGCAGCTTTCTGGTTCACGGACCACGACTTCGATCGGCGCCTGTGGTGGCACCTTCCCGTCTCGGTCATCGTCTCGGCATTTATCTCGATCACGCACAGTTTCTTCCTGATCGAGCTGGTCGAGCATCGGATGCTCTTCCCTGCCTTCTTCCGCGATACGCGGGCCGATAATCTGCCCGGGGCACTTGCGCTCTCGGTCCGTGCGCGAGGCGTGATCTGGGCCATTTCCGCAGGGATTTGCCCCATCGGCTCGCTGCTCCTGCTCGCCTTCGCCCCGGCCACACCGGGAAATCCGTGGTTCGCATTTTTCGTCGGACTCGTCGGCATCGCCTTTGGACTATGCACGGCCCTGATGATCATGCGGCTCGTCGCCGAACCGATCGATCATCTCCGGAACGCCGCTACCGCCGTCGCCGGAGGCCGGCTGGACCATCAGGTCCAACTCCGGCGCGCCGACGAATTCGGCGTCCTCATCGAGGAATTCAATCACATGATCCGCGAGCTGCGTGAGAAGGAGCAGTTGCGCCAGACCTTCGGCCTGCACGTCGGCCGTAAGGCCGCCGAGCGAATCCTGGCCCGCGACCCCGGCCTGAATGGTGTAGAGGAGGAAATCACCGTGATGTTCGTCGATATCCGCTCCTTCACCCGCAGAAGCGCTAGCCAGCCTCCCGCCGATACCGTCGAGATGCTCAATCACTTTCTCGAGGTGATGGTCCAGGTCGTCGAAGAAGGCAACGGCGGCATGATCAACAAATTCCTCGGAGATGGCTTTGTCGCGCTCTTCGGCGTGGGCGGCGCGCAGAAAAACCATGCCCAGGCGGCAGCAAATGCCGCGCGCGGAATGATCGCAGCCCTGGACACGCTCAACCAGACCGTCCCATTGGTCGATGATCCGATCGCTATCGGAGTCGGGGTGCACACCGGGCCGGCCGTCGTGGGCAGCATCGGCTCGCCGCAACGGCTGGAATTCACGGCCATCGGAAGCACCGTGAACCTCGCCTCGCGAATTGAAGCTCTGACCAAGCGCATGGGCACGTCAGTGCTCATCACCGAAGCGACCTGGAGTCGCCTTGAAGACAAGACGGCGTTTGTCGAACTACCGTCGCAGCAGGTGCGCGGCGTCGAAGGGCTGGTGAAAATCTTTGGACTCCAGACGCCTGCCGGTTCGCCAGCCTGAACATTGACGGCGCTACGGCCCGCCCGGCCAGACTTTGGCTTGGAGTACGACAAGGATGTGCTATTTTTTGCTTCCACATTTTTTATGGAAACACCTCAAATCACCGCGTGGCTCAAAACGTACTGTGGCTGGAGCAATGGCGTTCGTGCCGTGCTCAAAAAGTACGACCTGCCCTACACTGATAAGGACATCATCCAGAATCCTGCCTTCCGCTGGGAGATGGAGCAGAAGAGCGGCCAGCCGCTCAGCCCGTGCGTGGAAGTGAATGGCAAGATGCTCGCGGACATCTCGGGCGAAGAGCTCGAACAGTACCTCCTCCAGCAGGGCCTGGTCGGATCGACTGACAAGACCACGAACGTCCCGTTGAATGCTCCCTGCTCCGACGCGGAGCACGCCGCCATGCAGAGCGGCGCGCCGCTGAAGTTCCAGGCTTAATCCGGTTTCTTTTCGAAAGAGCCGCGCCTGTTCGTACGGGCGCGGCTTTTTCTTTTCTAGCGAAGGCGCGAAGGGCTCTACGGCAGCGGTTCGCCGCGAGACGCTTGCAGGAGGGAATACCATTCCTCCCGAGTGAGATCGACCGATGCTGCCGCAGCCGCTGTACGGATGCGCTCCGGCTGGGTCGAGCCCACGATCGGCACGATTTTCGACGGATGCCGCAACAGCCAGCCAAGAGCAGCGGCAGTACGCGTAATCCCGCGGTTCAGGCTGATGCGATCGAGTTCAGCCACGACGGCATCAGGCCGATAGTTCTGCTGTGAAGGAAGCAGATGGGCAGCCCCTTCGCCAAGCAGGCCACCGCCGAGTGGGCTCCAGGCCAGCGGGGTCACGCCCTGCGCCTGACACTGATCGAGCGTCCCATCGGTAAATGGCGACAATTGCAGGAGGCTGATTTCGACCTGATTGACCACGAGCGGCCCCGCGCAGGCCTGCTGGAGTAGCGTGAATTGCGATGGCGTGAAATTGCTCACGCCGAAGGCGCGTACCTTCCCGGCACTCTGAAGTTCCTCAAATGCGCCGGCAACTTCCTCGGCATTCATCAGCCAATCGGGCCGGTGCAGTTGAAAGAGGTCGATCGTTTCGATCCCGAGTCGGCGCAGGGATTGTTCGCAGGAAGCGATGATGTGTTCGGCGGAAAAGTCGTACCGGAAGGGCGCGCCCTGTGGGACATCGCGAAACCGGATCCCACACTTGGTGGCCACAACGATGCGCTCCCGCAGGCCCGTGACCTGACGCAGGACGTGTCCAAACGCCGTTTCGCTGCGCCCGTTGCAATAAATGTCAGCGAGATCGAACAGCGTGTAGCCGCATTCGACTGCCGTAGTGATCGCCTGACGGGCGGTCATGTTATCGATACCTTCATCGCCGGAATTGGCGATTCGCCAGCACCCGTATGCAATGCGGCTCGTGAGGAGGGGACTCTGACCAAGCGGAATCTGCTGCATGCTTCTAGTTTCCACCGGAAGCAGTGGGCTGTCGCAATGCAATTCTTCGCCAGCGCCTTCTCGCTCGGCTGAAAAAGGGATCGGGCAACACCTGACAACACATACCCGCCAAAATCTTAGAAAGTTTTTTGCAAAATCTGGTTTACACCAATCGCAAGCCAGCCGATTAAGAAAGGAATCGTTTCGTATAAGGTCCCCATCCCGCCTGAAATGTCAAATCCCCCGGGCTCGCCCGTCACTTTCGCTGAAAATTTTGCCGACCCTCCGTCGTCCTTTCGTGGAAAGCCGTTCTGGTGCTGGAATGGACGGCTCGAAAAGGATGAGCTGATCCGGCAGGTCCATGTCTTCAAGGAGATGGGCATGGGCGGGTTCTTCATGCATTCGCGGACCGGGCTGAAGACTGAGTATCTGGGACCGGAATGGTTTGATTGCATCAACGCCTGCGCCGACGAAGCCGAGCGGATTGGCCTCGAAGCGTGGCTTTACGACGAGGACCGGTGGCCAAGCGGCTCGGCCGGAGGGCTGGCCACGAGGAATCCAAAGTACCGCATGAAGGTGCTGCGGCTCACCGTGAACGAAGCCGAGGCATTCGATTGGCCGGCCGAAAGCCGTTTCGTCGCCGCCTTCGTGGCTCGTTTGGACGGCCTGTCTTTCAGCGAATCGGCTCGCCTCGAGTATCGCTCAACGATCCCTCGCGATGGCCGGAAGGTGCTCCTTTTCACGGTGGAAACCTGGAGCGGACACAGCTTTTACAACGGGAACGCCTACCTCGATACGCTCAACGCTGACGCCACCCGGGAATTCATCGAAATCACTCACGAGCAATACCGCCGCCATTGCGGCAGCAGACTCGGGAAATCGATTCGCGGAATTTTCACCGATGAGCCGCATCACGGAACGGTGATGTGCGAGAATAACGAGAACCGCGCGATGGAGGATCAGCGCTGGACGACGCCCTGGACCGAGATGCTTTGGAGCGAATTTGAGCAGGCATGGGGTTACGATCTCCGCGAGCATCTGCCGGAGCTCTTTCTCTTTCCGGACGGCCGGCGAGTCTCGCCCGTGAAGTGGCATTACATGGAGCTCCTCCAGCGGATGTTCCTGCGCAACTGGGCTCAACCGCTGCACGACTGGTGCCACAACCACGGATTGCAGCTTACCGGCCACGTCCTGCATGAGGATTCGCTGACTGCTCAAGCCGTGCCCTGCGGTTCGGTGATGCGCTATTACGAGTATCTGGACATTCCGGGGGTCGATCTCCTCGCGCTGCATAATCAGAATTACTGGATCGTAAAGCAGGCGACTTCCGCCGCGCGCCAGTTTGGGAAGAAGGAAATCCTGAGCGAACTCTACGGTTGCACCGGCTGGCAGCTCGATTTCGCTGGCCATAAGCGCATCGGCGCATGGCAGGCCCTGCTCGGCGTAAATGTCCGCTGCCATCACCTCGCGTGGATGACCATGGAAGGCGAAGCGAAGCGCGACTACCCAGCGAGCATCCATTTCCAGTCGGCCTGGCATCGGCAATACGCGGCAGTCGAAGATTACTTCGCGCGGCTGCACATGATCCTCGGACAAGGCAAGCCCGTCTGCGACGTGCTCGTGGTAAATCCCATCGAAAGCATCTGGGCACAGATTCATCCGGGCTGGGCGCAATGGCTTGGCGCGCTGGACTCGAAGATCGAAGCGGTGGAATGCACTTACCGACGCGTCTTTCATGCGCTGCTCGCGGCGCATCTCGATTTCGACTACGGCGACGAGGATCACCTCGCGCGGTTCGGCCAGGTCGAAACAACTCACGAAGGCCCGGGGCTCAGATTGGGCGAACAACGTTACCGTGTCGTGATCGTCGCCGGAATGACCACGATCCGAAGGAGCACACTGCGCCTGCTCAGCGAGTTCGTGGAATCCGGCGGATCGGTGATCTTTGCAGGAACGCCGCCAGATTACGTGGAAGCCATTCCATCGGAAGCCGCATGGAAGCTCGCCTCGAAGGCGATCGAGGTGCCTCTCGACGAAGGCGCTCTCGCGGCTGCCGTTTACAAGGAAAGCAAATTTTCGCTCACCTTTAAATGCGCTCGGAGCCTCAAACCAGGGCAGGTTCTCTCGCAAGTCCGACAGGATGGAGAGCGATGGATCGTTGCAATCGTTAATACGTCCGAGCACGAAGGCGCTGACTGCGCCCTCGCACTTCGCGCCAACGGCCATGTCGAGGAATGGAACTGCCACTCGGGAAAGCGCTGCTCGGTTCCCACGCACGCCACAGACGGGTGCATTGAATGGAATGCGAGTCTTCCGCCGCTGGGCGAGGCCGTATTTGTCGCTGATGCCACCCGCGCCGAGGAGGTGCCGGACTGGAAGTCATTTGTACCAAGCGGATCAGAGGAAATCCCGGGCCCTTACGCATACGAATTGGAGGAACCCAATCTGTGCGTCCTCGATTTCGCCGAATTCCAACTGAACAAAGGCCCGTGGGTCGAAGCTGCGGAAATCCTCCGCCAGGATGAGGCAATTCGCCATGCACTTGGGATGGAGCAACGTTCCGGAGTCATGGTGCAGCCGTGGGCCGCAGCCCGGCAGCCCCGCCCGCCGGTGCCGTTGACACTTCGATTCCGGTTCAACGTGGAAGCGATTCCAATCGGCTCAGTCGCGTTGCTCATCGAGAATCCAAAGGCATATCGGATCGCCCTGAACGGCGTGGAAATCGAAAATGCGGCGAATCACGGGTGGCTCATCGATCCCTGTTTCAAGCGCTTCCCGCTCCCGCGTTTCGTGTTCCGTCCGGGCCTCAACGAAATCACGCTGGAAACCAATTTCACTCCGGAAACGGATCTCGAAGCCATCTATCTGGCCGGTAATTTCGGGGTTTCGCTGGAAGGGCCGATTCCGTCCCTCATCCGCCTGCCATCCCATCTCGCCGCTGGGGACGTCGCAGCTCAGGGCCTGCCCTTCTATTCGGGCCGGATCACCTACCGGCTTCCGGTGCCGCAATCGCTTCGGAACAACGGAAATGCTTACCGCTTGCAGATTGGCAGGTACGGCGGCGCGGTTGCTAGGGTTCGCACCTCCCAATGCGGCGTTGATTCGATCGTCGCCTTTCCGCCTTACGAAGCTGAATTGCCGGGATCGGCGCTGAAGGAAAATTCCGAGCTCCTTTGCGATATCTGGCTTACCCGTCGCAATACCTTCGGCCCGCTTCATCTCCTTCCACAGGAGCAGCCCCACATTGGCCCGATGAGCTTTCGGACAAAGGACGCCGAATTCACCGAGAAATACGTCCTCGTGCCCGCCGGCCTGCTCGAACCTCCGCAACTGATCTTCGGCAGCCAGCGGTAGCCCAGCGAGCGCTCATTCGGGCGATTGAGCGCTCCAGACAACAAGAAAAGCGCGCCCGTTTGCACGAAGCGCGCTTTTTGAAAGAGGATGAAACCGTCGGCTTAGAGCTCGGTCTCGACGCCCATCTGGCGGGCCGTACCGGCGATGATCCGCATGGCGGCATCTTCGGTGCGGGCATTGAGATCCTTCATCTTGCGGGCAGCGATCTCCTGAAGCTGCTTCTTGGTCAGCTTGCCGACCTTGGTCTTGTTCGGTTCCTTGGAACCGGAAGCAATGTTGATCGCCTTCTTGATCAGCGCCGAGGCCGGCGGCTGCTTCGTGATGAACGTGAAGCTCTTGTCTTTGTAGACCGTGATCACGACGGGAAGGATATCGCCGGACTGCTTCTGAGTCTGGGCGTTGAATTCCTTACAGAACGCCATGATGTTGACGCCCTGCTGACCGAGAGCAGGACCAACGGGCGGAGCCGGATTCGCCGCACCTGCGGGAATCTGGAGTTTGATTTGGGCAACGACTTCTTTAGCCATTCGAGAGAGTTATTAGTGGTTTTGGTGGAAATGGAAGCGGAGGCACGCTCCCGGGAGAAGAGGGTATGAGCCTTAGCTGCGCTCGACCTGCCAATATTCGAGGTCGACGAGCGTATTGCGGCCGAAGATGCTGACGGATACCCGCAGCTTGCCGCGTTCCGGATCGATCTCCTCAACGAGACCGCTCTGGTTCTGGAACGGACCATCGGCGACCTTGACGGTTTCGCCAACAGTGAAGCTGATCTTCGGCTTGACGGCGTCTTCGCCGCCGCGGACTTGCGCGAGCAGTCCATCGACTTCGCTCTGGCGCATGGGAATCGGGCGATCCTTCGTCCCTGCAAACCCGATCACGCCCGGCGTGTCCTTGATGAAATACCACGTCCGATCCACGAGCTGCTTGTTATCGTCCAGCAGCCACATGTTGACGATCAGATAGCCAGGAAAAAACTTGCGCGTCGTCTCCGTCTTCTTGCCACGCTTGATCTCCGACACACGCTCCGTGGGAAGCACGACTTCATAGACGAAGTCGCCCATTTCCTCGGTTTTCATCCGCTTCACAAGGTTTTCGTACACCTTGTTCTCCTGCCCGGCGAGGACATGGACCACGTACCACTGATTGCGCTTTTGCTCTTCGGTCATCGTCGCGGAAGAAATTTGAAAGTTACCGTTGTGGTGCCCCGAACAGGAAGCCCACGAGGATATTCATGATGAAATCCCACCCGGCAATGTAGCCACTGAGGAGAAGCATCGCAATGACCACAATGACGGTCGAGTCGATGAGTTCCTTGTACTTCTTCATCCCCTTTTCCTTCGGGTCCCAAGGCCAGGAAGCCTTCTTCAATTCGACCACGATATCAGAGGTGAAGTTTTTGGTTTTGGCGAGCACGGGAGAGATTTAGAAGTTTTGATTTTGTGCTCCGGAACAAGATGGCGCCCTCATCAGATGGGCGCCGACGTTTTCCGAAGCTGTCCACGGCAGGAGGGACTCGAACCCCCAACATGCGGTTTTGGAGACCGCTGCTCTACCAATTGAGCTACTGCCGTAGGAACTGCGACCTTTACCTTACCGCATCCTCTCCCTCGAAAGTCGAGAAAGAGGATCGCGGATCAGGAAAAGGATTAAAGAATGTCCGAGATACGACCGGCACCAACAGTGCGGCCGCCTTCGCGGATGGCGAAGCGCATGGTCTTCTCCATGGCGACCGGGGTGATGAGCTCAACCTCGACCGACACGTTATCACCAGGCATAACCATTTCGACGCCTTCCGGAAGCTTGACCGAACCGGTCACGTCCGTCGTACGGAAATAGAACTGCGGGCGATAGTTGGTGAAGAACGGCGTATGACGGCCGCCTTCGTCCTTGGAGAGGACGTACACTTCAGCCTTGAACTTGCGGTGAGGCTTGATCGAACCGGGCTTGGCGATGACCATGCCGCGCTCGACATCGTCCTTCTTGGTGCCGCGGAGGAGGAGACCGACGTTGTCACCAGCACGCGCCTCGTCGA
>OUNM010392428.1_pt1 | contig 19878 bp, 15 predicted proteins | sample 1769961 | NCBI WGS metagenome assembly OUNM01 (sample SAMEA3914820, study PRJEB12502) | metagenome | biome: forest; material: soil | place: USA | collected 2012-03-12 | depth 0.3 m
CGTAACCCAGACCCAAGGACCTGTGCTTCGCCACGCTGAACAGCAGATTGAAATCTTGCGCCAAGAGGCCACGAATCGCCATTTGAACCCTGGTTGAAATATTGGCCAAATTCCCAAAACCCTCCCGAGCCTCCCCACAACCCGGTCGGCGGTCGGCTTCTTACTCAGCGGTGGACTTCGTTTCTGCTGTGGACTAACACAGACAGGCCTGGGCATCAGCGTGTTGCCCACACGGAAACCCCTTCATCTCAGCATGGGGGTTTGTTGGTTGGCTCGTTGGGTCTGCCTCCGAACATACGATTACCAGCAACGACGAGACACTGTTGCACTGTGGACCCATCAGAACATTTACAACCTCTTCCGTCCCTCGGCTTCTTCGATTCCACTGCGAGGACCACAAGTCCACGTCAGTTCCCCACTCTTTGTTGAGCCGGCGCACTGGAACGCTCGGGAGGAGATGCGACTTTGAGCGCAATTGACACGACTTCGTATACAAAGGAGCCTCGCCTCGATGGTTGTTGTTGTCAAGTGTTGGGTGTGCGGGTGCCTGAAACAAAAAACAGCAGCTCGTATAAACGAAAAATACTTGGCCGACGCACAGCAGTTGGATTATCCACCCAGGCACCGACATTTTGTTACTTGTAAAAGACCAGCGTTCCGTCCGACTGTGGATGGATGGTGGGATGAGTTGGCGCCACTTTGCAGTTGGCTGAGGCCCCTGAGCCTTGCAGATCGGCCGGAGAATTTAACCCGCCTCCCAGTTTCAACATCTCGGCTATACTGTGTACACATCAAGTCGCTGATTCTGCCGTGTTGGTCACAAGAGTTCCAAAGCAGAATTAAGGTTATTGAGTATCGTTGTTTACTTGCCCAGGTTAAACTAAACGATTCTAGTTGACAACATATCGAGGAGACACAGCACACAGGGAAGTAAACCGCTTCCTGGTCTGGTGTCTCGCCACACAGTCTCCCGCGCCTGGGCAACCGTTTTCTATCAAAACAGAAAGCCAAATAAATGATGTCAAAAGAATGCCACCACCTCCGCGCGGGCGGCCAACCGGGAACCGAGAGAGAAAAATAAAGCCAGTCCGTCCCCAACTCAACCTCACCATCCCCATACGCCAGCGCCAACCTCATCTCCCACGACAAGTTTGCTTGTCGAGAGTCGGGCTGGCTCCGTGACAATAAAGGGCCCTGGACTTATGCTGGCCCCGAACGGGGCAATGACTCCAACGAAAACAAAAAACCGTCAACTCCAATCCATGGCCCAACCCCTTTTCATGCCCACCAACTCCAAAATCCTTCGATAGTTCTACATGTGAACGGGTTGGTAAAATGCTGCGTTAGGTGACTTGCTGCCGTGTTTTTTCAGCTCAATGAGAGAGCTGATTGGCCAGTAGGTAATGATGGCTGTTTGGTTATGTTCCGGTGCATCCAGGCTCAAGCCCAACCTCGATGAAGAGGGAATGGTGCCAGAGGCCAGCAGGACCTGATTGTCGCCCATGCGTTGTGTTGAACCTACCTGTCAATTTTCCAGGATTGTCGCTGTGAATGGGTGTTGAAATGTGTACCTGTCAGAGTCGGAAATGGGGGAGGGGTTAGAAGGGGGGCGTTTCGTGGGTTGTAGAATGGGCAATGCGCGGTTGAACTACAACCCGGTCCCGAATCAGAACCAATCGAAAGGGTGCTGTACTAAGTCGGCCGTTCAAGTCCGACGACGCTTGTAGTCTGCGTTGGCGTCAGCGCATGCGCAGCCTTTTGAAAGGCGGGGACTCAAGCATACCGGTCTCGTCAGCCAGACTCTCTGCTTCGTCAGTCCTACTTCGTTTACCGGTCACGCTCGATGGGGTCAGAGCGGCCTCCTTTGACTCCTCATACTCGGCGCCCTCATCGCCGCTCGGTGGTTGCTGCTCGTCTCCATCTTCATCGTTCTCCCAGTCGATCTCATCGTCGTCAGCGCCAGAAGCTGTCGTAGACTGTGGAGCGCCGTCGTTGAAGTTGAACGCCTCGGCAGCGTCGTTCTCCTCATCATAGTCAATCTCATCGCCATTGAGGGTCGTGCTCGTGTGGACGGATTCCGATTCCGCCGCGGCGACGGCATGAACATCGTTCTCGGGATCCTCACGGAATGACTCGGGGGCAGTTCCGCCAGCAACGGACGCGCCTTCAGCATGATCGGGGATATTTTCTGACGCATCGTAAGTGACGAGGTCGTCCTCATGCTCATCCCCTTCTTCATGGATGGCTGGCAGGTCGTGGTCGTCGTCGAATGCGAGTATGAGGTCGTCATCTTCATGAGCATAGTTGTTAGCCTCGGTGTCGGAAGCAAGAACTTTTCTCACATCGCTCGGCCTGGAAGCTGCAAGGGTGCAGGCCGACTTGAAATGCATTTCAAATGCGAAGGCGGTCGCAGTTTGCCCTTGAGACTCCGATGTTGGAGGTGCTCCATTCTCCATAGCAATGCTGGGAGTTGGCTCAAATTCTTCATCTGAGTAGTCGATCTCCCAAGATTCCGCCTGGTCAACTGTGACACTTGCTGGCGCGGCCGGCGGGCGTGGGTTCTTCTTCGACATGATGTGTTGCGCTCTCGATGTGGGAGGAGGGACAAGCATTTCCTCATAGGTAGAGTCGATGAGGCCGCTCAGGCTGTCGCTGCCGTGAAGAGGCAGGAATATGGCCGGAGATTTGCGGAAATGGGAAATGAGAGGTGTAGGGGGGTCAAAAGAAGAGTATTTACCGATTGAACCTGTTTCCTGTTCTTGTCCGCCATTCTCGGGGGCAGCAGACTCGTCAACTGAGCTCAAGTCTGCCGTCTTGGTCGACTCGTCGCCATCTTGCTGCCGAATCGGTTGATGGCTCTGCTCATCGAACGTCTCGAGTAGCAGCTCGCGATGTTGCGAACCTGCTTCATCGTCTTCTGCCGCTTGTTCATCCTGGGCTTGCTCCTCACCTGCTGCATCCTCTACTGCTTGTTCGTCCCAAACTTGTTCATCCCCGGCTCCATCCTCAGCAGCTTCATAAGGATGGGTCTCCCCGTTGCCCAAAGCATCGGCGGCGACACTTGGAGACTGGGGTGCATTGAGACCAGCCTCAAGATCCTGCTCTGATTCTCTTGCCGTATCGCCCTGAATGGGTGTCATATCGGGCTCCGGCTCATTTGCGTCTTCACCGTGAGCCGTGGGGGCATGCCCAGCCTCTTCAACAAATTCATCCGACTCTCCGCCCTCGTACGGCTCATCTTGCATCTGCCCATCATCCAAGCCGTCGGCCCCGGATTCCTCATCTGCGTTCTCAGACATCTCGGAATCCTCTGTGTCATAGGTGGAGTCCTTGACGAGCTCTGCTCGGGCAAGGAGTTCGAGGAAATGTTCCTCATTGTCCCGACGTACCATCAGGTGAATGACAGGATCTGCAGAGATGCCAGGCACTCGACTGAGGGCGGTATGGCAATCGAGAATCTCACGGAACGTGTGGTTCAAGAACGTGGCGTCTGACCGTTGGCCGAACTCGAGATCGAAAGGCTCAAAACGGAGCACTACCACGTCCGTGGGCGCCAGGTCGTCAGAGATGACCGCCCGGAGAGCGGTCAGAAAGTGGGACAGGGGACGGTCGAGCTCCTGAACATCTGATAGGAAGTAGGACTCGGGGTCGTCGTCCGAGGTCCCGAATAGAGAGTAGCACTCTTCGTTGTAGAGAACTTCGATATCTGGAGCATCGGAGAGCGAGTGTGAAAGGTCGTCAAGCGCCTTGTCTAAATCGTTGTCATAGTGGTCGGCAGCGAGCAGCTCGTGAGCAGACTCATCGTGAAAGTCGGCAACAATGACGTCGTTGTGTTCCAGATGCTCGGCAGCCTCCTCCTCACCAACGCTGCCGGACTCATGCTGGGGATTCACGGGTTCACTGTGTTCTTCAAAATTGATGTCCTCGTCCCAAGATGCATCCTTGTCATGCGTCAGCAGCTCAGTGAGATCACCGCCAGCGGGCCGAGCAGACTCCAGGTGTTGATGGTCGTCGGGTAAGGCGGTCAGCAAACCGCTTTCCGCTTCGCCAATCTCCGTGATGCTCAAGTCACCATTGGTGCCAATGTTTACGAGATCGTCGTCTTCGTATCCAATTTCATCTTGATATTCCACTCCGGTCTCGGTCGCGGCCTCGCCGGCATTCCCGGCGTCTTCGGCGGCGACAGTGATCTGAGCTTGTTTCGCGATAGACGCACTGTGCGCCTCTTGATCTAAGTCGGGGTCCAGTGGTGGGGCGCCGGCATCGTCAGCGACATCCTCAGCAAGGCTGTGCTCGCCCTGTTCAGCGGAACCCTCAAGCCCAAAGTCGAAAGCCCCGGTCCCAAGGTCGGGGATGAATTCATCAAAGTCAAACTGGTCCAGCTGGTCTTGAAGCCCGGCCTCCAGAGATACCCCGGCATGCTCCATCGGGAATTCTGAGTGATCAGTGGGCAAGAGGGAGCGGCTGTATCGGCGGGAAACGGGTTTGGCGGCTGTCTTGGACAGATTCTTGCTACCAGGAGCCCATCGACATCAATCACCGTCTTGGAATGATCTGGTTCGAGAGGCCGGTAGAAATAACAGGGTAATGCCGTGACAGGGCGCGGATCGGGAACGCGAAGATGTGTCAAGTTGACACTTCGCGTGGAGGGTGGATGAATGTGCAAGGGTATCGACGCGTCTGTGGTATCGCGGGTGTACGGGCCTCGACAGAGACTCAAAAGGACGATGAGAGGGTAAATTCTCGGATCGGTCGGTCGACGACGGAGCGGTTGAGGGTGATGGCGAGCTGGACCTCAGCAACCGGGATGTCAAGACCGAGGTCAGTATTTGACGGTGGCGGAAATGTGCCCTCGCGCGATGATGATAAATTGTTGATAGGAAGAAAATCGCAGATCGTAAATGCCGGTGCCGTTGAATTTGGGCGCGGTTCGCTGATGAAGATGGAGGACAGGTTCCTGGTTGCGATCGCTCAGCGCGAGAAGTTGGGGATGGGAAAGCAGAAACGCGAAGGCAGCCTGGTCAGGTTCTGGATTTGGTTAGCGCCAAGGCTGTGGGCTTTGAAGCATCGGGCTCAAAGCAAACGCAGGTGCACGGGCCGCGCTGCGCTTCCCAGCAGGCTGGCAGCTGTCAGCCCCTCGACCACATTCGGCCAGATTGACCACACCTCAGAGCGTGGGTGTGCCATTGAATTCCAACCAGCTGCGGCGGCCAGCTCAAGAGTCGAAGCTCCTCCGGACAGAGCAGAGCAGACAAGCCCAGACAACACCACAACTTTCTCAGCAGCAGTCACAAAAATGGTAGATTTCCTCGGTTCCCAGGCATACTCGTCAACGGCGGATGTCGATATACTGACCAGAAACCCATCCGTAAATAGGTTGTTCTCGCTGCGTCCATCTGCACTCGCGGGGGCAAGGCCGTCCTCGCGCGGGCCTTCCACGACATCAAGCGGTCGCGTCTCGAAGCCCTCCTGGCATCCTTCCCGAAGGCGGCAAACTCTGGCACGCAGCATACGACGGTCGAGCAGGACAACGTCCGCTTTGTCTACCAGCCGCTGGACGAGCTGTACATGGTGCTTATTACCAACAAGCAATCCAACATCCTTCAGGACATCGACTCGCTGCACCTGTTTGCCCAGGTCGTCACCAGCACCTGCAAGAGCCTCGACGAACGCGAGATCCTCCGAAATGCCTTTGAGCTAATCAGCGCCTTCGACGAGCTGGTAACGCTCGGATACCGGGAGAACCTCACCATCAGCCAGATCAAGACCTTCTTGGAGATGGAGAGTCACGAGGAACGGATCCAGGAGATCATTGCCCGGGTGCGTTTGCGCAGGAGGTTGCCGCTGGCCCGGTTTCGGTCGCTGACACAGCCGCATCACAGAACAAGGAGCTGGAGGCCACCGAGGACCGCAAGCGGAAAGCCAAGCAACTGGAGATGCAGCGCAAGGAGTCTGGGAGAAGCGGTCGCAGTGGCGGCGGCGGCATGAGCCGGCCGCCGGTGTACCCGACATACACACCGCCTGTGCGACCGGCCGTCACCGAGACGTTCGATACGTACGAGGCGGAGAAGAACAAGTCCAAGTATGCGATTCTCACGCTCCCCGTTTTGTAGGCGGGCAAGCTGACCCACGCAGGTTCACCGCACAGAAGGGCAAGGGCATGCAACTGGGCAAGAAGTCCAAGACCACAGATATGTTTGAGCGCGTCAAGACGGAGTTAGGGCCCGTAGACGACTCGCCGCTCGTACCCGTTGCCGCCCCGTCTACCCCCGAGCCGACGGCTGCTGCTTCCCGGATATCGTCGACATTAGACCGGGACGCGATCCACGTCACCATCAACGAAGCGATCACGGCCAAGATCTCCAGGGAGGGCGGCCTGAACTCGTTTTCTGTCAGCGGCGACCTGACACTGCGCGTGACGGATCCTTCGCTCACCAAGATCAAGCTGAACCTGGACGCCACGCCGTCACACGGAGCGCAATTCCGTACGCATCCCAACGTGGACAAGAACGTCTTCAACAGTTCCAAGGCCATCCAGATGGCCAAGCTGGACCGTGGCTTCCCGGTGAACAATGCTGTGGGCGTACTCCGGTGGCGGGCGACGGCCAAGGCGGACGACACCAGCGTGTTGCCCATCAGCTTCACCGTTTGGGTCAACAAGGGTTCCGATGGCAACTGCACGCTGACGGTCGAGTACGAGCTGTCTGGCGGCGACACCCTGAAGGATGTCAGCGTCGTTATTCCGTTCACAAGTGCCGAGCCGTCCATTTCCAGCTTCGATGCCGTCTACGAGGTGTCTGGCGACAGCCTGGAGTGGACCATCGGGACAGTCAGTGATGAGAATCCCAGCGGTGCGTTTGAGTTTGAGGCGCAGACAGACGACGAGAACGAGTTCTTCCCGATGCAAGTGCGGTTCTCGAAGACGACGCCATTTATGGATGTTGATGTAAGTGTCTCTCGTGGGGCGGCCCAAGGCATTGGCTAATCCATTTTCAGGTCCAATCGGTTGAACTGCTCGAGATGAATGAGGAGGTCACCTTTTCGAAGGATATCAAGTCGGTGGCCGAGGGCTATGTAATCGAGTAGGCGGTCGAGAAGGGTGACGAGACAATGACCAAGTCAGGAGAGGGTTATACTGTAGTAAGCGGGCATGTATCCTTGATGCGCGGCGTGGTTAGAGACGGCAGGAAAATGTCTCCCTTGCACTCTCATGTCACATTTACAACAGTGCTGCTCCTAGATACGCAGAACTGTTGATTATGCCTCTTGGAGGGGTGAAAGCTTAACAAGCACAAGCACAGGCACAGTGCGAATAGCCATCATGACCCGGCGTCAACATCAATTTGAATTGCACCCAAGCATAGCGGGTCGGGACACACTCGGCAAGAACAACCAAGCAACCAAAACAAAACAACACCACTTGACAAAATAGACTTCACTTTGCCCGAGACATTGCTTCCATTTTGTCACGCGTTCATAACATAAAGTTTGAACCCAACAGCTGCCCAAGGCCATTAACAGACTCTCTCCGATACTCATCGCAACTCGACCCAACCCCGAATCCCTGGCCAGAACCTGCCTCCTTCACCTACTCTCAAATACCCCGAGGTGGGAGGGCGCGAGGAAAAGGGAAAGAATGACACCCGCCACGACGACGACGGATCCCACCTCCTCCGCCAACACAGGCATCCTGAGCAAAAACAACAGCCTCCCAAAACTCACCCTCCTCGGCACCACCGCCCTCGCCTCCCCTGCCGCAGGCGGCCACCTCGCGTGCAACCCGGCCATCGACTTGACGGCGACGGCGGGGGACGCTGGCGCCGCGCTGTGCGTGTGGCGCGCGGGCGACGGCCGGCTCGTGTCCAAGGTCGGGGAGAAGGGCGGGGCGCGGGTGGAGGGGTTGAGATGGAAGGACGATGGTACGGTTTTTTCTTTTTTCTCTTTACTTGGTTCGTCTACTTTTTCTGGAGAGTTTGCTGATTGCGTGGTATTAGGACAGTTTGTCGCGGCCGGGTGGAGTGATGGGGTGGTGAGATTGGTTGGTGTGGAGGGGGGCAAGGCAGTGCACGCCATCCGGGTTGCCGGAGGCAGGATTGGGTTCATTGGTTGGGGGCGGAATGTCACCGGGGAGAGTAGACGGCGGAAGGGTGTGAGAAGGAGGATCGCCGGGGAGGAGAGGAGGGTGCTGCTCGATGGAGAGCGGACTGGAGATGTGGCGGTGGACTTGCCGCGGGAGTTGACGTTTTTGGAGGTGGAGACGGCGCTGCCCAAGCTGAGTCCGTTGCCTGTTTCTGGGGGGTCGGGGTGAGTGGTCATTCCGGCTGGGCCGGGTTTTATCTCGAGGATCGAGCGTGAGGCTGACCTCGGGCAGGGATGATGCGTTTCTGTTTTCGTCGACGGCATCGCTGGATTCGGTGTTCCGCCATTGCAAGGCCGAGGAGGCGGACGACGTCCATGTAATGGTGGTAGGGACGGCCGACGGCGGGATCCATCTCAGCATCTACGACTCGTTCGTCATCGGCACGGTCAAGCATTCGCCTCGCGGTGAAGGCATATTCCAGCTGTGCGGGCACAGTTCACGCCCAGAGATTTCAACGCATATGCTCCTGCTCCGACCGGAGGCAGGGGACGGCACATTCTTGTACTTGGTACCCATGGATCTCACCTTTTTGGACTGCTCTCCGGTCAACCTGTCGCTCCTGGCGTCCAAGACAACGGCCCTGCAGAACCTGCTTCGGTATCTGAGGCAAACACAGTCGCACATGGTGAGCGAATGGAAGTCGACCAGGGAGCTGCCAGGAAGATTCATGGCCGGGGTGGAGGACGAGCTCAAGAAGATGCCGAATGGGGAGATGACAGTAGTTCAGGCGCTATATCACACACTGGTCACGGGCCACGTGGTTGAACCCGTGAAGGAGTGGCTGGTAGACACGCTTGGTGACCGGGTGAGTACTGGTTTCGACAAATCGCCCACTGAAAGAATCCGAACTGACCTTCACCAGGGCCACAAACGCTGGGAGAAGGCCGTGGTGTCTGGCCTGACAAGTCTCCGCGGCCTGGTCCACGAGAACTTCATCCCGGCGCTAGAAAGGTGTGGCGTCATTCTCAGTCGTCTTCTGGGGCTTGTACGGTTCCATGGCTCCGATGAGAACATAGGGTTCGATGAAGCCCAGATCAACAAGCTCATGGATAACGTCTCCTGTCTCATGATGATTGCCCATCGGGTGCTGACAAGTGCCATGGACGAGCTGGAGCACTTTCATTCATTCTCAATCTGGCTGCGCCTTGAAATCGACAAGCAAGCGTCATCTTCTGTCAGCGAGGAGCTCACTGAGAAAGAGGCTACAATGGATCATCCGAAAGTGCTGTCATACATGCAGCACTACCTGGCTAGCAGCCCTCTGGCGTTGTATTTTGACGAGGTTTCCAAGGACGACTACATCAAAGACCAGGACATGGTTGAGCCGGGTTTGTCTCTCCTGGAGCTACTCGACAAACAGTTGCAGGAGCAAGAGGCCGGCCGACCCTTTATGAAGGTGCTCCCTCGGATCGACTTCTTGGCCAACTATTTGACCTCGAGGGCCAATATTGTCATTCAGGGCATCGCCGACGCCGAGAAGCAGGGTGTTCAATTCGGTCAGGCAACTGGAATATCGATCGGAAAGAAGATATGGAGGCACGATATTTGGATGAGCCACCCCAGGAAGAAGGTGAGGCTGCTCTGTACCGATTGCTGCACGGGATGCACTCTGCTAATGGACTGAGTCTAGAATGGTTTGTGCGGGGTGTTTACTGCGATAGTACCCGAGGACGACAAGCACAAGAGTAATTCCCATTCCGTTCCTCTCCAGGCCGTAGCTGTTGGAGCTAACAGTCTCTTCAGTCTCTGTCATTCGCTATTATGTTCCCGTCGACAGGAGCGTCACCGTCTCACCCCCAACAACAACGTCCTGCGGAATTGGGCTGCCAGGGGACGTGGCAATCGTTGACATCAAGTTTCTCGACGACAAATCCTTACTTGTGTTATGCAATCAAACGGGTAGGTCAAAGCGATGAAGTTCAGCTGCCTAGCGTGCTAACAGCCAGTCAGATGAGCCACGATCGATTATCCTCCGGATTGCATATCAATCGGCCCAGGCGCCGTATCAGCTGTATATAGAAGGCCAATGCCCTTCGTCGTTGGAGCTTAATGGCGCAGGGAGCGAAGGTGTGAGCTCATGCTTCGCCTTCTCCCACATCTCTGGCTTTACGCCAGGTCAAATGGAGGTGCAGAGAGCAAGCAAGTTGAGGGGGGGGATTCCGGCGAGAGTCTGTCTCCTGGGCCGAGACCGGGCCATGTACAAGACCTATGCCCTCCCAGAAAACTTGGATGGAGACGAGTAGCAAGGTTAGAAGTGGCACCGGCTCGAAAGCGCTTGTGGTGTTGTCGGCATGGAATGGCGCAGCTGGTTGGTGTTGGTCATGTTATGGGCTTGACATGGTGGGCGGGCCTGAAAAATGCTTGTTTTATTCCCACATGCCTCTCATGTGCTACTTGTACTCTGTGCCCCTTGAGTCTGGGTTCCATGTTGGCCAGGGGAAGAGGATGAGAGTCGAAAAAGCATTGCCGCATTGCCGCACTGTGCGACTTGGCGGTCCGAGAATAGGACCTTGCGCCCACATTGCTGTGATTGATAACGTTAGCCGCATTCACGTTAACGGCTCTTCACCCGGACAGGCCGCTGCATCCATCCATGGATGCAACTGAAACCAAAACGTCATTGGCGCACGGCCGACGAAACACCAGCTCCCAACCATCAACTGTCAGCACCTCACTAAATTCCGGATTTCCTTACTCCCCGGGATAGGCGGTCGCCGCTCGTTGAGCCACACCGACAATGATCTAGGCAACTCATTTTTTCCCTTCAAACGGCCGACCCGACTGATTGCGCCATGTGCACTGCGTAATCCAGAGCTCAGCCTGCCTCGCTGCCTGCCGGGACTGAACCAACCCCAGGGTCCTCGGCGGTGAGCGTATTGGACTGTGTGACCTGACTTTCACACGAGACAGCAGAGAGCCGTTTTCCGAGACCAGGCCCCCGAACACGATAGCCCCGTGTCTGGTTCCGATCCAAAGATGAGCGAGCCGACGATCCCGCCGGCAGCGGCCCTAGCCGGTCTGAGGCCGTCGGCGACGGTGCCCCCGGCCCCAGCGATGCCTCCCCCAGCGGTGCCATCCCAATCCTCTCAGCCCTCCGAACCACAACAGCAGCAAGCACAGCCCTCCTCTCGCTCTCGATCATCTCACCCCAGTCCCGCCATACCCGTCACCCTAACCGAAGCCGCCCTCGACTCGCCCACCTTCCGCGCCACCGCAGCCCACTTCTCCGACCAGCTTGATGCGATAGAGCGCTGGCTCGACGGCTACGCCCGCAGCACCTCCAAGCTGGTCCACGACGTGCTCGGCCTCGAAGACACCGTCGCCGCCTACCTCGCCAAGCTCTCCCCGCACGCCATCGCCTCGCCCGCCGACTCCCCCGTGCTCGACGCCGACTACACCCTTCCGGCCCTGCGCCGCGCTGGCGATGGCGCCCGCGATTGGTGGGGCGGTATCCTCTCCGTCGTGCGCCAGCTTGAGCCCGCCGGCGTCGAGCCCATCAAGGCCTTCGTGCAGGGCGACCTCAAGACGTTCCGCGAGACCCGGAGGGCGCTGGATGGGGCACAGCGGACCTTCGATGCCACTCTGGCAAGATACGTCGGGCAGAGCAAGACCAAGGAGCCGAGCTCCCTGCGCGAGGATGCGTTTGCCGTCTTCGAGACGCGGAGGGCATATCTGAAGGCGAGCCTGGACTATTGCCAGATGGCACCGCAGGTCAGGGCCGGGCTGGATAAGCTGCTGGTGAGGGTGTGTGCTGACGTCGGGAGGATGATGAGGAGGGCGAGGGAGTCGACGGGCGTGGCGGGGCAAAGCGCTTGGGGAGACGAGCTGGAGAGGATTCGGGGCTGGGCCAAGGAGATGGACATGGCCGAGGGGGTGTTCAAGCGGGAAATGCAGATCGCGAGGAGGGACATCAGCGAGAGCACCATTGCCATGTACAAGCCATCGCGCGAGCTGGAGGATTACAGCATCTCGACTGTGCCTTTCCTCGGCTCCAAGGGCCCGATGAGCATGCAGCGGAAGGATCAGGTCGCCGTCATCTCGGAGAAGCAGGGGTGGCTCTTCCTGCGCGTACTCACCGGAAAGCCCGTCAGGACTACGTGGATCCGAAGGTGGTACTACTGCCGCGACGGCGTCTTTGGGTGGCTGGTGCAGGGCCCGCAGGGCGTGCTGCAGGGCGACGAGATCGGAGTGCTGCTGTGCAGCGCGAGGCCCGCGGTGCAGGAAGATCGCCGGTTCTGCTTCGAGATCAAGACCAAGACCCAGACCATCATGCTGCAGGCCGAGACGCAAGCCCAGTTGATCGAGTGGCTCGAGGTCTTTGAGGTGGCCAAGAAGAAGGCCATCGAGGCTAGCATGGGCCGGGACCAGAGCACGCTGGTCGGCGGTGTGGACCCGGCATTCTCCATCACCACGCCGTCGATTCCGGAGTTTTCAGCCAAGACGCTCGAAAGCCTTGACGAGGCCGGCCCTGCCGTTGAAAGGCAAGGGGCCCTGCCGGTTCCCGGTCAAGACAGCGGCCTCCTCACCCGCGCCAGTTTCGATGCCCCTCCCCGCCGGGCGATTACGACTCACCTTGGCCGAGAAGATGGCGAAACCGGGCGTGAACATGCTGCGCGTATCATGCAGAAGCTGGATCTACACCGCAAAGCCACCTTTGCGAGCTCGCTGGATGCGTCCGGGACCGCTGGGGCGGGGGTCACCTCGAGCACGGCAACATCCCCTCACATCGGACACGCTCCGCCCCTGCGCATTCCCAACACCACGCTCGACCATCAGCCGGGGAGCTTGGCCCCGGTGACAGTAGCCAAACCTCCGATTTGGACGAATCTCAGCAAGACCGCCATCTTAGCAAGCGCCAATGCGGGAGCGGCTCGTGCCTTGCCGAGCGCCGTCCTGGCCAACTATTGGGGCAGCAGTCCTTACACGTCAATGTACTGCCCTGCCCCTTCCACGCCTCACACTCCCAAACCTGACATGAGCGACCCATTTGTGGCCACCGCGGTGCCGCGGTCTCCAGTAGTGGAGAAGCTGGCGGGGTCTTCCGGCCTGCACAGGAAAACGGTCAGCGTCGATGGCGCCGTGTCGGACCTCAGGCCCCCTGAGCCGGCTGCCTTGGAGAGGTTCCCGCAGAACTATCCCCCCGAGCTCAGAGCGCAGTACGCACAGTTTCGGCTGTTCTTCCCGACAGCGCCAGTGGACGACAAACCGGTATTGGTGTTCAACGCGGCCTGGTCCAGCGCCTCCTCCGAGGGCAAGGAAGCAGGGATGGCTGGAAACGGGCGGGTATTCGTCACGCCAGACCGCATGTACTTCTATGGCCACCAGCTGGGCCTGGTCGTGGCGTACGCCATCAACCTTGACAGCATCACGGAGCTGACGGCAGCACCGGGCCGCGACTGCGATTTCATCTTCTTGCACCTGAACCAGGACATGCCCGACATTACATACTCGCGGATTACCATCAAGCTGTTCCTCGAGGACTTTGTCCTTCTCCAGTCCCGCCTCGACCTCCTAGTTGACGATCTACAAGCCGCAGAGCCAATGGGGCTGTCTGAGATCATCGCGGCTTTGTCCACCCTGAATAAGGAGCAAGACGACAAGCGAAGCCCAAGCGTGGAGAGTTGGGAGGAGGTGTCGTCCAACACGCCGGCCGATGACGGCACGCCGTTTGGGAGGCCAGTGGTGAGGCGGGTGCATGATGTGCATGGCCGGTACAGGCCGCATAGGCTTAGGAAGCCACTCCACAAACCCCATTTGCCCACACACCCGGCCGTGTACGAGCCCGAGGACATGGGCAAGAGCGTGGCGGAGCGGCATTTCGAGATTAGCGCCAAGTCGTGTTTCCACGTCCTCTTTGGCGACAAGAGCTTCATCTTCCCCAAGCTCTACTTTGAGCGCGGGGCCAAGGAGATTGCCCAAGGCCCCTGGGAGCTGCAAGACCACGGCCGCATGCGCCGGCAGTTTCGCTTCAAAGTGGAGTACGTCGACATGCTCGGTCGCAAGAGACCAGACGACGTGACCGACTGCCAAACCATCGATATATTCAACGACCACATCACGTACGTGGTTACGCACATCAAGACGCCTTGGCACCTCCCCCACTCGCAGGCGTTCAAGCTCGTCACCAAGGTAGTCATCACGCACCTGGCCAAGTCCAAGTGCAAGCTCGCCATCTACACCAAGGCAGACTGGTCTAAGGCGCCACCCTTTGCCAAGAACATGGTCCAGCGGCAGGCACTCGACGACGCGGCCAACGACGCTGAGGAGCTCGCCGAGGTCGCAACGGACCAGGTGCGCAAGCTTGGCTCGCACAGCCGCACCAAGCGCGCAATCCAGGTGTACGGCAACGTCGGCCAGCAGACCCAAATCATCGTCTTCTCGCCCGACACCACCCCAGAAGGCCAGCAGCTGCAGCAGCAAAAGGCTGGCGCCGCGGCCGTCCGCCCGCGCACCCTGACCGACATGATGCTCGAGACGGGCCGGTCGTTTATGGAGAGCGCGATTACTAGCGTCATGATGTGGGCCTTCGCCGCCGTCAGGCGCCTCTTCAAGATCATCACGGCTAACAGGGTCATCCTGCTGCTCCTGGCCGCCAGCGCCGCGTACAACCTAGTCGTCGTCTCCCAGGCTAGCGCGACGTGGTGGGTCGAGCGCAAGTCGGCGCGCTACATGAGCCGGCTTGGCGTCGGACCGAATCTGATGATGAGCAAGGCGATTTACCTGGCGGATTTGGACGAGGCGGCGGGCAGTGGGTCCCTGACTGCTGCTGCCGATTCAGAGTCGCGGAGCGAGAGTCAATGGTAAGTTTACTTCTCCAGTCTATACCCCTCCCGGCACTCTGGCGGCCCCATTTTCCCAAACCCAAACTCACCTGTGTCCACCACAAACAGCTACGCCACCTTCCAGTCCCTCGTCAACGCCACCATCAGCCTGGACGCGCCCTACCAAGACGCCGCGGCGTCCCTCTCCGAGCCCGCCTCGGCCACCAGCCAGGTGACGGCTCGCCGGCTGCGGCGGGTGCGCCAGCGCATGGGCGCGTACCGGCACGACCTGCTCGTCGCCATGCGCGTCGTCAACAAGGTCGAGCGCGAGATGGTGCAGGCCGAGTGGGAGAGCTGGCTGGAGGGGGAGGCGACGCGGTGCGAGCAGGCCCGGGAGCTGTTGTTGGCGGCGAGGGGGGGCCAGCGGCGACAGCAGCCCGGCGGGCAGATGGGTAGTGTGGTGCCGTCAGAGGAGGAACAGCGGCGGTGGGAGGAGGGTGGTGGCGGCGATGGTGATAAGGGGGGGGCGGAGGGGCAGCAGCGCAGGGCTGCGTTGAAGGAGTGGTTCGCTGAGTACTGTACGAGTTGTGCTGTGGAGCAGAGGAAGGTTGTCGAGAGGATGGGGGTACCGGGCTTTTGAGTCCTATGTTGGATCGACAGATGGATAGATACTGGGTGAGGTTGGGAGAGAGGCGAGAGCAGCGATGACTGTCACCGGTCTTGATAGACATAATTCCTAGTAAAATACGAGCAACTAGTATACCCCTTTCCCAGAGTCTCGGCCCCCTCTCGCCCCAACAACCTTTGGCCTGTGATTTATTCACGCAGTACGGTGGCACGAATGGTGCCTCCGGAAGAAAACATGTCGCAACAGATAAATTACGAAAATCCTCCATGTAAGAAAAAGAGGCCCCGTACTCAAAAAGCATTGCGGATTCAATCTCGTCTCGTACGCCACCCGACTGAAAAGACAGACTGGCGCGCATCCTGGCTCAAGAACAGCCGCGGAAGCGGGATGGCTGAACGAATCAGGCAGAAGACGGGGGCTAGTAGGTAGGCAGGAAGTCAAGGTATTGTCCTCACGGACACACACATGCACTGCGCGAGAGGGAAAATGGGGACGGTGGACTGGAAGTAGCTGTCGTGGTGTGCTCAGCTGGCGTGGGAGGCTCGAATCGCCTAGTTGAATTACCGTGGGAGTCCCCCAGACAAAGAAAATAAGCAGATGGTTGACATTGTCTGCATCTTGCTGGGGCAGTGGCTCCTGTGTCCCGGTTGCGAGTTGTCGCCGTTTCAGCGGTCATGGCTGATGTTGGGGAAGTTGGCAGGTTGAAAAATTGAGGCAGGAAAAACATGGGGTGGGAACTGAGCGGGATGGGGGTGAAGGTAAGGGTTAGGGTTCTGCAACCACGGGGCCCATCTAGGGGCTGTTCCTCAGCAATCACTTCCAACAGTTCTCTGGACTCTAACAAATCAAATCTAATAAATCTACTGTGCTGTACTTGTTGAGGCTCTTTGTAGAGTCCCATCCTTGTTTCCTTCCCCACAGCTCATAGAACTCCGACAACGGTTTATGCGCAAGAGGACTATCCCGTTACCCCGATTCGGGCGGATGGCGGTGTTCTATGGCTTTCTTTCTGCTGAAATCCGGCAAATCAATACTTCATGTAGGCTCGTCGCCTGCCGCCCAAGTCAAATATCAAACGCCAGTGGCTGCGCAGTCGTGTCGAATGCGCTCGTCGCCCCTACCGAAACCAAGTCGGCCGCTTTGCTCAGAGGTAGATCATGTCATCACGCGCCGCTGCAGCATGTCAGCATGAGCCCAACACCACTCGCCACAACTAGGAAAAGTGAAGGGTTCGCTTACGGCCCGTCCCGATCCACTTCACAGGCACACCCGTGTACTCCTCAACAAACTTGACATAGGTCTGCGCTTGCGGAGGCAGGTCCGCCTGTACGATATTAGCAACCAGCCCGGCACGGCTCTTTCGCTAAGTCAGGGTGGGCATACGAATGTCTTGACGGCTGTGGTTGATGATTGCCAACCCTCAAACTCCTTGTAGACAACGTCGCACCTCTCGAGGTATCCGAGGTCGGCCGGGAAGTAGTCGAGCTCCTTTCCGGTGTCGCGGTCCTTGTAGGCGACGGCAACCTTGAGAACGGGGAAGGTATCGAGGACATCGAGCTCTGCAGCGGCGTCAGTATTCTGTCACGCCAAAACACGCCAGTTTCATTCGGGACATACTGGTCAGGTTCCAGGCGGTGTAGTAGTTGACCGAGGCCGAGTACTTCAGCACGACAAGATCGAGCCAGCCGCACCTCCGTTTCCTGCCAGTGGAAACGCCCCATTCACGGCCGATCTGCTGCAGCTTCTGGCCCTCTTCGCCAACGTCTTCAGTCTTGAAGATACCCTCTCCTACTCTTGTCTGTAGACTGATCAGTGTTGCCCAACCCGGCATATTCGAGACGGTTGACATACTGTGTAGGTCTTCGCAACACTGTCAAGAAATTTAGTACACATGCGCACATAAATCGGGACTAGAGAACTAACCCAATGATCTCCCTGGAGTAACAGTTGTTAGTAAACTCAAAAGGCTAGTGCACATCGTTCGAATAACATACTTGATTTTCCTCGGGTTCACCGCCAACCCAGTGATGACACCACCCAAGCCGGTGTTGCTGCTGGTGACGAACGGGTACGTGCCTAACAGCACCGTCAGTTTGCATCCTGGCCAGACCGGTTGACGCCAAGAGAGACCCTACCGTAGTCAATATCCAGCATCAGCGCGTTGGCGCCCTCGATCAGAATGTCCACTCCGCTCGCCTGGGCCGCCTGCATGTAGTTGACGGCATCAACGACGAACTCGGCGAGCTTCTCGCGGTACTCGCGGAAGCGGGCAATCTCTTCCTCAACGTCGTAGTCCAGCAGATCGCCAAAGCGCTTCTTGTAGCCGTTGGCTAGCTTGCGCAGCTTGGCCTCGAACTGCTCGGCGTCGAAGATCTCGTGCACGCGTATCCCGTTGCGAGCGGCCTTGTTTGAGTAGGAAGGGCCGATGCCGCGGCCGGTCGTGCCGATCTTGTTGCCGGCCAGCTCCTTCTCCTCCAAGCCGTCGACGCGGGCGTGCAGCTCGAGGTTGACTTGGGCGCGGTCGCTGACGAGGAGGTTCTTGCGCGCGTGGGTAAGCCCCTTGGCTTCGAGGGCCGCCAGTTCCTTGAAGAAGGCCTGGACGTTGAAGACGACGCCCGAGCCGATGAGGTTGGTGCATTGCGGGTTGACGAGGCCCGAGGGCAGGAGGTGGAAACTGTGCAAGAGCCAAGGTCAACTGCCGGTTCGGAGCGAGGAAGGGAAAGAGTTGCAAAAAGGTATCGTACTCGTAGGCCACGCCATTGGCACTGCAGACACGGTCAATTAGCTTCGTACGGCTCCGGGGTTCCCACATGGACAACGTACACGACGGAGTGGCCCGCATTATGGCCGCCGGCGGCGCGGGCGCAGACTCGCGCCTTTTGGCAGAGGATGTCGCTGAGCTTTCCCTTGCCCTCGTCCCCTGAGCGCGAAATCTCGAGTTAGCAGCGCAACCTCGGGGAGGAAGATTCTCGCTTGGCCTTGGGCACCTACCCCACTGTGAGCCCAGAATAATGGTCGCCATGTTCGCAAAAAGGCCAAAAACGGCAAGGCAGCAGTCCAATTCACGATCCGTTCAGTCTCGGGGAAAATTTTGTTGCGCGAAGTTTAATGTTATCTTGTATTCTTCCAAGGCGATACGCGGGGTTGGTGGGGCTATCCCTGAGTCACTCCAATGGTGTCGTATCGGCAGCAATCGCAGGGCCAAACTTTCAAACGCGGGGCAATTTTCAATGCGCGCAGCCAACGCGGGCCAGCACCCTGACAAAATCCCTCTGCCAGGCCTGGCTCCGAAACCGGTTGACGTTGAGCCTGTCTGCCGAGATGGACTTGAGACGGCGGCGTCGACCGACCGCTACCCGGGGCCCACGGAGACAGCCGCACTGCCATCCCCTGGGAGATGATCAATTGGCGCACTTTTTCCATGTGGCTTGCATGGCCATCGACTTCTGGCCCGGTTTGCCATCTCAACCCGCAAAAATAGCCATTGACTCACGGTTTTTGACCACGGCGTGGGGGATGTTTTACGTCAGGCCAGCTCTTGGCGACGGTGGATTAGCGCGCACGTCATCTCAGGTCTCAGCAGGATCCAAGCCAGTGGTGAAGTCCAATTATCATGAGCTTCATCACGGCTGTGACCCTTAGCCGAGTAGAGGCCATCCACGTGGGCCCCTACCAAGATACTTGGAAGCCGACGTCCGGACCCCGCCGAGTCCCGTTGTTGTCAGTCATCTCAACGGCGGTTGATATCCGGTTCCGGTGGTGCCAACTTACGAGTCCTTCAAGACGAGCGGCGATGGTAAGTATGTGTTTGAAGCGGGTACATGTTGGTGGTATCTTTGCTATCATTTCCCGGATTAGTGTGGTAAGTCAGGTCGAACGGAATCGGGTTTCTCTGCGGTGCGATCAATGCGAGAATTACCCCAAAGACCAAATTGTCCCGCTGAGTGTCTAACTGACGGTTGTGTTGTGGTGAGTGATATATCGCTGAGATTACTGCATCGGGAGATCACGTCTTTCTTCTTCAGAGATCAATCTGCGGTTCTTCATGTTTTCCTGGAGTACAGTTGCAATAGTGAGTTCTGTGGAAACCTCAGATATCCCAAATCCTAGCATCCACCAGGCTGTCGAGATACAGCGTAAACAGCAGTTGGTAAGAGTGCGAGATCCCCTCATCCCAGCCGTGTCAGGAGCACTTGATGGGGTATATCAAGCCTCGCTTAGCTGCCTTGGTCACATACCTGAGTGTAAAAGGGAGGGCAAGGAAGACGAAGGATTGTAGAGGAAAGGGAGCGGGAGATAGAGAAGAGAAACCTGATAAAAACAGGAAGAGGAAGGGAATAAGTGAGAAG
>OUNM010780274.1_pt1 | contig 19848 bp, 22 predicted proteins | sample 1769961 | NCBI WGS metagenome assembly OUNM01 (sample SAMEA3914820, study PRJEB12502) | metagenome | biome: forest; material: soil | place: USA | collected 2012-03-12 | depth 0.3 m
CGTGGTCTCGAACAGGGCCTGCACGTGGGTCCAGGCGTCCTGGGTGTCGCCGCGCGCCTGGTCGCCCGCGATGACCTGGATGAGGATGCCGCCGGCGCGCCACTTGGGCCCCTCGCCGGTGTCGACCTGGCCGACGGCCAGGCGGACGCGGGTCGGGGTCTGTTCCGACTGCTGGAAATACTGCTCGGCGCACAGGGCCAGGGTCTCGCCCTCGATCGGCGTGACGCCCTGGTAGCGGTCCATATCGGGACCCTGGTCCAGGGTCATGATGAAGACGCCGCCGCCCAGGAGGGTCTTGGCGCCGGGACGCGCGAAGCCTTCCGAGACCTTGGCCACTTCCTCGGCGTCGAAACGGCAGTAGCCGCGCAGGCCGCCGCTGGTGTCGTAGTCGACCACGACGTAGCGCACCGGGCCGTCGCCCTGGGCCTGGATGATCAGGCGGCCTTCGAACTTCAGGCTGGAGCCGACCAGGGCCGCCAGGGCGCAGGCCTCGCCCAGCAGGTTGGCGACGGGCTCGGGATAGGCGTGGCGGGTCAGCACCTCGTCGACGGCCGCGCCGAGGCGGACCACGCGGCCGCGCACCGGCAGGCCTTCGATCTGGAATGCGGAAACGACGTCGTCGAGGACGCCGGTGTTGGGGGCGATGTCGGTCATGGCGCGGTTAGATAGGACGACATGATGAGAATTGCGAGTGCGACGCCCCGCGCCGTCCTACCCGATCGCCCCGAAGCACCAGGCCAGCACGGACTTCTGGGCGTGGATGCGGTTCTCGGCCTCGTCCCAGACCAGCGAGCGCGGACCGTCCAGCACCGCGTCGGTGACTTCCTCGCCGCGGTGGGCCGGCAAGCAGTGCAGGAAGACGCCGTTGGCGGCCGCCAGGTCCATCAGCTTGTCGTCGACCTGATAGGGCTCGAGCGCGGCCAGGCGCTCGTCATGGTCGGTGTCGCCCATCGAGACCCAGGTGTCAGCCACGACGACGTCGGCGCCGGCCACGGCCGCCTTGGCGTCGGTGGTCATGCTGACCTTGCCCTGCAGGCCCTCGGCGCGGGCCAGGTCGTGCAGGTCGGCGTGATAGACCGCCGGGCAGGCGATCTTCAGCTCGAAGCCCAGCAGCGGCGCGGCGTGGATGAAGCTGGAGCAGACATTGTTGCCGTCGCCGACCCAGGCGATCGTCTTGCCGGCGATCGGGCCGCGATGCTCCTCGATGGTGAGGATGTCGGCCATGATCTGGCACGGGTGGCTCTTGTCGGTCAGACCGTTGATCACCGGCACGGTGGCCACCTGGGCGAAGCGCTCGACGTCGGCGTGGCTGTTGGCGCGGATCATGACCGCGTCGACCATGCGCGACAGCACCCGGGCGGTGTCCTCGATGGTCTCGCCCCGCCCCAGCTGCATGTCGGAGGACGTCGAGATGATCGTGTCGCCGCCCAGCTGGCGCATGGCCGCGTCGAACGAGAAGCGGGTGCGGGTCGAGTTCTTCTGGAAGATCATCGACAGCACGCGGTCCTTGGCCGGCGCGTCGGCGTCGACGCGGCCCTTGGTCCAGCCCTGGCGGGCGGCCTTGCGGGCGTGGGCGTCGTCCAGGATCAGGCGCAGGGTCGCGCCGTCCAGCTTCCACAGGTCGATGAAGTGGCGGGGTTGAGTCATCGGACTATCCCTGTTCCCGCCTCCCCGGCGAAGGCCGGGGCCCAGATACATCCGGGAAGTCAGCGGGCTTGATCTGGGTCCCGGCTTTCGCCGGGAAGACGGAGAAAGAGGGTTCTTAGGTCGACGCCTTGGCGCGCGCGGTCTCGCAAGCCTTTTCCAGCTTGGAGATCGCTTCGCTGGCTTCCTCGACGGTCAGGTTCAACGGCGGCAGCAGGCGCACGCAGTTGTCGCCGCCGCCCGCGATCAGCAGGTTGTGGTCGCGGGCCATGACCATGAACTCGCGGTTGTTCGGCACGACCTTGATGCCGATCAGGAGGCCCTTGCCGCGGATGTCGACGATGACGTCCGGGAAGCGGTCCTTCAGGCCGTTCAGCTGCTGGGTGAAGTAGCCGGCGACGGTCTTCACATTGTCCAGCAGCTCGGGCGTGTTGATCGCGTCGAAGGCCGCCTGGCCGACGGCCATGGCCAGCGGGTTGCCGCCGTAGGTCGAGCCGTGGGTGCCGGGCTGCATGCCCTTGGCCGCTTCGGTGGTGGCCAGGCACGCGCCGACCGGGAAGCCGCCGCCCAGGGCCTTGGCCACGCACATGATGTCCGGTTCGCTGCCCGGCGCCCACTCGTAGGCGAAGAGCTTGCCGGTCCGGCCCATGCCGCTCTGCACCTCGTCGAGGATCAGCAAGACGCCGGCCTCGCGGGTGATCTCGCGCAGCTCGATCAGCTGGGCTTCGGTCAGGGCGCGCGCCCCGCCCTCGCCCTGCACCGGCTCGATGATCACTGCGGCCGTCTTCTCGTTGAAGGCGGCCTTCAGGGCGGCCATGTCGCCGAACGGCAGCTGGATGTAGCCCGGCAGGCGCGGGCCGAAGCCGTCGAGGTAGCCGGCGTTGCCCGAGGCGTTGACCGCCGCGTACGAGCGGCCGTGGAACGAGCCGTCGAAGCCGATGATCTCGACCCGCTCGGCCTGGCCGTTAACGGCGTGATAGCGGCGGGCGGCCTTCAGGGCGCACTCGATCGCCTCGGTGCCCGAGTTGGTGAAGAACACCACGTCGGCGAAGGTGGCCGCGCACAGCTTGTCGGCCAGCGCTTCCTGCTCGGGGATCGTGTAGATGTTGGAGACGTGCCAGAGCTTTTCGCCCTGGGTCTTCAGCGCCTCGACCAGGGCCGGATGGGCGTGGCCCAGGCCGCAGGTGGCGATGCCGGCCACGCAGTCCAGATATTCGCCGCCGTCCGTCGAGAACAGGCGCGCGCCTCGGCCTCGTTCGAACGCCAGCGGGGCGCGGTTGTAGACGCCCATGATGTGGTGTTGCGAAGAGTTGGACGCGTTCGCGGTGCTCAAGACCGGCCCTCCAAAAAGGAAAGAAGCCCCCACGCTGTGGGCGTGGGGACCGGAAGGCCGCAGGTTGTCGGCGTGGAACGACGTCGTGTCAATCAACGGACTGTGAAAACAGTCCTGAAAACGCGGTGAAATTCGCGACTTTTGTCCCTGCGGCCACAGAGCTCGATTAGCTCTTCAGACGGTAACCGGTGACGAACAGACGCCAGCACCACAGGAAGAGGCCGATGGTCAGCGCGCCCATGGCGGCGACGCCGATCAGGATCGAGCCATCCGCATGGCCGATGAAGCCATAGCGGAACCCGTCGATCAGATAGAAGAACGGGTTGAAATGGCTGGCCGACCGGAACGGTTCAGGCAGCTTGTCGACGAGGTAGAACGTGCCCGACAGGAAGGTCATGGGCATGATCAGGAAGTTGGTCACGGCCGCCAGCTGGTCGAACTTCTCCGACCACAGGCCGGCCAGCACGCCGGCCAGGCCCAGGATCAGCGAGGCGGTCAGGCCGAAATAGAAGATGGCCCACGGGTGGGCGATCGACAGGCCCGCGCCGGGCAGGACGCCGATGACCAGGGCGGTGACCGCCCCGACCACCACGCCGCGCGTCGCCGCGCCCAGGCTGAAGCCCAGCACCTGCTCCAGCGCCGACAGCGGCGGGGTCAGGAAATCGGGCGTCAGGCCCATCATCTTGGCCTGGATCAGCGAGGACGAGGAATTGGCGAAGGCGTTGTTCAGGATCGCCATCATGATCAGGCCCGGGGCCACGAAATGGCCGAAGGTCACCCCGCCCACGGCCGGGCGGCTGGCGCCCACGGCGACCACGAAGACCAGCATGTAGAGCAGCGTCGTCACCACAGGGGCGGCGACCGTCTGGGTGCCGACCTTCCAGAACCGGCGGATCTCCCGCTGATAAAGGGTGACGAACCCGGACCAATTCCAGCCGTGATAGTCGCGCGGCTGCGGCGGAATGACGCTATCGGCCATGTCTCTCATGAGGCTCAACCCGTTGTGTTGCTTGGCCATGTGCGCCTTGGGAGGCCGTTCCGCAAGCTTGGGCTTGCCGGAATCAACATCTTGTTTCTGTGGACAGAGTCGCAGGCGCCCATTGTGTGTTTTAACGCATTCTTTACGATATCTAGTAGGACGACAGCCGGCGGGGCTGTTCGATCACCATATGTGGGGTGATGGGCGTGGGGACGCCCGTCTCCCCGTTCAATGGCGGAGACGGGTTATGAGCTGGACCGACGAACGGGTTTCCACCCTGAAGAAACTCTGGCTGGACGGCCTTTCGGCCAGTCAGATCGCCAAGCAACTGGGCGGCGTCACGCGCAACGCCGTCATCGGCAAGGTGCACCGCCTGGGCCTCTCGGGCCGCGCGGCCCCTTCGCAACCGGCGCGCCCGGCCTTCAAGGCCCCGCGCCCCGCGCGTCCGGCCGCCCAGGCCATGCCGTCGGCTCCGCGCCGCGTGACGCCGGTCGAGGCTCCGGCCTCGGTTCCGGTCGCCGCCGCGCCCGCGCCGCTGCCGGCCTTCCGGCATGAAGAGCCGGGCTCGGCCACCGTGCTGACCTTGGGCGCGCACATGTGCAAGTGGCCGATCGGCGATCCGTCGTCGGAAGGCTTCACCTTCTGCGGCCGCCGCTCGTCGGAAGGCCCCTACTGCGTCGAACACGCCCGCGTGGCGTACCAGCCGCAGCAGACCAAGAAAAAGGGCGGCGCCACCGAGCTCGCCCGCTCGCTTCGCCGCTACATCTAAGAAGAACAAAAGTCTCTCAGGCGGCGGATCCCGGATGGCCCAAAAGGCCGTCCGGGATTTTCCATTTCTGGGGGTCACCCAATCCCGTCATCCCGCGCTTTATGCGCGGGACCCATGGGTCAGCTTCCACGTGGAGACTTAGCTTCTCGCTTCACCTGCGGCGGACAAATGGGTCCCGCGCATAAAGCGCGGGATGACGGCTGTTGGTGATGAAGGCGGCGACAGGGAGGTGACCGGCGGGAGCTTCCCACTTAGATAAGCCCCCATGACGGACCTCGCGCCGAACGATTCCAACGCGCCGCCCTATTCGGTCTCCGAGCTGGCCTTCGCCCTGAAGCGCACACTGGAGGATCGCTACGGCTTTGTGCGGCTGCGCGGCGAGCTCAGCAAGGTCACACACCACAGCAACGGCCACGTCTATCTGACCATCAAGGACGACAAGTCCGCGATCGACGGCGTCGTATGGAAGGGCAATGTCCGGGGCCTGGGCGTGCGGCCCGAGCACGGGCTAGAGGTCATCGTCACCGGCAAGATCACCACCTATCCGGCCGGCTCGCGCTACCAGATCGTCATCGACAGCATGGAGGCCGCCGGCGTCGGCGCGCTTCTGGCCCAGCTGGAACGCCTGAAGGCCAAGCTGGCTGGCGAGGGGCTGTTCGCGCCTGAGCGGAAGAAGCCGCTGCCCACCATGCCGGCCGTGGTCGGCGTCATCACCAGCCCGACCGGCGCGGTGATCCGCGACATCCTGCATCGCATTCGCGACCGCTGGCCCTGCCAGGTGCTGGTCTGGCCGTGCGTCGTCCAGGGCGACGCCGCCGCCGGCCAGGTCAGCGCGGCGATCCGCGGCTTCAACGCCATCCAGCCCGGCGGTCCCGTGCCGCGTCCCGACATCCTGATCGTCGCGCGCGGCGGCGGCTCGGTCGAGGACCTGTGGGCCTTCAATGACGAGGGCCTGGCCCGCACGGTGGCCGAAGGAACGATCCCGCTGATCTCGGCCGTCGGGCACGAGACCGACACCACCCTGATCGACTTCGTCTCGGACCGCCGCGCGCCCACGCCCACCGCCGCCGCCGAGATGGCCACGCCCGTGCTGGCCGAGCTGCGGGCCCTGATCTCGGACTTCGACCGCCGCCTGGCCCGCTCGGGCGCGCGGCTGATCGAGGATCGTCGCACCCGCCTGGTCAGCGCCGCTCGCGGCCTGCCCCGCCCCGACGATATCCTGGCCCTGGCACAGCAGCGGTTCGACATCGCCTCCGGACGCCTGGACGCGGCCCTGCACCGCAACACCAACGTCCACGCCCAGGCGCTGCTGAAGACCACCGCGCGCCTGACGCCTGACGCCCTGCGCCGACAGCACGCCGCCAAGGCCGATCGCCTGGCCGATCTGGGCCGCCGCCTCGACGCCTGTGGGACCCGCGCGCCTGAACGCGCCGCCAACCACGCTCGCTTGCCCGCCCTGTGGGACCGCCTGCAGGCCGCCGGCAATCGCCGCCTGGCCCGGGCCGAGGACCAGCTAGCCAATCTCGACAAGCTGCGGCTGTCGCTGAACCCGCGTCGCCCGCTGGAGCTGGGCTTCGCCCTCGTGCGCAAGGCCGACGGGACCATCGTGCGCTCGTCCGCCGCCCTGGCGCTGGGCGACCACGTGGCCCTGCAGTTCGCCGACGGCGAGCGCGAGGCGGTGATCGGCAACGAGGGACCTCCCCCCTCCCCGGCCGCGCCGGTCCGCCCGGCGCCCGCGCCGCCGCGACCCAAGCCCGCGCCGCCCAAGACCGAACAGGGCGATCTGTTCTGAGCCGCCAGCTTGGCGTAGAGTAAGAGCCATGAACGCTTTCGATCGAGATCTCGGCAAGTCCGACGGCTTGGCCGTCCTGCACTACGGCGACGGCGAGTTCGCCGTGCTCAGCCCCGGCCGCTTCGTGCTGTGCGCCGTGAGCAACAAGCAGATCCCGCTGGAGGCCCTGCGCTACTGGAGCCCCGAGCACCAGGAAGCCTATGCCGGTCCGACCGAGGCGCTGAAGCGTTGGCAAGGGGCCTGAGCCGCCGCGCGGTCCTCGCCGCGCTCCCGCTGACCGGTCTGGCCGCCACGGCGCACGCCACCGCGCCGGGCCTGACCCTGTCGGGCAAGTTCGTCCAAGGTGGTTGGGCCATCGGCCGCACCGCCCCCCGCGCCGCGATCGACCTCGACGGCCAGGCGCAGACTGTCGCCTCGGCCAACGGCTGGTTCGTGGCCGGCTTCGACCGCGACGCTCCGCCGGCCAGCAAGCTGACCGTGACAACGCCCGACGGCTCGGCCGTCGACCAGCGGACGATCACGCCCGGCGACTTCGACATCCAGCGCATCGACGGCCTGCCGCCCGAGCAGGTGACGCCCACCGACCCAGCCCTGCTGGAGCGTCTGGCGGCCGAGAACGTGCGCAAGGTCGCCGGCTTCGCCAGCCAGGCCGACATCGAAGGCTTCCGCGACGGCTTCATCCTGCCGGTCGCCGGCGCGCGCCGCTCGGCCCGGTTCGGCGGCCAGCGGATCCTCAACGGCGAGCCCAAGCGTCCCCATTATGGGGTCGACTTGGCCGTCCCGGTCGGCACGCCGGTGCGCTCGCCCGCGTCGGGCCTGGTCTGTTTCGCCGAGACGGGTCTGCACTATGAAGGCGGCCTCGTCCTGGTCGATCACGGCCAGGGCCTAGTCACCGCCTATCTGCACCTGTCGAAAATCCTCGTGCCTGCGGGAACTTACGTCCAGCAAGGCCAGCTGATCGCCGAGAGCGGCAAGGAAGGTCGGGCGACCGGACCTCACGTCTGCTGGCGCATGAAATGGCGCGGGCGCAACCTGGACCCGTCATTGCTGGTCGGCGCGGGTCCATTCAAAGCCTGAAAATTAACGCAATTCGCCCCTGGCGCGATTTTCGTTCCTTCTGTAGCTATGCCGCCATTATCCGGGGGGCGGTCGCGGCGGGTGCGGCTATTCTTCCGGTCCTTCCTTGAGATCATTCAGGAGGCGGCGCCCGCATGTCGGCGGCCCTGGAAAAACTGCGCTTTCTGCTGGTGGACGATAACCAGCACATCCGCTCCATCGTCTCGACGATCCTGAAGGGCGTGGGCGTCAAGCACATCCGCGAAGCCATGGACGGGGCCGAGGGCCTGCAGATCCTGCGCGACTGGCAGACCGACATCGCCATCGTCGACTTCAAGATGTCGCCGCTGGACGGGGTGCAGTTCACCCAGCTGGTCCGCAACTCGCCCGACAGCGTCGACCCGTTCCTGCCGATCATCATGCTGACCGGCTTCGCCGAGCGTCACCGCGTGTTCGAAGCCCGCGACGCCGGCGTGACCGAAGTGGTGGTCAAGCCCGTGACGGCCCGCTCGCTGCTGGATCGGATCAATACCGTGATCTACCACCAGCGGCCGTTCATCCGCTCGCCGGACTATTTTGGCCCCTGCCGCCGTCGCCGCAACGATCCCAGCTACGCCGGCCCCTTCCGCCGGCCCGGAGAGAAAGACGCCTCGTCGGGCATGCTGGAGATCTAGGCGGTCGCGTTTTGCGCCGTCGCCCCGCGTTCCCGCTCGGCCAGTTCCGCATAGACCTCGTTCGGCCAGCGGCGGTGGACCCAGAACCACTCGGCCGGCCGCTCGCGGATGCGCTCTTCCATGAAGGCATTGATCATCCGCACCCCGGCCTCGATGTCGGCCGTGCGATTGCCCGTGCTGGGCGGGACGATCGGATCATGCACCACCGCCCGGAAGTGCGCGCCCTTCAGCCGCTGCACCGACATGGGCTGCAGCACCGTGCCAAAACGGATCGCCATCCGCGTCGGCGCCGGCGCGGTGCGGGAATCATGGCCGAAGAACGGGGCCGCCACGCCGCTGTTGAACTTCTGGTCGTTCATCAGGGCGACCGACCGCCCCTCCATCATGCCCTTCAGCAGCTCGCGGGATCCGTCGCCGCCCTTCGGCGCGAACAGGCGCACGCCATAGCGGAAGCGGCTGTCCTTGATACGCTTGTCGACATAGGGGTTGTTGGCCGCGCGATAGGTCATCTCGCAGACCACGCCGCTGTCGACGATGGCCGCGGGCATCACCTCCCAGTTCGAAAGGTGTCCCGAAACGAACACGACCGGGGTCTTGTCCGCCGCGATCTGGGCCAGGCGCTCCTTGTTGACCACCTCGACCCGGCCGGTGGACGGCAGGATCTGGTCCATCAGCGGAAATTCGGCGAACGAGCGGCCCAGGCCCTCCCACTGCTCGCGCAGCATGACCTCGCGCCAGGCGGCGTCCTTTTCCGGGAATGCCAGCTTCAGATTGCGCTCGGCCACCTTGTGCGCGCCGCTCAAGGGCCCGAACGTCTTGCCCAGCCAGCCGCCGAAGTCCGAGGCGCGGTCCACGCCCATCAGGCGCACGGCGCCGATGAAGAGGTCGAAGCCCAGGGCTTCCAACCGCCAAAACAGGTCTTGAGCCCAAGGCCGACGCTTATCCGACATGAGTTCTTCTTAGAGTGTGACGGGACAAATCGGGAGCGGTTTCGGCGAGCATCGCGGCCCAAATATGGAGGCTCTTCGCACGTGTCGCGCAACGCCCCCTCGCCCGGCACGCGACTTGCGGCTGTCGGTTCAGGCCGTGCCGTTCCGGGACGGGTCAGGACAAACTAGGGGGCTAGGCTTCCATGGGCAACGATATCGATACGCATCTGGGCAAGCGCCTGCGTCGCCGCCGTCGTCTGCTGGGTCTCACCCAGCAGCAACTGGCTGGCACGGTCGGCGTGCGTTTCCAGCAGATCCAAAAGTACGAGTGCGGCGCCAACCGCATCTCCGCCGCGCGGCTGTGGCAGCTGTCCGAGGCGCTGGAAGTGCCGGTCGGCTACTTCTATGACGGCCTCTCGGACGTGCGTCGCGAGCAGACCACCGAACAGGCCGAGGGCGGCGAAATGTTCGCCCGCAAGGAGACGCTGGACCTGATCCGCGCCTACTACCTGCTGGGCGAGCGTCCGCGCCGTCGCCTGCTGGACCTGGCCAAGTCGCTGAACGGCGGCGGTCCCGAGCACGCCGACGCGTAAGGTCATCGAAGTTAGGTAGCGTACCTGCGGCGGGGACGTTAAACCCCCGCCCATGACGCTCTCTGCTGACCGGCTCGCGGCGCTCGACGCCTTCACCATCGACCTGAACCGGGCCTCGGCGGGCGCGATCCTGCCGCTGTTCCGCGCCGACCATGGCCTCGAGGACAAGGGGGCCGGCAAGAACCTGCCGCGTGAGAGCCACGCGGCGTTCGATCCGGTGACCGAGGCCGACCGTGGCGCGGAAGCGGCGATCCGCAAGCTGATCGGCGAGCGCTATCCCGAGCACGGCGTGATCGGCGAGGAATATGGCGAGGACCGCCCGGACGCCGAGTTCGTCTGGGTGCTCGATCCGATCGACGGCACGCGCGCCTTCATCTCCGGCCTGCCGCTGTGGACCACCCTGATCGGCCTGCGCCACCAGGGCCGTCCCGTGCTGGGCTCGATCGGCCAGCCCTATGTGGGCGAGATCTTCATCGGCCACGCGGGCGGCTCGCGCCTGCTGTCGCGCGGCCAGGAGACGCCGATCCGCGTGCGTGAGTGCGCCAACATCAACGACGCCGTCATCGCCACCACCGACCCCGACGCCTGCTTCGACGGGGCCGAGCGCGGCGCCTGGCTGCAGGTGCGCGCGGCCGCCAAGCTGGCCCGCCTGGGTTGCGACGCCTATGCCTACGCCATGGTCGCCATGGGCAAGATGGACATGGTCATCGAGGCCGGCCTGAAATGCTGGGACATCGAAGCCGCCATCCCCCTGGTCGAAGGCGCCGGCGGCCTGGTCACCAACTGGCGCGGCGAGCCCGTCGGCTCGAACGGCGGCCAGATGGTCATCTCCGGCGACCGCCGTCCGCTGGACGAGGCGCTGGTCAGTCTGAGACGTTCGGCGAAATAAGCGGTTCGCGCGCGGCGATCGGATCGACGGTCTCGTCGAAGGCCTGCCAGAACAGCGCGCGACGGGCGTCGGTCTCGATCAGGATCTCGTGGAAGGCGCCGGGAACCTCGACGTAGCGGCCCTTGGGGATCCGCCTGGCGATCGATTCGGCGTCCGAATTCAGCACGCGGTTGTCGAGTTCGGCCCCGACGATGGTCACCGGGATCGCGATCTTCTCGACGCCCTTGCTGGCGCGCAGCCAGTCGCAGGCTGAGATGGCGAAGTCGGCCCAGCCCCAGGTCATGCCGCCCAGCGCGATCTGCGGATCCGCGCGCAGCTGGGCCTGGTAGCGGTCGTAGCGCGTCTCGTCATGGGTCAGGCCATCGCCCTGGAAGGTCTGGACCAGCGGGTCGTAGGCGGTCTGCACATATTCGCCGGCCAGGCCGATGCGCGACATCGTCCAAGCCAGGGGCTTGGCCAGCCAGGGCGGGACGCCGGCGCTGTTCAAGCCCAGCATCGGGGCCGACAGCACGGCGGCGGCAAAGCGCGTCTCGCCATGGGCCAGGGCCAGGGTCGTCAGGCAGCCGCCCATCGAGTGGCTGACCGCGATCCACGGCTTGGGCATCCGCTCGGCGAAGGCCGTCAGCAGGGCGCTGTAGTCGGAGATGAAGGTCTTGAAGCCTCGGGCGTGGCCCTTGAGGCGATCGGGCAATTCACGGGCCGAAAGCCCCTGCCCTCGCCAGTCCTGCAGCAGCACCGCGAAACCGCGCGCCAGCAGGTCCTCGACGATCTCGAAATATTTTTCGAGCGGCTCGCTGCGTCCGGGGCTGAGCACCACCGAACCCCGGGCGGGTCCCTCCGGGAAGAACGTCGCGGCGCGGAGGGTCGCTCCATCCGCGCCGCGAAACCATTCGGCCTTGCCGTGGTCGGGAACCGGCGCCTCGGGAATCGAGACCAGACGCGCCGTTTCCGTCTCCATGCGGCTTAGCGCAGCTTGGCGAACAGAGCGCCCATCTTGGGCTGCAGCGCCATGGCCACGCCCATGTCCGACAGCTTCAGCTTGCCGGTCATGACCGCCATGGTCGGGTCCAGCTTGCCTTCGCCGATGGCCAGGAAATCGTCCATGCCGAGCGTCATGGTCAGGTCGGCCGGCTTGTCTTCGTTGCTGACTTCGCCGCCGTCGATGTGGATCACACCGGCGTCCTTGAGGTCGAACTTGAGGCTCTTGCCGAGACCGCTGTCGTCGCCCACGGCGGTCTTGATGCGATCGGTGACTTCCTGAAGCGTGGCCATAAGCGCGATCTCCCTCTGCGCGATAGTTGAGTTGCGGATAGCTAGACCGGGCCGGCCGAGTAAGTAAACACCGTTCAGACGACCCAGGGTCTTATTTCTTTCCCTGATAGAACCCGACCTTAGTCGGGGTTTTTGTCAACTTTACCCGTACGGCGCCCTTGAAGTCGGCCGGCAGGAAGAACGGCGTCTCCTTGATCAGCGGCAGCGGCTGGGTATGGCCATCGGCAAACACCGCGACCCCGCCATCGGCCTTGGGGAAAGTGGTTCCGCTCATCTTCGGAGCCATGAAGGCCATGGGCCCGGCCGCCTTGCCGATCACAGTGTTGGCCTCGTCGACGGTCGCCGTCAGCTCGCGCACGTCGTATTCGACGGCGGGCTTCAGCTGCGTGCCGAAGCTCATCATCGCGCCCATCTTGAAGTCAGGCGGCACGTCGAAGGCGATATCGGCGCCGGCGTCCAGCTGCGCCAGGGTCGGCAGGCGTTCGAAATAGCCGTCGGCATTGACCGGCAGCGGCGTGCGCGTCCCGTTCTTCTCGACCAGGGTCGCCTTGAGGTTCGGGACTGTCTGGCCGTCGTGGCGGATGGCGTAAGTCAACTTGACCCGTGAGCGCTCTGCCGGCGGCACCTTGAGGTACGAGCCCAGGAACGGCAACGCCTTGCCGGCGGGCACAGTCTTTTCGGCCAGGGCGGGGGTCGCGACGGCCGCCAGGGCGGCGGCGAAAAGCAAAGCCCTCATTTCGGCTTCACGAACTTCAAGGTCATGCGATCGCTCTCCCCTATCGCGTCGTATTTGGCATGGTCGAAGCCCGGCTCGGCCGGCTCGCCGCGCGGCGCCGACAGGCGCGTGGGCGGTAGGGTCCAGACGCCGAACGGGTGGTCCTTGGTGTCCTTGGGATTGGCGTTGATTTCGCTGGCGGCGGCCAGGACGAAGCCCGCCTCCTTGGCCATCTGGATCACGTAGTCCTGCTGGACGTAGCCATCGGCGGCCAGCACGTCCTGCACGCGTCCCGGCTCGCCGCGATGTTCCTCGATCCCCAGGACGCCGCCGGGCTTCAGCGCCGCCAGGGCGTCCTTGAAGGCCTTCTCGGCGATGCCGCCAGCCATCCAGTTGTGCAGGTTGCGCAGGAACAGCACCAGGTCGGCGCTGCCCGCCGGGGCCACCGGCCCGCTGGTCGGGCCGAAGGCGGTGAAGGCCACCTCGCCGTAGATCTTCTGCTTTTCGGTCAGCTTGCGCTTGAGGCCCTCGACGATCTCGGCGGCGGCCGGGTCGGAGGGGTCATTGGTCTCCAGCACCGCTTCGTACAGCTTGCCGTGGGTGTCGGCCAGGAACGGGGCCAGGATGTCGGTGTACCAGCCCGCACCTGGCCAGAACTCCACGACCGTCTGGCCCGGTTGCAGGCCCCAGAACTTCAGGGTCTCGACGGGATGGCGCCAGACGTCGCGAGCGCGGTCGGCGGGCAGGCGCCAGTCGCCGGCGACGGCCGCCTCGATCGTGTTCGGCCCGGCCTTTTCGGCGGCCTTGGCTTCCTGCTTGGCGGGCGAGGCCTTCTTGCCGCAGGCGCTCAGGCTCAGCGCGCCAACGCTCGCCAGAAGTCCTCGCCGCGACCAATCTGATCCAGAAGCCATCATTCCCCCGTCGCGCTCACGCCAGCTTCGTCACCGACCTTGGCGAAAGTCGGGCCCCCGCCGTCGCGCTGGTCGAGACCTTAGCCGGGGGCGCCGGTGCGTCAAACGATTCACGTTCGATCGCGATTACGCCCCCTTGAACGTCGAAAATCGCTCACCAGCTATATCCCCGAAGGCGCTGGACACCCGGGCCTTCCGGACCACCTGGCGACGCCGATTTCGGGTCGCCGACGGGACGAACATTCATAGACCTTGCTTGATGAGAAGGATCTGACCCTATGCGTACGATCGACCTTTCGCCCCTGCACCGCTCGCTCGTCGGTTTCGACCGCCTCGCCGCCCAACTGGACGCTGCGGCCCGCAACGAAGCGGCCTCGGGCTATCCCCCCTACAACATCGAACGCACTGGCGAGAACGACTACCGCATCGAGATCGCGGTGGCCGGTTTCAAGCCGGAAGAGCTGAACGTCGAGGTGAAGGAAAACCTGCTGACTGTCACCGGTCGCAAGGCGGCCAACGACGGCGACGCCAAGCAGTACCTGCATCGCGGCCTGGCCGAGCGTAACTTTGAGCGCAAGTTCCAGCTGACCGACTACCTGGTGGTGGTCGACGCCGAACTGTCGAACGGCCTGCTGTCTGTTTCGCTGAAGCGCGAAGTGCCGGAAGCCCTGAAGCCCCGCACGGTGGAGATCAAGTCGAACACGACCTCGACCCTGATCGAGGGCGAGAAGGCCGCCTAAGCCTTCGGTTCCTAGTCTCCCCTAATCCCCTCTGAACTTGGGCGGCGTCGAAAGGCGCCGCCTTTTTCGTTTCAACTCAACGCAAACAAACCCGTCATCCCGCGACTTGTTCGTGGGACCCATGGGTCAGCTTTCACGTGAGAGAACTCTTTCGCTCCGCACCTGCGGCGGAACGATGGGTCCCGCGCATGAAGCGCGGGATGACGGCGGAGTGTGTCGAGAGAAATCCCGAAACTACCCAGGCATCGACAGATCAAGACCCTGGACCTGGTTCAGGTCCACGTTCCGGAAGCTGGCCTTGGCCACGCGCGCGCCGGTGAAGTCCGAACCGCGCAGGTCCGCGCCGTCCAGCACCGCCTCGCTGAGGTCGGCGGTCTGGACCATGGCGTAGCGCATGCGGGCGCTTTCCAGGCTGGCCTGGGTCTGGCGCGAGGGTCCCAGCGGCAGCGGCGACAGGAACGCCTGGCGCAGGTCGGCCTTGGTCAGGTTGGCGCCGGTCAGCTTGGCGCCGCGCAGGTCCGCGCCGCGCAGATTGGCCGCGCGCAGGTCCGCGTTCTGCAGGTTGGCGCCCTGCAATTGAGCGCCGGAGAGGTCCAGGCCGACCATGCAGGCGCCCTTGGCGCTCATGGCCGTCAGGCGCAGGCCCTTCAGCTTGTCGCCCAGCGGACGCAGGTCCTCGCCGTCGAGTCGGGCGGCCGCGCCTTCCTTGCCGCCAGTCTGGCACCAGCGCTGGTTGGCCAGGCACCGCTCATAAAGGCCCTGGGCCTTGGAGATCGCCTCACGCGTCACCGTGCCCACGGCCCCAGTCATGCTGGCGCCGCTGACGCGGGCGGTGGAGGTGTCGACCCCGGCCATGACCGCGCCCGACAGGTTCGCGCCTTCCAGGTTGGCGCCCTTGACGTCGGCGCCGTCCAGGATGGCCCCGACCAGATTGGCTTCCTTGAGGTTCGCGCCCGACAGCTTGGCGCCTTTCAGCGAGCAGTCGCTGAAGTCGGCCTTGAACGCCGAGACGCCTTCGAACTGCGAGCCGTCCAGGGTGGCGCCCGAGAAGTTGACCTCGTCGACCTCGCCCTTGCGCGCTTCGTGGCGCAGGGTGTCGAGACCCTTTCGAGGGTGCGGAATGGCGATCTGGCCTTCGCGGAAGTCGGCCTGGGTCAGGTCGGCCTGGGCCAGGTTCGCGCCGCGCAGGCACGCGCCGCGCAGATCGGCGCGGACCAGGGACGCCTGGCGCATGTCGCTCTTGCGCAGGTCGCAGCCGAACAGGCTGGCGCGATCCAGCTTGGTGCGCACCATGCGGCACCCTTCGAGGATCGAGGCGGACAGGTCCGCATCGGTCAAATTCCGGAACGACAGATCTAGGCCCGACAACTGTACGAAACGGAGCGACGCACGCTTGCCGCCCTGCTTGCCGGTAACGAATTTCTCGTGCGCCGTTACGATCATGTCGAGCTCGGCTTGGCTCAGGCGACGCCGCCCGGCCACGCTTTGCGCGGCGTCCATAACGATTTCCCCGTTAGGTCTCTTTTCTAAGTTACGTACACAGTAGGGGCGATGGACGAGCGAACCGTTAAATCTGCGTCCGAATGTCGCGATTTTTTCGTCAGATGATGTCGTCGAGTCCGCGCGCGCCCAGACGGATCGCGCCGGTCAGGTCGACGTCCTTCAGATTGGCGCTGGTGAAGTTGGCGCGCGAGACGTCGGCCCCAGTCAGCTTGGCCTGACGCAGGTCGGCGCGGGCCAGGTCGGCATTGGCCAGGATAGCGCCGGTCAGGTCGGCCGGCAGCACGCGGTCGGCGGCGATCAACAGCGGACCTAGCTGGGCGTCGCGCAGGTCCGAACCCGTCAGCTTGGCGCCTTTCAGCCGCGCGCCGCGCAGGTCGGCCCGGCGCAGATTGCAGGCCCGCAGGTCCGCCCCTTCCAGCTGGGCGCCCTGCATCTGCACGCCTTCCATGTCGAGGCCGTAGAACACCGCGCCCTTGGCCGAGAGGGCCGTCAGGTTGAAGCCCCGGATCGAGCGCAGATTGCGCAGGTCGGCCTTGTCGAACACCGACGGCTTACCTTCGCCGCCGCCCGTGTCGATCCAGCGGGCGTGGTCGGCGATCATCTGCTCGTAGGGTAGGTCCGAAATGCTGGTGCCCGACGGCTTGTCGGTCAGGGCGCCGTCCATGTTGGTGTCGTTGATGTTCCACGACATGGTCTTGGCGCCGACCAGGACCGTGTTGCGCAGGTCGGCGCCGGCCAGGTTGGCGCCCGACAGGTCGGCGCCGGCCAAGTTGGCCCCGTTGAAATTGGCTTGCTTCAGGTTGGCGCGAACCAGCTTGGCGTCCTTCAGGATCGCGTCGCTGAAGTCGGCCTTGGTGGCGACGATGCCTGACAGGCGCGAGCGCTCCAGGTTGGCGCCCGAAAGGTTCGCGCCGCTGGCATAGGCCTCGCGCTGGGTCAGCTCGATGACCTTGTAGCCTTCCTTGCGGTCGGCGGCGGCGATGGTGCCTTCGCGCAGATCGGCCTCGAACATGTCGGCGCCGGTCAGGTTGGCGCCCCGCAGGCTGGAGCCACGCAGGTCGGCGCGGCGCAGACTGGCGTCGGTCAGGTCCGCGCCCTGCATATCCGCGCCATAGCAGTTGGCGTTGTCCAGCTTGGTCTTGCGCAGGTCGCAGCCGACCATGATCGCGCCGGTGAAGTCGGCGTCGCACAGGTTCCGGCCCGTCATCGACAGGCCCGAGAGGTCGCAGAAGGCGAAGACGGCGCGCGCCCCGCCCAGCCGCGCGGACCACAGGCGGTCGTGCTTGGCGCAGATGACGTCAACGTCGTACTGCGTCAGCTTCTTGTATTCCTGTGAGGTCGGTGCGGCGGCGCTCATGGCTCGCAATGGTAATCCCGTATTAGGGGATCACCATGCGCAGACCAAAATTAACGCCGTCTTTCCAAGGGCTTCTGGCGAAGGTTAATTGGCCGTTGGAAGCGCTTCTGCGCGGCTTTCGTCCAGATAGCGGGCGCCGGTCGGCTTCAGTTGTTCGTCCAGCTCGATAACCAGCGGATTGCCCGTCGGAATCTCGACGCCGACGATCTTGTCGTCCGGCACGTTGAACAGGTGCTTGACGATGGCGCGCAGCGAGTTGCCGTGCGCGGCGACCAGCACGGTCTCGCCGGCCTTAAGATGCGGAGCGATATCGCTTTCCCAGTAGGGCAGCACGCGCACCAGGGTGGTGGCTAGGCTCTCGGTCGAGGGCAGGCTGGCGCCCTTGTAGCGGCGGTCGGCGGCGAAGTCGTACTCGCCGCCGGGGGCCAGTTCCGGCGGCGGCACGTCGTACGAACGGCGCCAGATGGTGACCTGCTCGACGCCGTGCTTCTCGGCGGTCTCGGCCTTGTTGAGGCCGGTCAGGCCGCCGTAGTGGCGCTCGTTGAGGCGCCAGTCCTTGGTCACCGGCACGAAGCTCTGTTTGGCCGCGTCGAGGGCCAGGTTGCAGGTGCGGATCGCGCGGGTCTGGACCGAGGTGAAGGCCTGGTCGATGTCGAGGCCGGCCGCCGCGATCAGCTCGCCGCCCTTCTTGGCCTGGGCTTCGCCCTCGGCGGTCAGGTCGACGTCGACCCAGCCCGTGAAGCGGTTTTCCAGGTTCCACTGGCTCTGGCCATGGCGGAGCAGGACGAGGGTCGGCATCGGGCTTCCTCTTTCAAGGTAAGGGGCGTGTATCGGGCAAATGTCTGGCGCGGGCTAAGGCCAGGCAGCCCCAGCGTCAAGCAAGTATCCCTGAACCCTCCGACAGTTCGATGCGGTGCCCCCTCCCCCACGCCGCCGCGCGTGCTATAGGCGGGCCATGCCTGATCGCATCTTCATGCCGCTCATGGGTCTCATCGCCGCGGCGCTGATCGCCTTCTCCCTGGTCTGGCCGCAAGGCTATGGCGACCGCACGTGGGGTCCGTTCGGCCACACGCCGATCCAGCAGACGCCCGAGATGAAGGCCGCCATCCAGCGCGAGAAGGACTCCGCCGCCCGCCGCGACGAGGCCGCCAAGAAGGCCGTCGAGTCCGCCGGCCAGACGTTCCAATGACGAGCTTCGACGCCGTCGCCTTGGGCCGCCGCGTCCTGAACGTCGAGGCGGACGCGCTGCGGACCTTGTCGGAATCGCTGGGCGAGACCTTCACCCGCGCCGTCGAGACGATGTTCGACGCCAAGGGCCGCATCGTCTGCACCGGCATGGGCAAGTCGGGCCATGTGGCGCGCAAGATCGCCGCCACACTGGCCTCGACCGGAACCCAGGCGATGTTCGTGCACCCGGCCGAGGCCTCGCACGGCGACCTGGGCATGATCGGTCCCGACGACGTCGTGCTGGCCCTGTCGAAGTCCGGCGCCGGTCGCGAGCTGTCCGACACCCTGGCCTACGCCAAGCGCTTCTCGATCCCGCTGATCGCCATGACCGCCGTGCCCGACAGCCCCCTGGGCCAGGCCGGCGACATCCTGCTGCTGCTGCCCGACGCGCCGGAGGCCACGGCCGAGGTCAATGCGCCGACCACCTCGACAACCCTGCAGATCGCTCTGGGCGACGCGCTGGCCGTGGCGCTGCTGGAGCGGCGCGGCTTCACGGCCAGCGACTTCCGCGTCTTCCATCCGGGCGGCAAGCTGGGCGCCATGTTGCGCACGGTCGGTGACCTGATGCACGGCGACGCCGAGCTGCCGCTGGTCGATGTCGAGGCGGCCATGCCCGACGCCCTCTTGGTCATGAGCGAAAAGCGCTTCGGCGCCGTGGGCGTGGTCGATGGTGAAGGCTGCCTGGCCGGCCTGATCACCGACGGCGACCTGCGCCGGCACATGGACGGCCTGCTGGCCCACAAGGCCGGTGAGGTCATGACCCGCGCGCCCCTGACCATCGCCCCGCACGCCCTGGCGGCCGAGGCGCTGAAGGTGATGAACGAGCGCCGCATCACGGTGCTGTTCGTCGTGGAAGATGCGCGTCCGGTAGGCGTCCTGCACGTCCACGACCTGCTTCGCGCCGGCGTGATCTGATTGCCTGTCGCACGGCAGACGCCGAAACCGCACACACTTTCGGCTGCCGTGCTCTCAGTCACATCACGCGTTTACCGAACTTTGTCATGTGAAGACGCTAGTCGCCTGCTCCTGAGACGGCTAAAGCGCCCTCATCACAACTGAAGCGAGCCCTAGATGTTCTCCGCGCCGCGCGCCGACCTCGTTGCGAATACCGCCGCCTATGAAAACGAACCGCTGGTCAAGGCGACCGGCTTTCGCGAGTACGACGCGCGCTGGCTGTTCGGGCCGGAGATCAACCTGCTGGGCGTGCAGGCCCTGGGCCTGGGCCTGGGCACCTACATCCACGAGCTAGGCCAGTCGAAGATCGTGGTCGGCCACGACTTCCGCTCTTACTCGACCTCGATCAAGAACGCCCTGATGCTGGGCCTGATCGGCGCCGGCTGCGAGGTGCACGACATCGGCCTGGCCCTGTCGCCCACCGCCTATTTCGCCCAGTTCGACCTCGACATCCCCTGCGTGGCCATGGTCACCGCCAGCCACAACGAGAACGGCTGGACCGGCGTGAAGA
>OUNM010540578.1_pt1 | contig 19847 bp, 31 predicted proteins | sample 1769961 | NCBI WGS metagenome assembly OUNM01 (sample SAMEA3914820, study PRJEB12502) | metagenome | biome: forest; material: soil | place: USA | collected 2012-03-12 | depth 0.3 m
CCAGTACAGCGCCGCGTCGGGATCGCTGCCGCGGATCGACTTATGCAGCGCGGAGATGATGTTGTAGTGCTCCTCGCGGCTCTTGTCGTAGAGCGGCGCACGCTTCTGCACCGCATTGACCAGGGCGGCGGTGTCGAGCGGCTTGACGGTGCGGACGGTCGAAAGTTCCTCGACCAGGTTGAGCAGATAGCGGCCGTCGCCATCGGCCATGGCGCGCAGGCTGGCGCGGGCGTCTTCGGTCAATTTCAGCGTCTCGCCGAAATGAGTTTCGGCGCGCTTGAGCAGTTCCTCCAGCGCCGCGTCGTCGAGGCGGCGCAGCACCAGGACCTGGGCGCGGCTGAGGAGCGCACCGTTGAGCTCGAAGGACGGGTTCTCGGTCGTCGCGCCGACCAGCACGATGGTGCCGTCTTCGACCACCGGCAGGAACGAGTCCTGCTGACTGCGGTTGAAGCGGTGAATCTCGTCGATGAAGAGGAGCGTGCCCTGCCCCATGCGGCGGCGCTGGCGCGCGGCCTCGAAGGTCTTTTTCAGATCGGCGACGCCGGTGAACACGGCGGAGAGTTGCTCGAACTGGAGCTTGAACGCGGTCGAGAGCAGGCGCGCGATGGTCGTCTTGCCGGTGCCGGGCGGTCCCCACAGGATGATCGAGTGCGGCCGGCCCAGCGCGATCATGCGGCCGATGGGGCCCTCGGGCCCGATGATGTGATCCTGGCCGACGACATCGGCGAGCGCCTGCGGCCGCAGCCGGTCGGCCAGCGGGCGCGGCGCGTCGTCGGAAAGGCCACCGGCTTCGAAGAGGTCGGACATGGCGCATTATAACGCCATGTCCGCCTGCGTCACTTAGAGATCGAACTTCACGCCGACCGAAAGATTGTTGGTCGTGTTCCCGACGCGGAACGTGCCCGGAATGTTGAGATTGGCGTCATGCGCCTGCTGATAGCGGTATTCGGCGAACATTTTCGTATCCGGCGAGATGGCATAGTCGACACCACCGATCGCCTGCCAGCCGAGCACCGTGGACGTGTCGTGTGCGTCGAAGGTGTAGGCTTCGCTGGTCACCGCGCCGATGCCGGCGCCGCCATAGATGCCGATCGGCCAGCCGGTCGGCACGTGATAGATCAGATTGCCCATATAGCTGAGCGAATCCCGGCGCGCGGTGTCGGTACCGGCGAAATGCGCCTGATTGTAGAAGACGTCGGCCTCCAGCGAGAAGCCGGACCACGGCATGACGTCGTCGAGATCGTAGCCGAGACGGCCGCCGCCGTTGAAACCGACCTCCGGTGTGGCGCGCAGGGCGCCGACATTGATGTGCGGCGCGTCGAATGTGGTTCCGCCGAGTACGGAGACGTACCAGCCTTGCGCGCTGGCGCCGCCGGTCGTCACAAGGGCTGCCAGGGCAGCGGTCGAAAGCATCAGGCGGATGTTCACGTGGGGCCTCTTCTTTGTTGCAGTTGCGTCCCCCCACTGCCTCCACAACGCGCCACCGCACGTTTCGCCGCATGAATTTTATGAATTGTCCTTTTGTCGCAAGATGTTGCGAAATGTTGCGGTTTATCCCTGCACATTCAGCGTCAGGCGCTGGCCGCCGCGCTCGACGACCAGCGACCAGGCATTCGCGGCGTTGAGCGCGCCGAGCAGCTGTTCCACGCTGGTCACCGGCGCGCCGTTGAGGCCGCGCACGATATCGCCGGGCTGGAAACCGTAGCCGCCCGACGGCGTGCCCTCGGCGACGCCGACGATCACCACGCCCTTGGCGAGCAGCGGCATCTGCAGCTCGGTCGCGACGGCGGGCGAGAGGTTCTCGACGCGGGCGCCGGTCAGCGGGTTGCGGCCGGCGACGGTCTTGAGGTCGCGCGGCGGGGTCTCCGGCGGCAGCGCCAGGGTCACGGAGATGTCGGCGGCGTTCTTGCCGAGATGGACGTGCATCTTCACCACGTCGCCGGCCTTGTGGGTCGCGATGCGGTAGTTGAGCGACTGCATGTCGTTCACCGGTTGGCCGTCAACCGAGAAGATCACGTCGCCGGTGTGCAGGCCGGCAGCGGCGGCGGGACCGCCGGGATAAACGCTGCGCAGCAGGACGCCGTTGGGCACCGAGATGCCGAGGCTGCCGGCGATGTCGGCGGTGACCTGCTGGCCGTCGGCGCCGATCCAGGCGAGCTTGATGCCGCCGCCCAGCGCACCTTCGAGCACGCGGCGCGCCAAATTCGCGGGGATCGCGAAGCCGATGCCGATGGATTCGCCGGTGCGCGACAGGATGGAGGTGTTGATGCCGGCGAGCTTGCCGTCGGTCGTCACCAGCGCGCCGCCGGAATTGCCCGGATTGATCGCCGCATCGGTCTGGATGAAGAACTGGTAGTCCGAGGCGCTCACCTGGGTGCGCGCCAGCGCCGAGACGATGCCCATGGTGACGGTCTGGCCGACGCCGAAGGGATCGCCGACCGCGAGCACCAGATCGCCGACCTGCACCTTGTCGCTGTCGGCGAAGGGCACTGTGGCGAGCTGCTCGCCCTTTGTGTCGATCTTGAGCACCGCAAGGTCGGTGCGCGGATCGGCGAGCAAGACCTTGGCCTTGAACTCGCGCTTGTCGGCGAGCGCGACCACGATGTCGGTGCCGCCCGCGACGACGTGGTTGTTGGTGAGGATCACGCCGTCGGCGCGCACGATGACGCCGGAACCGAGGCTCTGCTGCACGCGCTGGCGCATCTGCGGATTGCCGCCGAACAATTGCGCGAACAGCGGATTGGCGAAGAACGGATTGACCGCGACCTGCTCGGTCGAGCGGGCATAGACGTTGACCACCGCCGGCGCGATGCGTTTGACGACCGGCGCGAAGGTGAGCTGCACCTGCGGCATCGAGGTGGGAACCGCGCGCGGCGGATCGGCAAGCGCCGGCGCCGTCAGGGCCGTCATCGTCACGAGCATGCAGGCGCGAAGCAAAACCGAACGCATTGAAGCTTTCCTATGGACCTGGAGTTAAGGTAACCGGCGTCTTTACTAACATTACGGCGTAAAATCCGACGCGACTAAATCAAAATTAAGGCGCCCCTTTCAAGGTGGCTTTCGACCGATCAACCGGCGCCGTTTGCGCGCCCCTGTTGCGATTGTGCCGTGCTGCGAGAAAACGTCACCGCGATCGAGGCCGAGATCCCGCCCGAATTGTTCGAGCGCGGCAACGTCCATGTCATCGATCTGTGCGCGATCAAATCCGCGTCAGGTCCGCTATGGAGCGAGATCGGCGGCAGCATCTGCAGCCGGCTGGAAACCATCCTGTGCCTGCGCCTCGAGGAACCGTCCTGGTTCGAGAAGGCGACCGAGACGCGCTATGTGGTCGTCACGCCGCGCGCCGAGGGCGATGACGGCGCGATCTTCGCGTTCCGCATCGTGTGCGAATTGCAGGAGGCGCTCAACGGGCGCTGCGACTTCGACCAGATGCATATCGAGGCGGCCGTCGCGGACGGCCCGAACAGCATCAAGAGCACGCGCATCCGCAGCGAGCAGCTGGCGCTGCTCGCCGAGCGCAGCCAGATATTCGAGGGCACCTCGCCGCATCGCCGCCGCCGGCGGGTGAGCACGCGCGCCAAGAGCGCGGGGCGCATCGTCAAGCGGCGCTCGGGCCTGCGCGTGACGCATCAGTTCGAGCCGGTGTGGGATGCGCGGCACGAGGTCGTGTCGACCTATCTGTGCACGCCGGCGAGCATCGCCAGTTCGGATGACGCCTCCGACGAAACGGTGCCGCTGTCGGAGCTGACCGCGGGCGAGCGCACGATGGTCGAACTGTCCTGTCTCAAGACCGGCGTCGGGCATCTCAGCCGGCATCTGGAGTCGGGCGACCGGTTCCTGCTCGGCGTCGCTTTGTCGTTCGAGACGCTGTGCACGCCGAGCGGCCGCATGGAATTCGGCGGCACCTGCCGCGGCCTGCCGGAGATCTACCGCCCCTACATCATGTTCCTCCTCACTGACATCCCGCTCGGCGTCACGCAATCGCGCATGGCGGATCTGGCGATGATCGTGCGGCCGTTCGGCCATGTCGTCGCCAGCGTGCCGAGCGGCTGCCGCAATTTCAGCGCCTATGAAGGCAACGGGTTCAGCGCCATCGCGCTCGACCTCGCCAAGGCGGCCGGCGATCCGGCGCGCATGCGCACCGACCTGACGCATGTCGGGCGCGCCGGGCGGACGCGGCGGCTGGGGCCGGTGATCCTGAACATCGCGAATGCGGCGACGCTGGCATTGGCGGTGGGCGCCGACTTCCAGTTCCTGCACGGCGCCGCGGTGGCGCCGCCCGCACCCAAGCCGCGGCGGATGGCGCGGTTGTCGGCCGGCGCGCTGGTGCCGGTGAGCGGCGATGTGGAGTGCGTTTAGCTAACACACCTTCCAACGTCATGGCCGGCTTTATGCCGGCCACCCAAGATCACAACTGCCGCATGGGTGATCCTGGGTGGCCGGGACAAGCCCGGCCATGACGGTTGGGGTTTGGGAGTTAGAGTGGGCAGCAACTCAAACAAAAAGGGCGACCTCGCGGCCGCCCTTGATCGCTGCGGAAGGGACAACGACTACTCGTCGCCGTCTTCGTCCTTGATTTCCACCGGACCCGAATCCTGGCCCTTGGCGTCTTCGTCGCGGTCGATGAACTCGATGAAGGCCATCGGGGCGTTGTCGCCGTGGCGGAAGCCGGCCTTGAGCACGCGGGTGTAGCCGCCCGGACGGGTGGCGTAGCGCGGGCCGATCACGTCGAACAGCTTGCGGACCTGGTCCTCGTCGCGGATCTGCGCGAGCGCCTGGCGGCGGGCGTGCAAATCCTTGGCGCCGCGGCGCGACAGCGTCACCAGCTTCTCCATGACCGGACGGATCGTCTTGGCCTTGGGCAGCGTGGTCTTGATCTGCTCGTGCTTGATGAGCGCGGCCATCATGTTCGCGAACATCGCGGTGCGATGCGACGAGGTGATGTTCAGCTTGCGGCCTTGGTTGCGATGGCGCATCTCACGTCTTCCTAGCTACCCCTGGTAGGCCCTTTGGCCTGGTCCCCAGGATCATGATCATTGTTTTTCGGATTTGGAGCCCGGCGATGCCTCTCAGCACCGCCATGATCCTTCAATTCAACTCAATACTGGTCTTCGTACCGCTTGGCGAGATCTTCGATGTTCTCGGGCGGCCAGCCGGGCACTTCCATGCCGAGGTGCAGGCCCATTTCGGCGAGAACCGCCTTGATCTCGTTCAGCGACTTGCGGCCGAAGTTCGGGGTCCGGAGCATCTCCGCCTCGGTCTTCTGGATCAGGTCGCCGATGTAGACGATGTTGTCGTTCTTCAGGCAGTTGGCCGAACGCACCGACAGCTCCAGCTCGTCGACCTTCTTGAGGAGGACCGGGTTGAAGGCGAGATCGGGCTTGGCTTCCTCGGCGACGCGCTCGCGCGGCTCCTCGAAGTTGATGAAGACCTGGAGCTGGTCCTGCAGGATGCGCGCGGCATAGGCGACCGCGTTGTCCGGCGTGACGGCGCCATTGGTGTCGATGGTCAGGGTCAGCTTGTCGTAGTCGAGGATCTGGCCTTCGCGGGTGTTCTCGACCTTGTAGGAGACCTTCTTGACCGGGCTGAACAGGCTGTCGACCGGGATCAGGCCGATCGGCGCGTCTTCCGGACGGTTGCGGTCGGCCGGGACATAGCCCTTGCCGGTCGCGACGGTGAGCTCCATGCGGAACTCGACCTTCTCGTCGATCGTGCAGATGACGAGCTCGGGATTGAGGATATCGACGTCGGACGAACCGGCGATCATGCCGGCGGTGACTTCGACCGGACCCTGGGCCTTGAGCGACAGGCGCTTGGGACCTTCGGCGTGCATGCGCAGCGCGAGCTGCTTCACGTTGAGCACGATGTCGGTCATGTCCTCGCGGACGCCGGGGATCGAAGAGAATTCATGGAGCACGCCCTCGATCTGAATCGAGGTCACGGCGGCGCCCTGCAGCGAGGACAGCAGCACGCGGCGCAGCGCGTTGCCGAGCGTCAGGCCGAAGCCGCGCTCGAGGGGTTCGGCGGTGATGGTCGCGGACCGGCCGGCGTCATGCCCGGCTTCGATCTTCAACTTTCCCGGCTTGATCAGTTCTTGCCAGTTCTTCTGAAACATATTTTTTCCTCATCGTGTCCCGGTCGCCGAGAGCGCGCGACCATTCGTACGACGAAGCGTTGCGGATGCTCTCTAAACTTAGACGCGGCGGCGCTTGGGCGGACGGCAGCCATTGTGCGGGATCGGGGTCACGTCGCGGATCGAGGTCACGACGAGGCCGACGGCCTGCAGCGCGCGCAGCGCGGACTCGCGGCCCGAGCCCGGACCGGTGACTTCGACTTCCAGCGTGCGCATGCCGTGCTCGACGGCCTTCTTGCCGGCGTCTTCGGCGGCGACCTGGGCGGCATAGGGCGTCGACTTGCGCGAGCCCTTGAAGCCCATCATGCCGGCGGACGACCACGAGATCGCGTTGCCCTGCCCGTCGGTGATCGTGATGATCGTGTTGTTGAAGGTCGCGGCGACATGCGCCACGCCGACCACGACGTTCTTCTTCTCTTTCTTGCGGGCGCGGCCGGCACCGGCCTTCTTGTCTGCGACTGCCATGGGATTACTTGGTCACTTTCTTCTTGCCGGCGATGGCCTTCGCGGGGCCCTTGCGCGTGCGTGCGTTGGTGTGGGTGCGCTGGCCGCGGACCGGGAGGTTCTTGCGGTGACGCAGGCCGCGGTAGCAACCGAGGTCCATCAGGCGCTTGATGTTCATCGCCACTTCGCGGCGCAGATCGCCTTCGACGAGATAATCGCGGTCGATCGCTTCGCGGATCTGGATGATCTCGGATTCGGTGAGGTCGCTGACGCGGCGCTCCGGCTTGATGCCGACCTTCTCGATGATCTCCTTGGCCTTGGCCGGGCCGATTCCATGGATGTAGCGAAGGCCGATTTCGACCCGCTTCTGGGTGGGAATATTGACGCCGGCGATACGTGCCACGAGGCTCTCCGCTGAAATCAAGCCCCTGATGGGCCTGAACAATTTTCTTTGCGACACTCTTGGTCCCAAACCGGAAGCACGCCCTTTGCAAAAAGGGCGTCGAGCCGCTGAAGGAGACAGGAAAATCTGCCGCGAGGGCGCGGAGTATATTAATGCGACCCCCTCGGTCAATAGGCAGGGTCAGGATATTTTAAGAACTCCAGACCCCAATAATTTCAATGTCTTAGCGTGCCGGCTTCCGCGCGACGGTGGCCAGATTCCAGGCCAGATCGCTGGCCGGCGCCCGGTCGTGGTTGGAGAGCACGACGACGGTCACGGCCACCGGGGAATCGAGCTGCGCCAGGACGGCCATCGTGAAGCCGTCGTCGCGCCCGTCGATCTCGTAGGCGGTTCCGATCCGCCAACGGCCGAGACTGGGGGTTCGGCTCGCATTAAGGATCACGGATTCCTGGTCGCTGTGCGGCACCGGAATGGCTTCGAGCGCCTTCCAATCGACCAGGCGCAGCATGTCGCGCGTGGTGCTGTAGACGCCGTCGGCGCCCAGGATGGCGGCCCAGTCAAGTTTCGCGGGATGGCCGGCAGCGTCGTAGCCGACGGCATAGTGACTGTCGCCGCTCAGCGAACCGTCGTCCCAGCCGGAACCGGTCTCCAGCACCGAGGCGAAGATCGCGGCGCCGGCGCCCCCGTCCTCCGCGAAGGGCTTGCCGGTCGCGGCGGCGGCGATGCGGGCGAGCAGGATGTGATCGGCGGGGTTGCCGCTGCCGACCAGATTGCGGATCGGGCGGTCGTGGTCCGGCGCGGCGAGATCGGGCAGGAACTGGCCGGCGGTGTTGTCGAGGCTGAGCTTGCCGATGTTCGCCAGGCGCAGGATCGCCAGATCGGTGAACGGCATCGATGCCGAGCCGATGTGAAAGCGGGTCGAGGTGCGGTTCGGGGTGCCGCGCGCGACGTCGGCGAGGCCATAGGCCTTGTCGAACACGATGGCGCCGTCCTTGACCACGAGCACGGCGCCGGAAAAATCGCGACGGGCGGCGACCATGTCGTCGAACGGATCGGCGAGCGCGGGGGTGGCGACGAGACAGAGCGCGGCAAGAGCGAACAGGGCGCCGCGCCGCATCGGGCGCCTCAGTGCTTCGCGTCGAGGACGGCGGCGATGGCCTTGGTCACGTCGCCGATCGGCGCCATGCCGTCGACGGTCGAGACCTTGCCCTGCTTGCCGTAATAGTCGAGCAGCGGGGCGGTGTTCTTGTGATAGACCGCGAGGCGGTTCTTCAACGTCTCGGGATTGTCGTCGGCGCGCGACATGCCCTGCGCGATGCGCTGCTTGACGCGGTCGACCAGGATCTCGTCATTGACCTTGAGCTCGATCACGACGTCGATCTTGCGGCCAAGGCCGGCGAGGAGCTTATCCAGCGCCTCGGCTTGCGGGATGGTGCGCGGGAAGCCGTCGAACACCGCGCCCTTGGCGGCGGCCGGGGTGCGCAGGCGTTCCTCGATGATGCGGATGACGATCTCGTCGGAGACAAGGTCGCCCTTGGCGAGAATGGATTCGACCTGGCGGCCGAGCTCCGAGCCCGACGCGATCGCGGCGCGCAGCATGTCGCCGGTGGAGAGTTGCGGCAGGCCGCGCGTCTCCATCAGGACCTTGGCCTGGGTGCCCTTGCCGGCGCCAGGCGGTCCGAACAGGATCAGATTCAACGACGCGCTCCCCGAAGCTTGGCCTTCTTGATGAGGCCTTCATATTGCTGCGCGATCAGATGGCTCTGGATCTGCGCAACGGTGTCCATGGTGACGCTGACCACGATCAGGATCGAGGTGCCGCCGAGATAGAACGGGATGGCGTAGAAGCTGGTCGCGATTTCCGGGATCAGGCAGACCGCCGCGAGGTACAGCGCGCCGATCACGGTGATGCGGGTCAGCACATAGTCGATATGCTCGGCCGTCTTCTTGCCGGGGCGGATGCCGGGGATGAAGCCGCCGTACTTCTTGAGGTTCTCCGCCGTCTCTTCCGGGTTGAAGACGATCGAGGTGTAGAAGAACGAGAAGAACAGGATCATCAGTGCGTAGAGGATCAGGTAGAGCGGCTGGCCGTGGCTGAGATACTGCACGACGGTCTGCAGCCAGTCGGGGATGCTCGCGGCGTTGAAGCCGGCGATGGTGGTCGGCAGCAACAGGATCGACGACGCGAAGATCGGCGGGATGACGCCCGAGACGTTGAGCTTGAGCGGCAGATGCGAGGACTCGCCGCCGTACATCTTGTTGCCGACTTGCCGCTTTGGATATTGCACGAGCAAGCGCCGCTGCGCCCGCTCCATGAAGACGATGAAGGTGACGAGGCCGGCGATGAAGACGATGCCGCCGATCAAAAGGATCGGGCTGATCGCGTTGGTGCGGACCGATTCGAACGCCTGGCCGATATATTGCGGGAAGCGCGCCACGATGCCGGCGAAGATGATCAGCGAGATGCCGTTGCCGACGCCGCGCGCCGTGATCTGCTCGCCGATCCACATCAGGAGGATCGTGCCGCCGGTCAGCGTGATGACGGAGGAGATGCGGAAGAAGAATCCGGGCGAGATGACGACATGGCCCCAATGCTCGAGCCCGAGCGCGATGCCGTAGGCCTGCACCATGGCGAGGCCGACGGTGCCGTAGCGGGTGTACTGGTTGATGATCTTGCGCCCCGCCTCGCCTTCCTTCTTCAGGTTTTCGAGCTCGGGGAACACGGTCGTCATCAGCTGGATGATGATCGAGGCGGAGATGTACGGCATGATGCCGAGGGAGAAGATCGCCATGCGGCTGACGGCGCCGCCGGCCAGGACGTTAAAGACGTCGAGCAGGCCGCCCGATTGCTGCGTCAGCTGGCGCGCCAGCTCGGCCGGGTCGATGCCGGGCATCGGGATGTAGGTGCCCAGGCGGGCGACGACCAGCGCCCCCAGCGTGAAGAAGATGCGCTGGCGCAACTCGGTGGCCTTGCCGAAATTGCTGAAGTTGAAATTCGCGGCCAATTGTTCGGCTGCTGACGCCATGCCCTGCTCTCCCGACTCGCGGCCGACCTTATATCGGGACGGCCTCGCGCCCGCGCAAGCGCGGGCCGAGCCTTATTATAGTGTCAGGCGGTGCGGGCCGCACGCTTCTCCGCGGCGGCCGCCCGGCGCTGCTTCCTTTTGCCCGGCTCGCCCTTCTTGTTCATGTAATTGGCCTTTTTGTGCGTCACGGTCAGCGTGCCGCCGGCCTTTTCGATGGCTTCGCGGGCCGAGGCCGAGGCGCCGGCCACTTCGAGATCCAGCTTTGCGGTCAGCTCGCCCTTGCCGAGCAGGCGGACGCCATGGACGGATTTGTGGACGATGCCGGCCTTGCGCAGGGTCTCGCCGGTGATCTTGGCCGAGGTATCCAGCTTCTTGTCGTCGACGGCCTTCTGCAGGCGGCCGAGGTTCAGCTCGGCAAAGTCGGTGCCGAAGATGTTGTTGAAGCCGCGCTTGGGCATGCGCATGTGAAGGGGCATCTGGCCGCCTTCGAAGCCGTACACGGAGTTGCCGGTACGGGCCTTGGCGCCCTTGACGCCGCGTCCCGACGTCTTGCCGAGGCCGGAGGAGGAACCGCGGCCGACCTTGTCCTTGCGCTTGTGGGCGCCGGGATTGTTGCGGATTTCGTTGAGCTTCATGGCGCTACTTCTTCTCTTCGACGATCTCGACCAGATGCTGGATCGAGCGGATCATGCCGCGCACCGAGGGGGTATCCTCGAGCGTGCGGGTGGCGTGCATCTTCTTGAGCCCGAGGCCGCGCAGCGTCGCCGCCTGGATTTCGGGGCGGCGGGCGGCGCTGCGGATCTGACGGACCGTGACCGTCTTGCCTGATTTCTTCTCGACCATCTTACATTCTCACTTGTGTCGCCCGAAGGACCGGGAGTTAGGCGGACGCCTGCTCGCCCTTGCCGCCTTCGCGGCGGGCGATGATGTCCGTGACGCTGCGGCCGCGGCGCTGGGCGACCATGCGCGGGCTTTGCTGGTTCTGGAGCGCGTCGAACACCGCGCGCACCATGTTGTAGGGGTTCGAGGTGCCGAGCGACTTCGACACGACGTCGCCGACGCCGAGGGCTTCGAACACCGCGCGGAGCGGACCGCCGGCGATCACACCGGTACCGGCCGGGGCCGGACGCACGACGACCTTGCCGGCGCCGTGATGGCCGCGCACTTCGTGATGCAGGGTGCGGCCGTCCTTGAGCGGAACGCGGATCAGCGACTTCTTGGCTTCGTCGGTCGCCTTGCGGATGGCTTCAGGCACTTCGCGCGCCTTGCCGTGGCCGTAGCCGACGCGGCCGCGCTGGTCACCGACCACCACGAGCGCGGCGAAGCCGAAGCGGCGACCGCCCTTCACGACCTTGGCGACACGGTTGATGTGCACCAGCTTGTCGATGAACTCGTTGTCGCGGTCTTCGCGGTCGTTGCGCTCGCGGCGGCGTCCGCCGCCTTCTTCACGTGCCATGGTCTAGCTCTTTCTCAGAATTCGAGGCCGCCCTCACGGGCAGCGTCTGCGAGGGCCTTGATGCGCCCGTGATAGATGTAACCGCCGCGGTCGAACACGACCTGCTTGACGCCGGCGGCCAGCGCCCGTTCGGCGATCTTCTTGCCGACCGACGATGCGGCGTCCTTGTCCCAGGTCTTGGCGACTTTGCCTTCCTTCTCGTTGGTCGAGGCGGCGGCGAGCGTCGCATGCGCGCGGTCGTCGATGACCTGCGCATAGATGTGGCGGCCCGAGCGGAACACCGACAACCGCGGACGGCCATAGGCGTGGCTGGTGATCTTGAAGCGCGCGCGCTTCTGGCGGCGCGAGAACAGAGAGGTCGTCATTTCTTCTTGCCTTCCTTGCGGCGGACATATTCGCCGACATACCGCACGCCCTTGCCCTTATAGGGCTCCGGCTTGCGATAGGCGCGGATTTCGGCGGCGACCTGGCCGACCAGCTGCTTGTCCATGCCGGTCACGGTCAGCATCGTCGGCTTCTCGGCCGTGATCGCGATGCCTTCGGGGATCGGATAGGCGACGTCGTGGCTGAAGCCGAGCTGCAGGTTCAGGTTCTTGCCCTGCACCGCGGCGCGGTAGCCGACGCCCTGGATTTCCAGCTTGGTCGTGAAGCCGGTGGTGACGCCGGTCACCAGATTGTTCACCAGCGTGCGGCTCATGCCCCACATGGCGGCGGCGCGGTCCATCGCCTTGTTGGGCGTGACGGTGACGCCGTCGGCGCCGACACTGGCCGACACTTCCGGAACGAGCACGACTTTGAGCTCGCCCTTGGGGCCTTTGACGGACACGGTTTGGCCGTTGACCGAGGCGGTGACGCCCTTGGGCAACGCAACCGGCTTCTTGCCGATACGAGACATCTTCAGCTCCTCAGAACACCTGGCAAAGGACTTCGCCGCCCACATTGGCGTCGCGGGCATGGGCGTCGGTCATCACGCCCTTGGGCGTGGAGACGATCGACACGCCAAGACCCTGACGATGGGGCTTGAGGTCTTTGACAGAGGTGTAGACGCGGCGGCCCGGCGTCGAAACGCGCTTCAACTCGCGAATGACGGGCTGGCCCTCATGATACTTCAGTTCGATTTCCAGCTCGCGCTTGCCGGTGGAGTGCTCCACTTCCGTGTACTCACGGATGAAACCCTCTTCCTTGAGCACGTCGAGCAGGCTGGCGCGCAGGCGCGAGTTGGGCGACTTGATTTTCGCCAAACCGCGCAACTGGCCGTTGCGGATGCGCGTCAGAAGATCGCCGACGGGATCGGTCATCGTCATGTCGAATAGTCTCCTTACCAGCTCGCCTTGGTCATGCCGGGGATCTGGCCGAAATTTGCGAGATCGCGCAGCGCGATACGCGACAGCTTGACCTTGCGATAGAAGCCCTTGGGGCGGCCGCTGAGATCGCAGCGGTGATGGATGCGGACCTTGGACGAGTTGCGCGGCAGCTTGGCCAGCTTGAGGCGGGCGGCAAAGCGCTCCTCGGCCGGCACCTTCATGTTGTCCGCGGTCGCCTTCAGCGCGGCGCGGCGGGCGGCATATTGCGCCACCATCTTCTCGCGCTTCTTGTTCCGGTTGATCTGGCTCGTTTTCGCCATGTCGCTTGTCCTTACTTCACAAACGGGAACTGGAAGCCTTCGAGAAGCGCGCGCGCCTCTGCGTCGGTCTTCGCAGACGTGTTGACGATGATGTCCATGCCCCACACCGTTTCGGTCTTGTCGTAGTCGATTTCGACGAAGACGATGTGTTCCTTGAGGCCCATCGCATAATTGCCCTGGCCGTCGAAGCTCGTCGGCTTGATGCCGCGGAAGTCGCGGACGCGGGGCAGCGCCATGGTGATCAGGCGGTCCATGAACTCGTACATCTGGTCGCGGCGCAGCGTGACCTTGACGCCGACGGGACGACCGGCGGTGATCTTGAAGGTCGAGATCGCCTTCTTGGCGCGCGTGATGACGGCCTTCTGGCCGGCGATCGCGGTCAAATCGTTGAGCGCGGCCTGGATCTTCTTGGTGTCCTGCGAACCCTCGCCGGCGCCGATGTTCAACACGATCTTGTTGACCTTCGGAACCTGCATGATGTTCGAGTAGCCGAACTTCTTCATCAGGTCGGCCTTGATGACCTCCTGATAGCGCTTCTTGAAGCGCGGCACGTAGTTGGCATCGCGCGCGCGCTCGCCCACTTCGACCTTGGTGCCCGCGTTGATCTCGCGCTTGGTACCGGCCTTCTTGGCGCCCTTCGCGGCCTTGGCGTCGGCGCGCTCGGCTTCCTTGGGGTTCTTGCTACCTGCTTCAGACATCGATGACCTCACCCGACTTCTTCGCAAAGCGGACCTTGCGACCGTCGTTCAATTCCTTCCAGCCGATGCGCGTGGCCGAGCCGTCCTTCGGATCGACATGCATCAGGTTCGACAGATGGATCGGCGACTCTTTCGAGACGATGCCGCCCTGCGCCTTCTGCGTCTGCTTCTGGTGCTTCTTGACCATGTTCACGCCGGAGACGAGCGCGCGGGTGTCGTCGGCCATCATCTTGATGACCTCGCCCTTCTTGCCCTTGTCGCGGCCGGCGGTGACGACGACGCGGTCGCCTTTACGGATTTTCGCGGGCATCACAGCACCTCCGGTGCGAGCGAAATGATCTTCATCTGGTTCTTGGCGCGCAGCTCGCGGGTCACCGGTCCGAAGATGCGGGTGCCGATGGGCTCGCCCTGGGCGTTGATCAGCACCGCGGCGTTGCCGTCGAAGCGGATCAGCGAACCGTCGGGACGGCGCACGCCATGGGCGGTGCGCACGACGACGGCCTTGAGCACCTCGCCCTTCTTCACGCGGCCGCGCGGGATCGCTTCCTTGACGGAGCAGACGATGATGTCGCCGACCTCGGCATAGCGGCGGTGCGAGCCGCCGAGCACCTTGATGCACATCACGCGGCGCGCGCCGGAATTGTCGGCGACGTCGAGCTCGGTGGACATTTGAATCATGTAATCTACTCCGGTCTCTTCAGGCGCTTATTTCGCAACGCGTTCGAACGCTTCCCAGGTCTTCAACTTGGAAAGCGGCCGGCACTCGCGGATGCGAATGATGTCGCCCGTCTTGTATTCGCCCTTTTCGTCATGGGCGTGGTATTTCTTCGAACGGCGAACAGTCTTCTTCATGACCGGGTGGGTGAAGCGGCGCTCCACCTTCACCACCACCGTCTTGGCATTCTTGTCGCTCACCACGACGCCCTGCAGCACGCGCTTCGGCATAGTCTCTTCCTTCAGCCGGCGGCGGCGGCCTTGCGGCGCCGCTCCGTCAAAACCGTTTCGATGCGGGCGATGGTCCGGCGGACCTCACGCACGCGGTTCGTCTTGTCCAACTGGCCGTTGGCGCGCTGGAAGCGGAGGTTGAACGACTCCTTCTTCAGCTTGACCAGCTCGTCGCCGAGCTGATCGGGCGTCTTCAGGCGCAGATCGTCGGCCGCGGTCGAATGCTTCGCCGCCGTCATCTTCGTTGCCTTGGGCTTTTTCGCTGCCTTGGCCATCTTATGCTCCCACCCGGGCGATGAACTTGGTCGCGATCGACAGCTTGGCGGCGCCCAGGCGCATCGCCTCCTTCGCCGTCGCGTGGTCGACGCCGTCGACCTCGAACAGGATGCGGCCCGGCTTGATCTTGGCCACCCAGTATTCCGGCGCGCCCTTGCCCGAGCCCATGCGGACTTCGGCCGGCTTCTTCGACACCGGCACGTCGGGGAACACGCGGATCCAGACGCGGCCGGCGCGCTTCATCTGGCGCGTGATCGCGCGGCGGGCCGCCTCGATCTCGCGCGCATTGATGCGCTCGGGCTCCATGGCCTTGAGGCCGAAGGCGCCGAAGTTGAGCGTGGTGCCCTTCTTCGCGGCGCCGTGGATGCGGCCCTTGAACTGCTTGCGGAACTTGGTGCGCTTGGGTTGAAGCATGACGCTCTCTTATTCTTTCGATTACTGCGCGGCCGCGGGCTGACGCTCGCGTTCGCGGCTCTGGCCGCCGCGGCCGGATTCGGCTTCGGCAAGGCGCTTGTCCTGGGCCATGGGGTCGTGCTCCATGATCTCGCCCTTGAAGATCCAGACCTTCACGCCGCAGGTGCCATAGGTCGTCTTGGCGGTGGCGATGCCGTAGTCGATGTCGGCGCGCAGCGTGTGCAGCGGAACGCGGCCCTCGTGATACCACTCGACGCGCGCGATCTCGGCGCCGCCGAGACGGCCGCCGCACTTGATGCGGATGCCGAGCGCGCCCAGGCGCTGGGCCGACTGCACGGCGCGCTTCATCACGCGGCGGAACGCGACGCGGCGTTCGAGCTGCTGGGCGATGTTCTCGGCGACGAGCTTGGCGTCGATTTCCGGCTTGCGGATCTCGACGATGTTCAGGTGCACCTCGTCGGTCGTGTAGCGCTGCACGTCGCTCTTCAGCTTCTCGATGTCGGCGCCCTTTTTGCCGATCACCACGCCCGGACGGGCCGAGTGGATGGTGACGCGGCACTTCTTGTGCGGACGCTCGATCACGATGCGGCTGACGCCCGCGGCCTTGAGCTTCTCGCTCAGATATTCGCGGATCTTGATGTCTTCCTGCAGCAGCTTGCCGTAGTCCTTCTTGCCGGCGTACCAGCGCGAATCCCACGTGCGGTTGATGCCCAGGCGCAGACCGATCGGATTAACTTTCTGACCCATTATGCGGCTTCCTTCTGCGCTTTCGCGGCAGGCTTCTTGGCGACGGCTTTCTTCTTCGGCTTGCCCTTGGCGGGCTTGGCCTCGGCGGTCTTTTCTTCACGCTTCTCCTCGACCACGATCGTGATCTGCGAGAAGGGCTTCATGATGCCCGCGCCGCGGCCACGGGCGCGCGCCATGAAACGCTTCATGACGAGGTTCTTGCCGACGCTGGCCTCGCTGACGATGAGATCGTCGACGTCGAGGTCGTGGTTGTTTTCCGCGTTGGCGACGGCCGACTGCAGCACCTTCTTGACGACCTTGGCGATGCGCTTCGGCGAGAAGCTCAGCGAGTTCAACGCATGATCGACCTTCTGGCCGCGGATCGTCTGCGCCACGAGGTTGAGCTTGCGCGGCGAGACGCGGATCATGCTGCCGATGGCTTTCGCCTGCGACTTGGGCAGAACGCGGGCGCGAGATTCCTTGCCCATTACGACCTCTTCGCTTTCTTGTCGCCGCCGCCCGAATGGCCCGGGAAGGTGCGGGTCGGCGAGAACTCGCCGAGCTTGTGGCCGACCATGTCTTCGGTGACGAGCACGGGGATGTGCTTCTTGCCGTTGTAGACGCCGAAGGTGACGCCGACGAATTGCGGCAGGATCGTCGAGCGGCGCGACCAGGTCTTGATCACGTCCTTGCGTCCGGATGTGCGCGCGGCTTCAGCCTTCTTCAGGATGTAGCCGTCGACAAAGGGACCTTTCCAAACGGAGCGAGTCATTGCTTAGCCCTGTGCCTTGCCTTTACGCGTACGCACGATGAATTTCGTGGTGCGCTTGTTCGTGCGGGTCTTGTTGCCCTTGGTGCCCTTGCCCCAGGGGGTGACCGGATTGCGGCCGCCCTTGGTGCGGCCTTCGCCGCCGCCATGGGGATGGTCGATCGGGTTCATCGCGGTGCCGCGGACGTGCGGGCGCTTGCCCTTCCACACGTTGCGGCCGGCCTTGCCGATCACTTCGTTCATGTGGTCCGGGTTCGACACCGCGCCGACCGTCGCCATGCAGGTGAGCGCGACCTTGCGCACTTCGCCCGAATTGAGGCGCATCAGCGCGTAGCCGGCGTCGCGGCCGAGATACTGCGCATAGGTGCCGGCGGAACGCGCCATCTGGCCGCCCTTGCCCGGCTTCATCTCGATGTTGTGCACGATCGAGCCGACCGGCATCGCGCCCAGCGGCATCGCGTTGCCCGGCTTGACGTCCACCTTCTCGCCCGAGACGACGGTGTCGCCGACGGCGAGGCGCTGCGGCGCCAGGATGTAGGCCTGGGTGCCGTCCTTGTATTGGATCAGCGCGATGAACGAGGTGCGGTTGGGGTCATACTCCAGGCGCTCGACCTTGGCCGGCTGGTCGAACTTGCGGCGCTTGAAGTCGATGATGCGGTAACGCTGCTTGTGACCGCCGCCCTGGTAGCGCACCACGATGCGACCAGTGTTGTTGCGGCCGCCCTTGGAGTGCTTGCCTTCGGTCAAGGACTTGACCGGTCCACCCTTGTGCAGGCCCGTACGGTCGATCAGCACCAATTGGCGCTGGCCGGGAGTCGTCGGGCGGAATTGTTTGAGCGCCATGGCTTACAGTCCCGTCGTGATGTCGATCTGCTGGCCCTCTTCGAGGGTCACGATCGCTTTCTTGAAATCGCTGCGCGTGTACGGCTTGCCGCGGGCCAGCTTCTTCTTGCCCTTGACCGTGACCGTGTTCACCGCCTTGACCTTGACCTTGAAGAGCTCGGCCACCGCGGCGGCGATCTTCGGCTTGGTCGCGGAGAGCGGCACGCGGAACACGACCTGGTTGGTCTCGGTCAGCTTCGTCGCCTTCTCGGTGATGACCGGCGAGAGGATGACGTCGTGATGATAGTGCGTCACGAGAGGCGCTCCTCGATCGCGGACACCGCCGCCTTGGTCAGCACCAGCTTCTCGCTGCGCATGATGTCGTAGACGTTGAGGCCGACGGCCGGCAGCAGCGACACATTGTTGATGTTGCGGGCCGACAGCTCGAAGTTCTTGTCGAACGCGCCGTCGACGATCAGCACCTTGCCGAAGCCGAGGGCGCCGAACTGCTTGGCCAGCGCGCCGGTCTTGATCGCGGCCGACTTGGCCTCGTCGAGCACGACGATGGCGCCGGCCTTCGCCTTGGACGACAGCGCATGGCGCAGGCCAAGGGCGCGGACCTTCTTGGGCAGGTCGAATTCGTGGCTGTGCACGACCGGACCCATGGCGCGGCCGCCGCCGACGAACTGCGGCGCAGAACGGGCACCGTGACGGGCGACGCCGCCGCCCTTCTGCTTGCCGAGCTTGTGCTTGGTGCGGTTGATCTCGGCGCGGGTCAGCGTCTTGTGCTGGCCGGAGCGGCGCTTGGCGAGCTGCCAGACGACGACGCGCTGGATCAGGTCGGCGCGCGGCTCGAGGCCGTAGATCGCGTCGTTGAGCTCGACGTCGCCGGCGGCCTTGTTGTCGAGGTTGAGGACGTTCGCTTTCATCTTAGCCCTCCGCCTTCGCAGCAACAGCTTCGCGCTTCTTCACGGAACCGGGCATCGGAACATCCTTGTGCGGGCGCTTGACGGCGTCGCGCACCATGACCCAGCCGCCCTTCGAGCCGGGCACCGCGCCACGGATCATGATCAGGCCGCGCTCGACGTCGACTTTCGCGACTTCGAGGTTCTGGGTGGTGACGTTGTCGACGCCGTAATGGCCGTGCATCTTCTTGTTCTTGAAGGTCTTGCCCGGATCCTGACGGCCGCCGGTGCCGCCCAGCGAGCGGTGCGAGATCGACACGCCGTGCGACGCTTCGAGACCGCGGAAATTCCAGCGCTTCATGGCGCCGGTGAAACCGCGGCCGATGGTGACGCCCGAGACGTCCACCTTCTGGCCGACCAGGAAGTGATCCGCCTGGATGGCGTCGCCGACTTCGAGCAGGTTCTTCGCATCGACGCGGAATTCCGCAAGCTTGCGCTTGGGCTCCACTTCGGCTTTCGCGAAGTTGCCGCGATCGGCCTTGCTGAGGCGCTTGGCCTTGGCAAAACCCGAACCCAGCTGCACCGCGGTGTAGCCGTCTTTCTCATCCGTACGCGTCGAGACCACCTGACAACCGTCCAGCTTCAGGACGGTGACGGGCACGTGCCGTCCGTCGTCCAGGAAGAGACGGGTCATGCCGATCTTCTGCGTGATGACGCCTGTGCGCATCGCGCTCACTCCTTAAAGCTTGATTTCGACGTCGACGCCGGCCGCAAGGTCGAGCTTCATCAAAGCGTCGACGGTCTGCGGCGTGGGGTCGATGATGTCGAGAAGACGCTTGTGCGTCCGGATTTCGAACTGTTCGCGGCTCTTCTTGTCGATGTGGGGCGAGCGGTTGACGGTGAAGCGCTCGATGCCGGTCGGCAGCGGGATGGGCCCGCGAACCTGGGCGCCGGTGCGCTTGGCCGTGTTGACGATCTCCCGAGTCGAATTGTCGAGAATTCGGTGGTCGAAGGCTTTCAGCCGGATACGGATGTTTTGATTTTGCATATCTTGAACCTTCGATCCCGAATACCGCTTACTTGACGATCTTTGCGACGACGCCCGAACCGACGGTGCGGCCGCCTTCGCGGATCGAGAAGCGCAGCTTCTCTTCCATCGCGATCGGGCTGATCAGCTCGACCTCGATCGACACGTTGTCGCCCGGC
>OUNM010643555.1_pt1 | contig 19834 bp, 35 predicted proteins | sample 1769961 | NCBI WGS metagenome assembly OUNM01 (sample SAMEA3914820, study PRJEB12502) | metagenome | biome: forest; material: soil | place: USA | collected 2012-03-12 | depth 0.3 m
ATCGACATGTTGCATTTCTTCTCTCACATCTTCAATCGATTCGTCCAAAGTGTGTAACACGTTTGGTGTGTTCAGATAATTTACTAATGCTTCTGCCGCCAAACTAGCCCCCGTTTCTTCGGAAGAAAAATATCCCATTTCGCTGGTTTTAATAGGTTTAAATATAGCCATTCCCGGTTCGTTTAAACTTAAGAATCCAATTTTCCGAGCAACGTCACTCTTTTTTGTCCAACTTTGAAGAAACTTCTCCATCTGCTCTGGAGCGTTATCAAGAGGAAGAGTGATAGAACGAGCATGTAAAAGAGTGCTGCGGTTCAATTTTTTCTCGGAGCCAAATAACTTTTTATTAGTAATAAAAGCTTTGTCAGATTGAACAATATCATCCCATCGTTCATCTACCATCCCTACAAGGACGCCGGCATTAGCAACAAACCAGCCTATTTCTCTTTCTGCTTGGCGCCGTTGAATTTCCATAAATTGATACCCTAACGATACAGGGGACAAGTGTGGTAAAATTTCTTCTTTTGTAATAGGCAGTCGTTCAGTCATAAAATTCCTTTTTCATACAGTACAACAAAAATACTCTCCAAACAAGGAGAGTATTTTTTGGGCGATAAATAGATTAACGCTTTGAGAATTGTTCGCGCTTACGAGCAGAACGAAGACCATATTTCTTGCGTTCTTTTTCGCGTGAGTCACGCTTCAATAGATCAGCCTTCTTAAGGGTTGAACGAAGGTCAGAGTGTGCAGTCGTAAGAGCCTTAGCGATAGCTAACTTAATAGCATCGACTTGGCCAGCAGTACCACCACCAGCAACGCGAATAGTCACGTCGTAGTCTTTTTGCTTACCAACAAGTGCAAGTGGGTCAGTTATTTCAGCGAGATGCGTTTTGTTACCATCAAGGTATTCAGCCGCAGGTTTCTCGTTGATAGTAATGTTTCCCTTGCCCTTGTAAAGGCGAGCTCGTGCAGTTGCACTCTTGCGTCGTCCAAGTCCGTAGAAGTATGTAGATTCAGCCATATTACTTTAGCTCAACTTTCTTTGGAGTTTGTGCGGTGTGAGTGTGTTCTTCACCAGCAAAGATTCGAAGACGAGCCATACGGTCGCTTGAAAGCTTGTTCTTAGGAAGCATGCCTTTAACAGCTGCTTCGATCAAACGTTCTGGAGAACGCTCACGCACTTCTTTAACAGTTCGTTCTTTGATTCCACCTGGGAAACCACTGTGTCGGTAGTATACCTTGTCAGTTTCCTTGTCACCTGTCACCACTGTCTTACCAGCATTGATAACTACTACGTAATCACCGTTGTCGATGTGAGGAGTGTAGGTTGGCTTTGCCTTACCAATAAGGAGGCTTGCAATTTGAGTTGCAACCCGACCCATAGGCGCGCTTGAAGCATCAATAAGGTACCACTCGCGAGAAATGTCAGCAGTTTTTTGACTAAAAGTTTTAGCGTTTACCATTATTTTGTCTCCTTTGCGGCTACTTTAGCAGCAGGTTTCTTTGCAGCTGGTTTAACAGCGGCAGGTTTAGCAGCTACAGCTTTTGTCGCAGGCGCAACTTCTTTGATTTCATCAACGAAGGCAATAGTTGCAAGCTGAGCACCGTCACCTACACGAAGGCGAGTTCGTTCAACACGAACGTGCCCGCTTGTGCGGCCAGTAAGCTGTGGAGCAATCACGTCAACAAGACGGAAAGCAGCAGCTTGAGTACTCAGGCCAGCGATAACACGACGTCGATTTGCGAGGTCGCCTTTCTTAGCCTTTGTGATTAGTTTTTCAATGTAGCGGACGAGTTCTTTAGCCTTAGGAAGCGTAGTCTCGATCTTACCGTGCTCAACGAGGCTTGTTGCCAAACCTTTAATGAGCGCGCGGCGTTGATCGCGTTCGCGGCCAAATTTACGTCCTTGATATCCGTGTCGGTGCATGTCTAAACGTCCAATTCTGCCAATTTATCTTTGACTTCGTCGAGCGCCTTGCTACCAAAGCCCTTCAACTCACGAAGATCTTGTTCTGAAAGCGTAACGAGGTCACGAACAGTGCGGATTTCGTTGTTGATAAGCGCGTTAGCAGTACGAGCACTAAGGTTCAACTCTTCAATTGGAGTGTTAAGCTCACCAGTTTCGTCGATAACGTCTTGTCCAAGTGCAGGTGCAGCTTCAACAGTTGTGCTACCAGCGAGTGCAGTGTATTGGTTAACCAAAATAGCTGCAGCTTCTTCAAATGCTTCACGTGGGCTTAGTGTGCCGTCAGTTTCAACATTCAATTGGAGTTTATCAAGGTTAGTTTCTTGACCAACACGAGTTGAGTCAACCTTGTAACGTACACGAAGAACAGGGGTAAAGATTGCATCCAAAGCGATCATGTCGCTGTGAAGACGGTTTACACTTGAGTCTTCGATAGTTTGGTAACCGCGGCCAGATTCAACAACGAGGTCGAATACCACAGTTTTCTTTGGGTCATCAACAGTAGCAATAACTTGCTTAGGGTTGATAATTTCAACATCTGCAGTAGTTTTGATGTCAGCAGCAGTAATAGTGCCGGCACCCTTCTTCTCAATGCGAAGTTCTACTGGTTCGTCGCTTGATACCTTTACACGAACACCCTTGAGGTTGATCATGATGTCAACGACATCTTCTTTGATTCCTTCAACAGTAGTGAATTCGTGGCTAGCACCTTCGATACGGAAGGCAACAATTGCTCCACCCTTAATGCTTGAAAGCAATACGCGGCGAAGGCTGTTACCTAGTGTGTTACCGTAGCCAGCTTGCAGAGGTTCAATAACGAATGAAGCACTAGTTGCGCTCGTTTCGTCTACGCTAGCAAGTGCTGGGTTGTGAATAACTTTTGACATATATGAATCTCCTTACCCTTATTATCGTGAGTAGTACTCAACAATTAGTTGTTCGTTAATTTCAGGCTCTGCTTCTTGACGAGTTGGAGCACCGGTAATTGTAATGGTCATTTTCTTTGCATCGCTTTTTAGCCAACTAAGTGGGCCTTGAACGCTTCCTTTAACAACTTCATCTAGTTGCGTAAAGTAACCAGATTTAGCACTCTTAGGACGAACAGTAAGCTCATCACCAGCCTTAAGGCGGATTGATGGAATGTCGACACGGCGGCCGTTTAACAGGAAGTGGCCGTGACCAACAAGTTGACGAGCAGCACGGCGGCTAGTCGCAAAACCAGCACGGTATACAGCGTTGTCGAGACGTTGTTCAAGCATACGAAGGAGGTTTTCACCTGTAAGACCGTCTTGACGGCTTGCTTCGTTCATTAACTTAGCGAATTGCTTTTCCAAAAGACCGTACAAACGACGAACCTTTTGTTTTTCACGTAATTGAGTAAGGTACAAGCTTGGCTTGCCTTGGCGTCCATTAGCGTGTTGGCCTGGGATACCACTTTTGTGGGCCATAACCTTGTGTGCCTTAGGGTGAAGAGCATAGCCTTCACGTCGGCTTTGTTTAACTATAGGTGAGACATCTCGTGCCATAATTAACCCCTACGTACCTTTCGAGGACGAACGCCACCATGAGGCACGCCGGTCACTTCTTTGATACTTTCAATAGTGATGTCGAAAGCGTTCAACGCGCGAATCGCAGCGTCTCGGCCTTGGCCAACACCTTTAACAAATACGTCAACTGATTTAAGGCCGTAACCTTTTGCAGTTTCAGATGCTTTTTCAGCGGCAACTTGGGCTGCGTATGCAGTACCCTTTTTGCTTCCACGAAAACCAGTCGCGCCAGCGCTGCTTTGAGCGATAACGTTACCTTTTTTATCAGAGAAACTGATAATGGTGTTGTTGAAGGTTGCTTGAATGTGCAATTGACCAGCAGGAACTGATCGCTTTTGCTTCTTTTTACTTGAAGTAGAATCTGCCATCTTGTTCCTTTCCTAGGTCTTACTTGCTGATTTAGGTTGAGATCCACCAACAGCGATCGCTCGACCCTTACGAGTTCGTGCATTCGTACGGGTACGTTGACCGTTAACCGGAAGGCCTGCCTTGTGGCGAAGACCGCGGTATGCGTTGATGTCTTTCAATCGTTTGATATTATTTGTTACCAGACGCTGGAGGTCGCCTTCTACGGTATAATCGCGATCGATAATTTCACGTAGTCGTTGTTCTTCAGCCTCGGTGAGATCTTTCACCCGAGTGGTCGGCTCGATACTAGCCGCCGCAAGGATGGTCGATGCAAATTTTGGACCGATGCCGTAAATATACGTCAAAGCGATCTGAACTTGCTTTTCAGCGGGTATTACTACCCCAGAAATTCGAGCCATGCTTAACCCTGCCTTTGCTTATTCTTAGGTTTTTTCTTGTTGATAACCGTTAGACGCCCTTTACGGCGAACCAGTTGGTCATCTGGACTGATTTTCTTGACACTCGCACGAACTTTCATGAGTGCAGTTCCTCCAGTTAAATTTGATCCTTATGGCGGTACGTGATTCTTCCCTTCGTAAGGTCGTAAGGGGTCATCTCGACGTCCACCATATCACCAGGCACGAGGCGAATATAGTTTTTACGCATTTTTCCACTAATGTGCCCGATGATGCTCAGACTATTTTCCAATTCAATCTTAAATTGAGTATTAGGCAGTGCTTCCACCACCTTACCTCGCATCTTGATTACCTCTTTAGTATTAGTCATAAGTTACAGTAGTGAATTATACACCATAAAGTGTCTGACGTAAAGCGTTTTCAAGAAGAAACACCCGATTAACTCGGCAATGTGTTTTATGAGTAGCTTTATTGTAACAAAACTACCTAACTCGTCAAGCCTATCCTTAAATAGTCAATTGTTTGACTCCTTGAGGATAGGGACAGGAAGCGAGGAGCGACCAATCCGCTATCTACTTCAGCTAGCGAAGAACAACAATCGCCTGCCCATGATCACGTTCGATGGTGATTGCTGGCAGAAGTCGACGCTCGTCGCAGGCGTTTTCGAGGATGTTCCAGAGGGCCTGAAGTGCGTTCTCAGCAATGTAGCGCCCAGTAAGAGCACAGAATTTCTCGTACTCCTCAGCGTTCAAAAGCGGTGGTGCCCAAACCCACTTACGAAGTACCTCCCACAAATGACCCTTGGGCACAACTGACCCCTTCTGAGCCGCGTCGAGCTCGCCCTTGAGGCGATCGTATCCTCGTTTCACAAGGTCAACTGCTTCGGTACCAAAAAGGCTTACAGGATCATCGTCAGCCACTGTTTTGCTTGAAGCCATCACAGCCTCGCCTCCTGTCAAAAAATACGCTCCGTAGCTCGAATGCTACGAAGTCATATTGTTATTATACAAGATTTTACAAGATAAATCTAATGGCTATTGCTTATTGATAGTCGTCGTATGTAACCATCAACGCACGTGAGTTGATCTGACGGAGCGTTTCAAGCGCTACCGAGACCACAATCAACAGACCAGTACCGCCAATTGATAGGTTTATGTTACCAATACCAGCAAATTGATATAGTAGATAATCTGCAATGAATGGGCTGACAGCAATTAAACCGAGGACTACTGAGCCGAACAGAATAAGACGATTAACAGTAGTTGAAAGGTATTTTTCAGTTTGTTGACCAGGGCGAACACCTTCAATAAAGCCGCCTTGCTTTTGTAAGTTTTCAGCAATTTCATTGGCATTAAAGACAATACCTGTATAGAAGTAGGTAAAGAAGATGACTAATACAAAGTATGCAGCTGGGTAAATGAAGGCTTGCCATTGAGAGCCTGTGAAGGCACCTGGGCTTGGGGCCTGGAACCAGAGAATTAGGTTATTCGCTAACTCAGCATACGCCGGGTTACCAGTAGCTTTGAGGATTTGACCTAAGAAGGCTGGAAGTGATAAGAAAGCTACCGCGAAGATCACTGGGATCACACCGGCTGCAATCAACTTGATTGGCAAAATACTCTTTACGCCGCCGTAACTACTGTTGCCCTGGACACGTTTTGCATAATTAATAGTAATGACCCGCTGAGCCTCGTTGATCTTGACCAAGAAGTACAACAGGAAGAGAGATACTGCAAGAATAGCTAATGTCACGTAGAACACCAATGGGTTAACTGGCAAAGTGAACCAATTAAAGACATGCAAACCACCCTTGGAGGTATCAACAAGGGCACTGCCTAGTGTTGAAAGTGTCGTTGGTAATTGGCTAATAATACCAGCGAAAATCAGCAAGCTAATACCATTACCAATCCCTTGCTCAGTAATAAGCTCACCAAGCCACATAAGCAGCACAGAGCCGGCTGTCATGGCTGTAACGGCCACAACCCACTCGATTGGCGTAGGAGCTGCCAGAACGGTTGTATTACCGGCTAGAATGGTTTGACGAAGGATGAAGATAAACGCAATTGACTGCACGATAGCAAGCGGGATGGTCAACATACGAGTCCATTGGTTGATCTTACGACGGCCAGATTCTCCATCTTTGTGAAGCTCTTCAAGCTTTGGAATAGCCTTTGTAAGAAGCTGGGTAATAACCGATGCAGTAATGAATGGAGTCAAACCAACCAATACAATTGAAAAGCTCGCCAGTGCACCACCTGAAAGCAGGTTGAGGAAGCCACCGAAGTCGGTACCGCCAATAACACTATTAATAACTTCTCGTAGCTGCGTTGGCTGCGCAAGTGGCACAGGAACGTGCGCTAACAAGCGATACACAACAATAAGCGCTAATACAATTAACAACCGCTTTTGCATGTCGCGGTTTTTTAGTGATCTAAAAATCGTTTTCCAATTCATCTGTCTAATCTGCCCCTAGTACTATTACATCAATTAGGTTTTATTATACCACAATGGTAAAGGTAGACGACTATACATTTGATAGTTTCTTTAATAAAAAGAAAAACTCCCCGAAGGGAGGATGGGGGCCCGGAGGCTGAAAGGTTGCTACGACGTAACAGCACTCTCAGCCCCCAGGCAGGATCCAAGCGTTCGACATTGCTATCGATCAAGCTTGAGCAGTGCGGGCTGCATATGATCCTTGTCGCTGTATACCTTTCGGTATCTTTGACTTCGGCCGTAAGGCCAGCTTTTCAGCTTATTCGCATTTTTACATTAGACATGAGACATGAGGCTTAAGGCTTGAGGCATAGAGCTTCAGACATTTGGCTTCACACCACCCTTGAGCTATAGATTTAGTGAACCTAATTCTCATTGGCATAAATTATTATAATCTATATTACCTACCTTGTCAAGAATAACCACAACAAAAAAACACCCCTCAATGGGGTGCTTTTTAGATAGTCTTGGCTTACTTGTCGCTTGCTTCAGCTTCTTTAGTGCTTTTACGAAGTGGCACTGGAGTCTTAGTGAAAGACCCACCAGCTTTTTCGATAGCAGCTACGACGCTTGCACTTGCGCCAGCAACTTTAAGGGTTACCTTTTCAGTTAATTCACCACGAGAGATGATTTTAACAGTGTGGAAAGGCGTTGCGATGTAACCAGCCTCAAACAATGAGAAGTTATCGACGGTTTTGCCCTTGAAAGCATTCAAGTGGTCAAGGTAGACAACTTGAGCTGGAGTACGAAGACTCTTGAAACCACGAGCCTTAGGCACGGCACGTACAAGTGTACGTTGACCACCTTGGAAGGTTGGTGCAAGTTTCTTACCAGTACGAGAGCCTTGACCCTTTGTACCACGACCAGCAGTTTTACCTTGTCCAGCAGCAATACCACGACCAACGCGCTTGCGGTCTTTGTTTGCTTCAACTTGGAGTTCGTTATACTTAGTCATTATTTAGTCTCCTTTGCAACTTTCGCCTCTTTGGTAGACTTGGGAGCAGGCTTTTCAGCAGGAGCTTCTTCTTCAGTAGCTTTAGCTGGAGCAGCCTTCTTCTTTGGAGCGTTCAACCATTCGTCGCGAGGTGCGAGTGTGCGGAGCGCTTCAACAGTTGCGTAAGCAATGTTCACCTTGTTAGTAGAGTTCAAAGACTTTGAAAGAAGGTTACGAATACCAGTTACACCAATAATTGAACGAACCACACCACCAGCGATAATACCGGTACCAGGGGCAGCAGGCTTCAAAAGCACACGTGCACCACTGAACTTCACTTCGTTATCGTGAGGAATAGTTTCGTTAATGATAGGAATAACAATCATGTTTTTCTTAGCAACGTCAGTTGCTTTTGCTACAGCCGCTTGCACGTCTGCACCCTTAGCAACACCAACGCCAACCTTAGTCTTGCGGTCACCCACAACTACCAAAGCCTTAAATCGGAAACGTCGTCCACCTTTTACAACACGTGAGACACGGTCAATGTTAATGACCAGCTCTTCAAATTGCTTTGGCTCTTGTGGAGCTTGGTCGCGGCGGTTGTTGTTACCGCGTGAGTTATTTCGTTGATCAGCCATATTAGAACTCCAAACCTTCCTTACGAGCAGCATCTGCAAGAGCGGCGAGGCGCTTCGCGTATTGACGGCCGTTACGGTCGAATACTACAGTAGTTACTTTCGCTTTTTTAGCTTTTTTACCAATTTCTGCACCGATGATAGCAGCTTGCTCGGCAAGGCTACCAGTTTGCTTTGTACCAATAGTGGTCGCAGCAGCAATGGTGTGTTGTTTTACATCGTCAATTACTTGAGCGCTGACGTGCTTGTTGCTGATAGTTACCGTTAAACGAGGACGCTCGGTAGTACCAGTTACTTTAGCACGAACACGTGCAGCACGGAGTGTACGGTTGAGTACTTTTTTCTCGAGGCTACTCATGATTACTTACCTGCCTTTCCTGCTTTTCGAAGAATAACTTCATCAGCGTATTTAATACCTTTACCCTTGTAAGGTTCAGGCTTCTTCAGTGAACGGATTTCGGCTGCAGTTTGGCCAACAAGTTGCTTGTCGATACCCTTTACAGTAATTTCCATTTTGTTCACTTCAAGTTCGATGCCTTCGCGGGCAGCGTACTTAACTGGGTGAGAGAACCCAAGGGCCATCTCAATTTCGCGTCCGCCACCGTTTACGCGGAACCCGACACCATTTACTTCAAGCTTCTTTTCAAAAGCTTCAGTTACGCCTACTACGGCGTTAAACAGGAGGGCACGTTGCAAACCGTGTTGCGCTTTAGCAATACGCTCTTCATTGTTGCGTGTTGTTACGGCAAAGCCGTCTTCAAGCTTAACAGTCACGTCAGAGAGATGCGGTACTACTAGTTGACCCTTCGGGCCTACAACAGTAATAGCATCATCAGCGACCGTGATTGTCACGCCTGAGGGAATTTGAATTGGTAGTTTTCCGATTCGACTCATGATCTATTCCTTTACATGGGCGAGTGGAAGTGTTTGTTTTCGTGCTTCCGGCTGCATACAAGCAGTGGGGGCGCAAAATCTCCCAGATTTCACTCGCAAATTTATATCTAGATAATAGTAACAGATTAGGAAGGTAAATGCAATAACTTGACTAGGCGTCCTACCTATTAACAAATAGTATAATTTGTGGTATAATATACTATGTTGACTTGCCCATCCTACGAAAGAGGTGACACCTTGGCAAGCGAAGTACATAAACTGTCACGTGAACAACGCGACATAATCCGTGGTGAACGCCACACAGTTCTGAGCGGCCTGATTGTCTACGGGCCCATCGCGGCGCTTTACGTGCTTTCATGGGTCTTTGTGGTTGTCGGACCAATGGGTAATGTGTTCCCGTGGCTCTGGTCATGGCTCGCATGGCTTCCCAACTACCTGATCGTGGGTGTGGTGCTCGGCGCAACACTCACTCTGCGTCTTTGGGTAAGGAACCGGCTCGCCGACTTCGCGTGGCGATACAAGCGCGGAACATTCCCGTCTCAGAAGCCGCACACTCACGGAGGCATGTTTGACGACGTCACCGCATTCGGTGTGACGATGGGCATACTGCTCGTGTTCCTGTTAATACTCAGGTTTGTTGTCCTCTACGCATTCGCATGGATCGTAGCTGTGCCTTTCGAGGTCGGCTTATGGACAGAAGCGCGCGAGTACTGACCTACACCCCTTTACTGGTTGTTGTTTTTAAAAAAGCACCCAGGAGGGGGTGTTTTTTAGTAAAAATATTCAAAAAGAACCTCCAAATAGGAGGTTCTTTTTACATAAGTGACTAGCCTAGAATACTTGAAGAAGTAACTCACCACCAAGCTTCTGCTTCTTAGCTTCAGCACCGGTAACAACACCCTTAGATGTACTTACCAAAACAATTCCACGACCGCTCTTTACCTTAGGGATGTCGCTTGCACTTACGTACACGCGGCGTCCAGGCTTAGAGAGGCGCTTGATCTCGTTAATAGTCGAGTTTTCACCAGGGTTGTTAATGGTTACGACAAGGATGTCGCGTGGTTTGCCTGCTTCAACCTTAACGCCAGTAACGTAACCAGCTTTTTTAAGCTCTTTGGCTACAACTACCTTAATCTTGCTTGAAGGAACAGTAATTTCGTTCTTGCCAACCATGACAGCATTACGGATGCGGGTCAGGAGGTCAGCGATTGGGTCAGTTGATTGTAATGACATATTCGTTTCCTTTCCTACCAACTACTCTTAGTAATACCAGGGATTTCTCCCTTACTTGCTTTTTCACGGAAGTTAATTCGGCTTAGGCCAAATCGACGCATGTAACCACGTGGGCGTCCATGAAGGGCGTCGCGGTTCTTCCAACGAGTTGGTGAGCTGTTGAGTGGCAATTTAGCCAAACCTTCGAGGTCACCAAGCTCTTTGAGCTCAGCACGCTTAGCTGCGTACTTCAAAATCATTCTCTTGCGCTTTTCGTCGCGAGCGACTGCAGATACCTTAGCCATTAGCGAATGCCTCCTTCTTTCTCAAACGGCATGCCGAATTTCTCAAGCAATGCACGACTAGCTTCTTTACTACCACCTTTAATAACAAATGTTACTTGTAGGCCGTGGATGTGTTGAGTTTCTTCGAACGTAAGTTCTGCGAAAATCGACTGATCATTGATACCTAGGTTGTAGTTTCCGCCCTTGTCGAAGCCCTTTGCGCCAACGCCGTGGAAGTCACGAACGCGAGGCAATGCAACGTTGATAAGACGGTCGAGGAACTCGTACATACGAGCACCACGAAGTGTAACACTGATACCAACACGGTTCATACCAGCACGGATCTTGAAACCTGCAATAGATTTCTTAGCCATACGGTCAACAGGTGCTTGTCCAGTAACTTTAACGATGGTGTTGCGAACCACTTCGTAGTGGTGCTTGTCATCTTTGTTCTTACCGATTCCCGCGCTGACAATAATTTTTTCAAGCTTTGGTACTTCGTTTACATTAGAAAGACCGAGTTCGGCTTGAAGTTCCTTAACGACGGTGTCGTTGTACAAGGCTTTCAGGCGAGGAGCGGTAATAACAGCAGCTTTAGTAGCCATTATTTGATCTCCTTACTATTAGCTTGACGAGCAACACGGGTAGTACCGCCGTCAGCATTCTTTACGTAACCTACGCGGCTAGTCTTACCGCTTTTTTCATCAATAACCAACGCAACTTTGTGAAGTGGGGTTGGAACGTGAATATCTTTAGCGCCACCACGTGGGTTAAGCTGACTTGGCTTAATGTGACGGTGCTTTTGGCCAATACCTTCAAGAAGCACAGCGCTGTTTTTAGTGTCTACGCCAAGAACCTTGGCAGTAGTACCCTTGTTAACACCACTGATAATCTTTACAGTGTCGCCCTTACGGATTCGTTTGATAGCTGGCATATTATAGTACCTCCGGTGCAAGGCTAATGATCTTCGCGTAACCTAGGTCACGTAGTTCACGTGGCACTGGGCCGAATACACGAGTACCCTTAGGGGTCTTGTCGTCGTTAATAATAACCGCAGCGTTGTCGTCGAAGCTGATTGTGCTGCCGTCTTTTCGCTTGATTTGGTTACGAGTACGTACCACAACAGCCTTGATAACAGATTTCTTCTTCACGTTTCCAGTTGGGTTTGCATCTTTTACAGTCGCAACAATTACGTCACCTACGTGAGCGTAACGACGACCGGTACCACCAAGAACGCGGATACAAAGGATTTCCTTTGCACCACTGTTGTCGGCGACCTTAAGTCGAGATTCTTGCTGTATCATTACGCTTCCTCCTCAACCTTCAGTTCGATTGAACCGTGGGCACGTTCGTCAACACTCACAAGCTTGAAAGACTTGCTTTTAGAGATTGGACGAGTTTCAACGATAGTAACTTTGTCACCTGCGTGAGCTTCGTTCTTTTCGTCGTGTGCGGTGTATTTGCGACTAACAGTGTATTGCTTCCCATATAGCGGGTGCGTTTCACGGCTAGTTACAGTGATAGTGATAGTTTTGTCAGCCTTATCAGAGGTGACAATTCCGGTCAGTGATTTTGCCATATTATTTTTCCTCCTTAGTAGATACTTCTACGGCTTCTCGGTTTGCAGCAGCGATAGCTGTGTGCAAACGGGCGATGTTCTTGCGTTGTACTGTCAGAACGTGTGGGTTTACCAATTCACCTTGTTGGTGGCTTCGGCGTGACTCAAGGTTCTCAGCGAGCAAAGCAGTTAAATCATCGTTCAATTGTTCAACAGTCTTCACTTCAGTTGCCTTAGTGACCTTTTTGGCTTTGACAACCGGTGCTTTAGCGCCGGCTTTAGAATTATTATTCGCCATTATTGTTGCTCCTTCACGATGAATTTAGTCTTCACTGGAAGTTTGTGAGCAGCCAGGCGCATTGCTTCGCGAGCTACGGCTTCGTCAACACCCTTCATTTCGAAGAGTACTGTACCAGCCTTAACTTTTGCTACGAAGAATTCAGGGTTACCTTTACCGCTACCCATCTTCACGTCCTGTGGTTTACGAGTACGTGGAGTGTGAGGGAAGATACGGATCCAGATTTTACCACCACGCTTAATGTGACGAGTCATCGCTTGACGTGATGCCTCAATTTGACGTGAGGTAATGTCGTTGTTCGACTGAGACTGAAGGCCGTAGTCACCGAATGCAACGTAGTTGCCACGGGTAGCGTTACCTTCGTTTTTGCCCTTGCGAACCTTTCGATACTTAGTTTTTCGTGGTAACAACATATCGATTAGCTCCTTTCGCCTTTGTAAATCCAAACTTTAACACCAACGATACCAGCACCAGGAAGTGCAGCACGTGCAGTGTGGAAGTCGATATCAGCACGAAGTGTGTGGAGAGGCACTGAGCCTTCACTCACCTTTTCACGACGAGCCATTTCAGCATTGTTCAAACGACCAGATACTTGGATACGAACACCCTTTGCACCGGCAGCCATGGTGTTTTGAGCAGCCATTTTAGTTGCGCGGCGGAAGTTTGAACGACGTTCAAGTTGGTGTGCAATATTTTCAGCAACCAATTTAGCGCTTAAGTCTGGGCGCTTAACTTCTTCAATGTTAATACGAACTGGAAGGCTAGCGATCTTTTCAAGTTCGCTCTTCAGTTCAGTGACGCCAGCACCACCACGACCGATAACAACACCAGCTTTAGCTGTGTGAATCGTTACGGTTACAAGGTTAGCTGAACGTTCGATTTCAACACGAGCAATTGTAGGACGACTCGCGAAACGCTTTTCAACGTGTTCACGAATTTTAATGTCTTCAATAAGCAAACGTGAGAAGTCTTTCTTGTGTGCAAACCAGCGTGAGTCCCAGTTCTTGTGGATCTGGAGGCGGAAACTGATTGGATTAACTTTCTGTCCCATTACTTCTTCTCCTCTTTCACTGGTTCAACAGCCTTAGCTGGAGCCTTCTTAGGTTTCAACGCGCCAGTTACTTCAACCAAGATGTTTGAGGTCTTCTTTTGGTATGGCAATGCACGTCCGCGGCTTGCTGGGTTAAATCGCTTGAGGCGAGTACCAGTAGTTACAGACAGAGTTGCAATAGTTAAAGTTTTGGCATCAAAGCCATGGTTGTTAACAGCGTTTGCCTGAGCGCTCTCGATTGCCTTGATAACAGGGCGAGCAGCACGCTTAGGTGTGTGGTTCAAGATAACGATAGCATCAGCTACCGAACGGCCGCGGACAAGACTAGCAACCAACCCAACTTTACGTGGAGTTTGGTCAACGTTTTTTGCGTACGAACGTACTTTAGAAACTTCAGCCATTACTTCTTATCCTTTCCACCGTGCTTGCGGAATTTACGAGTTGGACTAAACTCACCGAGTTTGTGACCAACCATATTTTCACTTACAAGTACAGGTACGTGAACCTTGCCGTTGTGGACAGCGATAGTACGACCAACCATTTCAGGACTGATAGTACTTGCGCGAGCCCAAGTTTTGATAATTGTACGGTCTTCGAGACTAAGCGCCGCCACTTTCTTAGCGAGCTTGAAGTCTACGAATGGACCTTTTTTCAATGATCGACTCATATTACTTCTTCCTCTTCGCGTCGTGGCGCGACTTAACGATTACACCGGCAACGTCTTTACGACGACGGGTACGATAGCCGAGAGTCAATTGACCCCATGGAGTACGTGGTGCTTTACCAGTACCGTGACGACCACCGTCACCACCACCATGAGGGTGATCTGCGGCGTTCATAACGACACCACGGACACCTGGGCGGATACCCTTACGTCGGTTACGACCAGCAGAACCGATTTTAATATTCTGGTGTTGAACATTACCAACAATACCAAGCGCAGCAGTTGCTTCAAGACGAATCTTGCGAACTTCGCCAGATGGCAAACGCACTTGTGCGTAGTCACCTTCTTTAGCCATAAGTTGTGCTTTAGTACCAGCAGAACGCACCATTTGAGCGCCCTTACCTGGGTTGATTTCAATTGCGTAAATTTGTGAACCAACTGGGATGTTTGCCAAAGGCATACGGTTAGATGATTCAACAGGTGCATCTGCACCACTTTGGATTACTTTACCAACAGTCATAGAAGTGTCAGCAAGGATGTAGTGGTAAAGGCCATTTTGGTCTTTCACACGAGCAATACGTGCTGAACGGTTTGGATCGTATTCGATTTCTTCAATCGTTACAACCATACCAGCTGGTAGGTTGTGGTTCATAAGACGATAGTGACGTTTAACACCACCACCGCGGTGACGAACAGTAATACGACCAGAGTTGTTACGACCAGCGTTTTGCTTTTTGCTCTTAGTAAGGCTCTTCAGTGGTTTGCGAGTAGTTACATCGCTCATGTCCTGAGTAGTCATACCGCGACGAGCAGGAGTTGTTGGGTTGTATTGTTTAATAGCCATTATTTCTTCTCCTCTTCTGCAGCTTGCTCAAAGATAGCCAATGAGCTTCCGGCAGCTAAGGTGACGTAGGCTTTCTTGCTGTCAGTACGAGTAGTAGTACCTGGGTAACGGTTCTTTCCACGAGAGAAACGAATCGATTTACCAGATTGTACTAATGTCTTGATAGCAGCAACCTTTACACCATATTGTGTTTCAACAGCCGCAAGAATTTCATTCTTGTTTGCAGCGAGAGGAACGTTAAATACATAAACATTCTTCTGGCTTTGGCCATATGCTTTTTCAGTTGTTACTGGAGTAACAAGGATTGATGATAGACTGTGTGCCATATTACGCCTCCTCCTTTACTAACCAGCTTTTAAGGGTTGGAAGTGAAGCCTTAGACAAAACGATGTGATCTGCGTTAAGAATGTGGAATACGCTGAGGTATTTCGTACTTACGAGTAATACGTTTTGAATGTTATTAGTAGCACGCAGAATTTCAGGGGTCTTAGTTTCAACAACCAAGAGAACCTTGCGGTCAAACTTGTTATCAGCCATAAACTTAACTACTTCAGCAGTTTTGCCTGTGGTCTTAACATCAAGTACGTGTACTTTTTTAGCTTCGTTTGCAAGTGTAAGTGCTTGGCGGATAGCCTGGCGCTTAGATTGCGTAGAGATTTTTTTACTATAGTTTTCGTTGCCAAGAGGACCAAATACGATACCACCGCCACGCCAGATTGGGTTACGAGATGAACCAAATCGTGCACGACCAGTACCTTTTTGCTTCCAAGGCTTCTTACCACCACCGCGCACTTCACCGCGGGTTTTAGTGGTTGCGCTTGCCTGACGGACGTTTGCAAGGTAAGCATCGTAAGCCAACTTCAATAGTTCGTGATTCTTCACGTCAACTGCGAACACTTCCTTAGGAAGAGTTGTTGAGCTTGCTGTAGTTTTAGTAGCTTCAGCCATTATGCTTTTCCTCCAATTACAATCAGTCCACGCTTAGGGCCAGGAACAGCACCCTTGAGACCAATCAAATTGTTCTCAACATCGATGTAGCTAACAACCAGGTTCTTAACAGTAACCTGATCATGGCCCATACGACCTGCCATTCGCTTACCCTTAAAGACTTTTTGTGGGTACATTGAGCCAATTGAACCAGGTTTACGGGTGTTACCCTTACCACCGTGAGTCTTCTTGTGACGCTCAAAGTTGTGACGTTTAATAGTTCCGGCGAAACCTTTTCCTTTGCTTGTACCAGTAGCGTCAACTACATCACCAAGTTGGAAAGCGGTTACGTCGATTGTGCTACCGACTGTCAGTTCATCTGACAAGTCAGTAACGCGAAACTCTCGAATATACTTCGGAGTTACGTCGGCTGCCTTAAGGTGTCCAGCCACGGCCTTGCTCAAGTTCTTACCTAACTCAAAACCTACTTGGACAGCGTTATAACCATCGGTTTCGACGGTTTTCACTTGAGTCACTGTCACAGGCCCAGCTTTGATGAGCGTGACAGGAACTGCCTTGCCATCTTCGCTGATGAGTTGGGTCATACCAATTTTGGTACCGAGAAGTGCTTTCATGCTCTTCGTTCTCCCACATAAAATTCTTGGTGGCTGGCAGTATCCTGTTGGCTTTTGTATAGATAATTTCCATATCTGTACAGCCGGACTTACCAATTCACCAAGAATTGTCTGTTATTACTTTAGTAAAGTTACCTACTGACTTTAGCATATACTACCCCTGAAGTCAACACCTTAGAAGACCATCCTGCTCTTAAAAATGAAAATGTGCTTGTGTTTGATGAAAAATATAGGCATACTCTTAGTAGTATTTAAAGATTCATTTCGAGGACTATATGGCAACTTCAAAGAAAACTACTGGTAAAAAGGCCGCGACTACCAAAAAAGCACCTGTAAAAAAGGCTTCGGCAACCAAGAAAACATCGGTAAAAAAAGCTCCTAAAATGCGGTCTTTCCACATTTCAGCTGATACACCTCCATTTACAACGTTTAAAATTACCAGACAAACAGTATATTGGGTAATTCTTGTTTCATTTATTATTTTCATGCAACTTTGGATCCTAAAACTCCAGCTTGAAACCTCGATACTTATCCAAGATCAGCTTACATCTATAAATGACAATATAAGTCCATCAAAATAGGTCCTTTCTATAGAAAAAGAGCCCTGAACAGGGCTCTTTTTGGTATGTGTACTAACTTACATACGGATTTCAGCGTCAACACCAGCTGGGAGGCTGAGGTTCTGAAGGCTATCAATAGTCTTTGGAGTTGCGTTCGTAATGTCGATAAGACGTTTGTGAATACGCATTTCAAAGGTTTCTCCACCCTTCTTGTACACGTGTGGTGACTTCACGACAGTGAAGGTACTACGACGGGTTGGAAGCGGTACTGGACCAGCAATAGAAGCGCCGGTACGAATAGCCGTGTCGATAATTTGTTTTGCTGATTGGTCAATGACTTTGTGGTCATAGGCTTTAAGACGGATGCGAATACGCAAACCTTCTTGTTTTGGTTCTGTTGCCATAATGGCTCCTTTTCCGTATCGCTGGAATGCGGCTCCGTAACCTCTGCTCGAATCGGTTGATTTCGCGTCTGGCCGAGTTCTCGGTGCAATTAATAATACCTCGGTAGTATAGCAGATATAAGGTGGGTTGTAAATTGACAATTTCGTAAAATAACTGTACTATATATCGGTTCCGTCCCGAATGAGAGGATGCAATGTCAATTTCAAACCTTGAAACAGTCGATGAAAATCGCAAGCGCGTAGAGTTTCTGAAGGCCGAAGGTCGGCATGTGGTTCAATTAGCTGAAAGTCTTCGTCAGAGGATCAACAGGGACATCGACGATTACAAGCTGGACAACGGTAGTATCATCAACACGAGAACAATCAACAAACTCCCCGACTCAACACGCCGTCGACTCTTTAAAAGACTCAATGGTGAATGGTACGAGCGAGCTACGACGCATGTTCAGTTCAAAGTTGTTTGGGATGAAGGGATCGGTGCTCTCGGCTTAATCGAGTCAACGATATCGGACTCTCAACACGTCTGTCTTCTTTTGTCCAATCGGAACACCAACTAACCCGCCATCCCATGGCAGCGAACCCTAAGGTTCCTCCGGGATCTGGCGGGTTTTCGCTTTTATTGACCCTATATAATAAATATGCTATAATAACATTAAGATTTATTCTTCGTACCCCTAGAGATTAGGAATTCAATTGCTTTTAAACGCCCTTAGTGAAGATCAGATCTGCGAGCTTCTCGACCTCAACCCGACCACTGTCAAAAATTCTGTTGATGGACTAGCGGAAAAGTTCCGCCTTGAACGACCGCCCTCTGGCCTACTGCGTGGAACGATCACGTTCCCCGTGGAGCTGTCAGTAGGAACCGACCTAGGTGAGTTCACTCACAAGGAAGCAATCGAAACCGCCGTTAAGAATCAATTACGGAAAGATGGGCGCATCAACCCTAATTCTGTGATCGTGTCCATTCGTCGAGGTGGTATGCACGAAGCAATCGTCACAAAGATCGACGTCTTGCTTGATCTATCGAGATAGGTACTCTCACGAGGCCTTCTCACCTACCCCGCCCCCGTCGAAGACTCCCCAGTCCTCCGGGCTGGTGGGGTTTTCGCTTTTTAAGAAAAACAAAGAACCTCCGATCACTCGGAGGTTCTTATATTAAGTACGAGAACTACTTAGTAGAAATTACTTAACAACTTTGGTAACTACACCAGCACCAACAGTCTTACCACCTTCGCGGATAGCGAAGTTAAGACCTTGCTCCATAGCGATAGGCGCGAGAAGCTTAACGGTGAAGGTAACAGTGTCACCAGGGATAACCAATTCTTTGTCAGCTGGAAGTTCAACTTCACCAGTAACGTCCGTAGTACGGAAGTAGAATTGTGGCTTGTAACCCTTAGAGAATGGAGTGTGGCGACCGCCTTCTTCCTTCTTAAGGATGTATACTTCAGCTTCAAACTCGGTGTGTGGAGTTAATGAACCTGGCTTAACGATAACTTGACCGCGTTCGATTTGTTCGCGCTCAATACCACGGAGCAATAGACCAGCGTTGTCGCCAGCTTGACCTTGGTTAAGGTTCTTCTTAAAGGCTTCAATACCAGTAACAACTGATTTCTGAGTGTCTTTAATACCAACGATTTCAACTTCGTCGTTAATCTTAACGATACCTTGCTCAATACGGCCGGTAGCAACAGTACCACGACCCTTAATTGAGAAGACGTCTTCGATTGGCATAAGGAATGGCTTGTCGAGGTCGCGAGTTGGTTCTGGTACGTACTCGTCAAGAGCCTTTACCAATTCCATGATTGCGTCTTCTGCAGCAGCATCACCTTCAAGAGCCTTAGTAGCTGAACCCTTGATGATTGGAGCGTTCTCGTCGTAACCGTTCTTAGCGAGCAGTTCGCGGATGTCCATTTCAACTAGTTCAACTAGTTCTGGGTCAGCCAAGTCCATCTTGTTTAGGAAAACAAGAATCTTTGGCACACCAACTTGGTGAGCAAGCAAAACGTGCTCACGAGTTTGTGGAAGTGGACCATCGTTAGCAGCAACCACGAGGATTGCGCCGTCGATTTGAGCAGCACCAGTAATCATGTTCTTTACGTAGTCGGCGTGCCCTGGCATGTCAACGTGTGCGTAGTGACGGTTTTCTGATTCGTACTCTTGGTGA
>OUNM010049564.1_pt1 | contig 19823 bp, 16 predicted proteins | sample 1769961 | NCBI WGS metagenome assembly OUNM01 (sample SAMEA3914820, study PRJEB12502) | metagenome | biome: forest; material: soil | place: USA | collected 2012-03-12 | depth 0.3 m
CACCGATCTCGAGACCGCGGAGTACGAGGCGCTCATGACGCTCCTGCGCGAGAGCACGATTCGCCTCCGGCGCGCGGTGGGCTGCGAGGGCATGAACGTGGGCTTCAACCTCGGCAAGGCGGCGGGAGCCGGCGTTCCCGGCCACGTGCACGGTCACCTCGTGCCGCGGTGGCCTGGCGACACGAACTTCATGCCGGTGATCGCCGACGTGCGCGTGATGCCTCAGTACCTCGACGAGGCCTGGCAAGGGCTCTACGCCGCGTTCGCCGACGTGCCCGGCGAGCGCGCGGCCGCGCCGGAGCCCGCATGATCATCGACGACGGCACCACGCGCGAAGCGAAGCGGCGCCACACGCTGTTCCTCGCCGGCTCGGCGGCGATCGCGCTCGTGGTCATCGTGCTCGCGCATTCGGTGCTGCTGCCGTTCGTCCTCGCGCTCGTGATCGCGTACGTGCTCACGCCGCTCGTGGCATGGGTCGAGGCGCGGAAGATCCCGCGCGCAGCCGCCATCATCCTCGTTTACGTCGTCGTTCTCGGCACGCTCGGAGTGTTCATTCGCTTCACCGCGCCACGCGTGGGCCTGGAGCTCGTGAGCCTGCGTCGCGAGCTGCCGGGCATCGCGCATTCGGTGCGCACGCGCTGGGTGCCGTCGGTGCAGCAGCGCCTCCGTGATGCCGGGTTCGGTCCGGAGACACACGACGGCGAGAGCGCTCCGCTCGATCCCCACCACGATCGCGTGGACCGCGATCGCGATCTCGATCACGACGGCATCCCGGACACGCCGGCCGGCAGCGTCGTGGCTCGCCCGCGGCCCGACGGGGCGTTCGGCATCGAGCTGAACGGACCGCTGTCGGTCACGCCCGCCAAGGGCGGCGGATACACGATCGAGCCGATGCGTGAGGTGCACGACGTCGGCTTCGATCTCGATCGCCTCGTGGCCGACGCGGCAGGCAAGAGCCTGCTCTATGCGCAGCACAACGCGCTCGAGATCGTGAAGATCGGGCGCGACATCATCGCCGGCGTCAGTCGATTCTTCTTCATCTTCGGCATCACGTTGATGCTCGCCGCGTACCTGATGCTCACGCGCGAGCGCATCACGAGCTTCTTCGTGTCTCTCGTGAGGCCCAGCTCGCGCGATTCGTTCCGGGAGTTGCTCGCGCGGATCGATCGCGGGCTCTCCGGCGTGGTTCGCGGGCAGCTCATCATCTGCCTCATGAACGGCGTGCTGTCGGCGATCGGCTTCGCGATCGTCGGCCTCAAGTACTGGCCGGTCCTCGCGCTCATCGCGACGGTCCTCAGCCTCATCCCGATCTTCGGGTCGATCATCAGCGCCATCCCGGCGGTGGCGCTCGGGCTCACGCAGTCGATGGGGACCGCGGTCTTCGTCCTCGTCTGGATCGTCGGCGTGCACCAGCTCGAGGCGAACATCCTCAATCCGAAGATCATGGGCGACGCCGCGAAGATCCATCCGGTGCTCGTCGTGTTCTCGCTGCTCGTCGGCGAGCACTTCTTCCACACCGTCGGCGCTCTGCTCGCCGTGCCGTGCATGTCGATCGCGCAGAGCGTGTTCACGCACGTGCGCGCGCGCATCCAGGCGATGGATCCCGAGATGAAGCACGAGCCGGTCGGCTCGCTCGCGCCGCCGGCGAATCCGGCGCCGCCGGCGTAGATCAGGGCGCCGGCGCAGCGCACCGGACGCGCGTCACCTCGCCGGGCTTCGCGACGTACGACACCTTGCCGTCGGTCGCGTTCGGCGCGTTCGCGCACGGGAAGACCGTGTCGCCGATCCGATAACGGACGTTGATCCATCCTGGGCCGCAGAGGCGCTGGCCGACGGGCGCAACGAGAGCGCCGTCTCCCTCCGGCGCGGATCCGGGCTTCACGGCGCGCTCCCACGTGATCTCGGGTCGCCCGCCGAGCCCGCCACCGACCACGATCGCCGAAGCCTTCGGATGATCCTCGATGACGGCCACGATGCGGCACGGCTCGAGCGCGAGCATCGCGAACGAGCCCTGGCGGAACGCGGCGCGAAACCCGAGCTGCTCGAGGAAATCCACGTCGGGCGACGTGCCGCCGAAGACGAGGACGTCGTCGTAGGACTGCGCGAGGATCGCGACCGTCTCTAGCTCGTGTCTCCGCGCCGCGGGATCGTCCAGGTTCGAACGCTCCTCGCCGAAGTGGAGGACGGCCTCGTCGGGGATGGGAACGCGAACGGCGTCGTCGCCGGTTCTCGGGGCAAACGAGTGGATCGCGAAGACGCTCGCGAATGCGTTCGGGATGGTGCCGCCTTGCGCAGCCGCATAGAGGCCGTCGAGCGAGCGCGCCGGGCCGAGGAACGGAACGGGCGACTGCGTTGCGTCGCGCGGCAGTCCGCAGAAGGGCTCTAGCACCAGCGGAAAGCGGAAGCCGGTCCGCTTGACCGGAAGCGAGAGCCCCGCGAGATCGTCGGCGCAGCTGGCGTGGAGAGCGCGATGGAACGAGAACGCGCCGATGACGAAGCAGGTCGCCGCCGCTCCGCACGCCGCCGCTCCGGCGCTGACCGAACCGCGCAGGCGTTCGAGCGGGATCAGCGGCAGCGTGAACGCCACGAAGAACGCGGCGAAGCGCACGTTGAAGAACTGCCAGCCCGGGATCACGATCGGCAGCGTCACGAGCAGCGCGCCCGCCGTCCACGCGCACATCGCGTACGCGCGCTCGACGGGCTCGGCCCTGCGGAAGCGGGCGATCGATGCCACGAGACCGACGAGCACGAGCGCGTTGCCGACCCAGCGCGTCGTGGCGGCGCCGGACCAGAGCACACGCGGCAGGATGAGCGCGCGTCGCGCGAGCGGCTCCCAGTGGAATTCGTGCATGGACGGGGGGCTCGGCGGCCGAAACACGACGAGCGAGATCAGGAGCAACGCCGCGGGCGTCACGGCCAGCGCGAGGCGCACGAACGTGCCACGCCGCTCGGCTCGCTCCGCGCGGGCAACGACGAGGATGCCGACGAAGAAGAGCGTCGGCACGACACTGAATGCATGATGCACGAATTGAACGAGGAGCGCTCCGCCGACGACGAGCGCGGTGCGGCGGTCGAACGTCGAGCGGCGCGCGACGAAGCCGACGACGAGCAGACCGAGGCCGAGACCGCCGTAGTACGGGAGCAGGCCCATGTAGAGCGGCCAGCACAGCGCGACGCCGCTGCCAAGAAGCGAGAGCCAGCGGCGCGCCGGCCCGAGCGCGTGCACGATCAGCACGTAGCCGGCGAAGGTCCAGCTGTAGAAGAGCGAGAGCACCACGCGCGTCGCATCGCGGTAGCCGAGCAGCGGCTCCAGTGGCGTCCACCACAACGAGAAGCCGTGCGACGCGAACTGGACCTGCGGGACGAGCTGCCTTCCGTAGATGGCGGTGGGATCGCTGTAGAAGTTCTCGACGTGCCCGAGAAAGATGTGCTGCGGGCCGTCGTTGGTGGGCAGGTAGTCGACGCACCAGAGCGTCGCGAGCCCGAGCACGAACGAGACCGCGAGCGCCACGTAGTAGACGTTCTCCCGCGTTCGAGCGCCCATCGCGCCGCGACAATAGCCCGGAAACGTCGCGTTTGCGCGGGGGCGGTCGTCGCGGTAGAGATGCCGCGTGAGCAGCGACGAGACAGGCGAGGGCGCGGAGACCGAGACCACCGCGAGCAGTCAGGACGAAGAGGCCAAGCCGGCCTCGCGACCGCTCTCGAAGTCCCTGAACGATCGCGTCGCCGCTCGCGAGAGCCGCGAAGGCGGCAAGAAGAAGAAGTCGCGCGCCGAGGTGCAGCAGGAGCTGCGCGAGCTCTCGAAGACCGAGGACAAGCCGGCCGCCGACCTGTCGAAGATCTACGTACGCGCGGGCGCGCTCGCCGTCGTCGTCTGGCTCATCGCGCTCTTCACGTACCACTGGGTGGGCTGGATCGGCTTCGCGGTGGCCGGTGCGCTCACTGTCGCGGGCGTCGTCGGTCTCTTCTGGCTCCGCCGCTACATGGCGAAGACGCAAGCGCTCGGCTCGATCCTCAAGGGCGCCGACACCGCAGAGGGCCGCAAGGAAGCGCTCTCGCGCATCGAGACCGAGTTCAAGAAGGGCGACACGCAGGCCGTCATCGCCAAGGCCCAGCTCCAGATGCAAGACGACCCGCGCGCGGCCCTCGCCACGCTCGAGGCCGTCAATCTCGACAAGGAGCTCGGTCCCATCGCCGGTCAGATCCGCGCCATGCGCGCGATGATCCATCTCACGATGGGCGAGACGCAGGAGGCGCGCGCGCTCGCCGACAAGCTCGATCTCGGCAAGCAGCAGGAGCCGAAGACGCGCGTCATGTTCGCCGCGGTCGCGAGCGAGGCCTGGGCGCGCACCGGCGCGGGCCGGAAGGCGGTCGACACGCTCGATCTCTTCAATCCCGAGGCCGACGACATGGGCGAGCTCCGCGCGCAGCTCTGGCGCTCACGCGCGTTCGCCTACGCCGCGGTGAACGACACCAAAGGCATCGCGCGCGCCGTGAAGAAGCTCTCCGAGATCAACCCGCACCTGCTCGGCATGTTCGTCGGTCAGAAGAAGGTCCATCCGCTCCTCGAGCGCGAGGCCAAGCAGGTGGTCATGAAGATGAACATCGTTCCGCGGAAGATCGTCCGCCAGAAGATGTAGAGCGCTCAGTTCGTGAGGCTCACGTAGAGGTCGTCGACGCGGAGCGACAGCGGGCCGGTCGGCGCGTCGCTGTAGTCGATCCCGCCTGCGATCTGCGGCTTTCCCGCGCGAAAGAACGGATCCGCAGCCGCATCGTAGGCGACCATGCCGTCGATCGTGACGGTGTGTCGCGGCGACGCGCCCAGCGTCATCGTGACCGTGATGCGCTGCCACGTGCCGAACACGACCGGATGCGCGAGCGGGTGCTCCATGAACACGCCCATCGCGGCCGCGCCCTGCGGGAACGTCTGTTCGACGAAGGTCACGTTGTCGGGATGGATGAACAGATACGTCGCCGCGAACTCGCCGGCGTCGTAGAGGATGCGGACGTTCATCGCTTGCTGCACGCCCTGCGGCGGAGCGGAGTCGATGCGCAGCGCGTAGGAGACCGTGACCGCGGACGCCGACACGAGGTCGCGTGAGAGGTGAGCGTTGGAGACGCCGCCGCCCGTGAAGAAGGGGATCGTCGCGTGGAGCTCACGTCCTTGCGCGGTGCGTGTCGACGGATCGATGGCGAGCTGGCCGCCCGCGCCGAGGACCTCGTTGTTCCACAGGCCGTTGACGTCGCTGCGCTCGAAGTCGTCGCAGAAGGTCGGCGCCGGCACGACGGTCTGGCAGTACGGAACGGCAGGGCCGCTCTCGGTGCCTCCTCCGTCGGTCGGTGGCGGCATCGGCGCGTCGGCGCCCGGCGCGCCCGAGTCGTTGCCGCTCGTGATCGCGTCCGTGCTCGGTCCGCCGTCGTCGGTCACCGCGCCGCCATTCGAGAGATCGTCGAGCGACGTCGTCAGCGAGCACGCGCCGAGGAGCGCGGCCGAAGCCAGCCCCGTCATTGCGCGCGCTCGGCGCCGAGCGACCATCACGAAAGGGATGGTATCGCGTTCAGCCGATGCCCGCGAGGTTCGCGCGCGCCAGCGGGCGCAGTGTCACCTCGGGGAGGAGCTCCGCGAAGCTGACCACCGTGGCATCCGGCAGATCGCTCTCCACGAGCTTGCGGACGAAGCGCCGGATGTCGGGCTGCGTGAGGAAGACGGTCGGCGCTCCGGCTGCGCCCACGACGGCATGCGCTGCCTGCGCCGATGACGCCTCGGCGACCGCGCGACGAAGCGACGCGACGACGTCGCGGGCGGCGGCGGGGGCCAGCGTGAGGAAGGCGCCGGCCGGTGTGCGCGTGACGGCGCGCCGCACCGTGTCCTCGATGGTCGGATCGATGAGCACGACGCCGAGCTGGTTCGCGCCGCGCGTGAGGCGGAACGTGAGCGCGCGACGGAGTTGCGCGCGCACGAGCTCGGTGAGGTTCAGCGGATCCTTCTCGGTCGTCGCGACGCCGGCCAGCGCCTCGAGCACGGCGCGGAGATCGCGGATCGACACGCGCTCTTCGACGAGGCGGCGAAGGATGTCGGTCAGGAGCGTGAGGCTCACGGGCTTCGGCACGACGTTGCGAACCGTGGCGGGCGCGAACTGCTCGAGCTCGTCGAGGAGCCGCTGCGTCTCCGCGAGTCCCAGGAAATCGGCGGCGCGCGCGCGCAGCAGCTCGGCGGCGACCTCGGTGATGGTCGTCACGGCCTGTCCGTCGTCGACGCCTTCGGGCACGGGGACGATGCGCGCCGGGACCTCGAAGAGCGACACCACGGCATGGCGCGCGGGAAGACTTGCCGCCACCCGCACGCGCGGCGCAGGCAGCGGCACGCCGAGATCGGCAAACAGGCGCTCGCGCAGCGCGAGCGCCGTGATCCGAAGGCTCTCGCGGCGCGGCTGACCGCGCCCGTCGTCGCTCGCCGCGTCGTCGAGGAGCGGCGCGAGATCGGCCGACACTTCGATGCTCCACGGCACCACCATGGGGACGAAGGACGTCTCGAAGCTGCGGCGCGCGCCGGGATTCACGGGACGAGGTTCGGTTGCCGCCTGCTGATCGTCCTTCGCCATCTGGCGCGATCGCGCGCGCGCGACGAAGAACAGCGCGACGGCGATCACGAGGAACGGCACGGCCGGCAAGCCCGGGACGATCGCGAGCGCGACGACGAACACCGCAGCGACCTTGAGCGCCTTCGGCATGCCGAAGAGCTGGCTGGCGAGCTCCTCGCCGAGCGGTGTGTCGGGCTCTTCGCTCGCGACGCGCGTGACGAGGACGCCCGCGGCGGTCGACAGGACGAGCGCGGGGATCTGCGAGACGAGCCCGTCGCCGATCGTGAGGAGACCGTAACGCTTCAGCGCGTCGACCGCGGGCAGGCCCTTCTGACCGACGCCGATGGCGAGACCGCCGAGGATGTTGACGACCGTGATGACGAGCGACGCGATGACGTCGCCCTTCACGAACTTCATGGCGCCGTCCATCGACCCGTAGAACTGACTCTCGCGCGAGAGCATCCGGCGGCGGCGCCGTGCCTCGTTGCCGTCGATGGTGCCGCTGCGGACCTCGGCGTCGATGGCCATCTGCTTGCCGGGCATCGCGTCCAGCACGAAGCGAGCGCCGACCTCGGCGACGCGCTCGGAGCCCTTCGCGATGACGATGAACTGGATGACGGTCAGGACGAGGAACACGACCGCGCCGACCACGTAATTGCCGCGCACGACGAAGTTGCCGAAGGCCTTGATGACCTCGCCGGCGTTCGCCTGGAGCAGGATGAGCCGCGTCGACGAGACGTTCAGCGCGAGCCGGAACAGCGTCGTGAGGAGGAGGATCGTGGGAAACGTCGCGATCGCCAGCGCATCGGGCACGTAGAGCACGACGAGCAGGATCGCGACCGACATCGAGAGATTCGCAGCGATGAGGACGTCGAGCAGCCACGTGGGCAGCGGCACGATCATCATCGCGACCACGGCGATCACGAGCGACGCGAGGACGAGCTCGGCACCCGAAGCGAGCCCAGACCGACCCGCCGCAGAGCGAGCGTCGTTTCGAGAGGATGCGGCCATGCGCGCGCGAGCATACCCCGAGCGGATCCGCGACGGAGGCCTGAAGGGGGATGTTCGTACGCCCGTTGAGAGCGTCATGCCCAAGCTCGGAGCGCTCCTTCCGCCTGCGTCGTGGATCGCCGTGTGCGGCATCGCGATCCTGCCGCTGGCGTGCCAGCCCCGGGCGCCGGCCGACGGCGCGTGTCCGACGGGCTCTGGAGGCACGGGCGCCGCCGCGCAGGACGCCGGGACGCAAGACGTCGACGCGCCCGATGCCGCGGCGCCATCGTCGGTCCTCCCGTCGCTGACCGCCATCCATCCGTCGACCGGCGCGCCCTACAGCTACACGACGGTCACGCTCACGGGGACCGGCTTCACCGCGGCGTCGACGGTCGCGGCGACGGACTCGACCGGCGCCTCCGTCGCCGTGTCGAACGTGGTCTTCCATGACTCGACCTCGCTGAGCGCGACGCTCTTCCTCTCGGCGACCGCCCAGGTCGCGCCGAATGCCGTCACGGCCGTCAGCGTCAGCACGAACGGAGCGCGCTCGGGGACCGTGAGCTTCACGACCGCTTCCGCCGAGATCGTGATCCACGCGACCGACAACGCCGCAGGAACGCCGGCGGGAACGGGGGCCGGCGAGCCGGGAGACCTCCGCTACACGATGCTGCATGCCGCCTCCGGCGCGACGATCGTGTTCGCCACGGACAAGATGTGCGGAGCCTCGTCGTGCATGATCCAGCTGAACGGACCGCTGCCGCCCGTCGAGCATGACGTCACGATCGACGGCGGCGGCGCAGAGCGAATCGCGGTCGACGGCAATGGCCGATATCGCGCGTTCTTCGTCGACACGGGGACGGTGTCGCTCCAGAAGCTGACCGTTCAGAACACCGCCGCCGTGGGCGGCGCCGGCGGTGCATCGTTGTTCGTCTGCACGGGCGGCGCGGGCGGCGGCCTCGGCGCGGGAGTGAGCCTCTTCGTCAACCGGAGCACGGCACAGGTGAACATCGCCGACGTGACCTTCGCCAACGCAGTCGCGGTCGGCGGCGCCGGCGGCGCGTCCGGCACCGCGACGAATGCGCCATACACGTGCGGGGCCGGCGGCGGAGGCGGCATGGCCGGCAAGGGCGGCGACGTCACGAGCTCTGTCGCCTCGTCGTGCGGCGGCGGAGGCGGCATGCTCGGAGACGGGCAGGACGCGTCGGGCTCGGGCGCCGGCAACGGCGGCGTCGGAGGTGGCGGCGGCGGCGGCGCTGCGGTTGTCTCGGTCGGCGCAGCGGGCCCCGCGTATGGCTCGAATGCCGCGGGTCAGGCGGGCGGCGCGAACGGCGGCAACGGAGGATTCGGTGGCGGCGCCGGCGGCTGCGACGCCGCCACGGGCGGCTTCGGCGGTGGCGGGAGCGGCGTTCAGCTTGCGGCCGACGGCGTCGCGATCGGCGGGCTCGCAGGTGCAGGCGGAGGCGGATCCGGCTGCACGGGCGGCTTCGGCGGCGTCGGAGCAGCGCGCTCCGGCGGCGCGCTGGCCACGCTGCAAGGCGGCACCGGCGGAGCATGTGGCGGAGGGGCGTTCGACGGAGAGGCTGGCGGCGGCGGCGGTGGCGGCGCCGCCGCGGGACCCGCGATCTTCGTCAACCTGGGCAGCCTCACGATCGCGAACAGCAGGCGCACGGGAGTCTTCATCGCGCGAGGCGGCGCTGGTGGCGCCGGCGCACCGAGCGGTGTCGCGCACGGTGATCCCTCGGGCAGCGCGGGCTCCGCCGGGCACGAGGGCGCCTCGGACGCCACGCCTGTGTTCAACAACGGCGGGACGGTCAATGGAGCGACCACCCTCGGCGGAATCGAAGGGGCGCTCTAGAAACACCGCATCGAATGAAGGCGCGGGGCGCCGAATTTCGCCGGAAAATTGTTGATGTGTAAGCCGAGGTTCTCGGGCTATCATCGTAACAATCTTCGAGCGATGGCGATGAGCAACCAGCCCGTCCAGCCGCCTCTCCGGCGCACCGGAACAGGCCTCTCCGACGTCGGGCGCAAGCGACAGTCGAACGAGGACGCGTTCTTCTTCGACGATCGGCTCGGGCTCTACATCGTCGGCGACGGCATGGGCGGCCACGCCGCAGGCGAGATTGCCAGCCAGGAGGCCGTCGAGACGGTCTACGGCATGGTGAAGCGCGGGATCGGCAACCTCCACGAGCTCGCCGATCCGCTCGTCGAAGAGGACGTTCGCGCGGCGAGCCGCCTGATGGAGAGCGCCATCCAGGCCGCCACGTACATGGTCTTCTCGATGGCCGAGATGGACCGCGGCAAGACCGGCATGGGCACGACGCTGAGCGCGCTGCTCGTCCTCGGCGAGTTCGCGGTCACCGCGCAGGTCGGCGACAGCCGCATCTACAAGGTGAACGGCGACACCGTCGAGCAGCTCACGGAAGATCACACGCTCATCGCGTGGCAGCTCAAGCAAGGGCTCATCACGCCGCAAGAGGCGAAGAAGTCACCGCATCGCAACGTCATCACGCGCGCGGTCGGCAATCGCGACTACGTGCAGGTCGACACCGGCCTCGTGAAGTTGAAGCAGGCCGACAAGTTCCTTCTCTGCTCCGACGGCCTCCACGGCTACCTCCGCGAGAGCGACATCGCTCCGATCGCGAACCTGGGCGGCGAGGACGCGGTGAAGAAGTTCATCGCGCTGGCGAACGAACGCGGCGGCAAAGACAACATCACCGCGATCCTCGTGGAGATCGACTAACCCGACGAGGGGGCTCCGCCCCCTCTGACCCCGAGACTGCTTCCGCGCGACGTCAGGCGGGGCGGCGGGCCAGCACGAAGAGCTGGCAGCCCAGCGGGGTCGACGGCGGGTTCAGCAGGTTCACGTAGTAGAGAGCCTTCGAGATCAGCTTCGCGGCCGGCGTGTACTCCACGTTCGCGAAGTTCTTCACCGCCCAGTCCGGGTTCACGTTCGTCGCGTACTTGAGCGCCGTGTAGAGCGGGAAACCCCAGCTCGACATCGACACCACCTCGAGCCCCGCCGCCGTGATCTGCTCGCGCAGCTCGCGCGGGGACGGATGCGAGATGTGCCCGAAGCTCTTCTCCGTCGCATGCAGCTTGCCGGTGGGGCAGGTGAGGACGAGATGGCCGCCGGGCGCGACCATCTTGGCGAGGTTCTTCAGCGCGCGCGGCCGATCGTCGAGGTGCTCCACGACCTCGGTGCACACGACCGCCTCGAACGTCTTGTCGAGCGCGGTCTCCTGGATGTCGAGCTGATGGAACTCGGCGAACGGACGCCGCGTCGCGTTCTCGATCACGGTCTCCTTCGACAGGTCCGCGCCGACGAACTTCGTCTCCGGCTCGAGCATGCTGCGCAGCCAGAGCAGGTTCTCGCCGTCGCCGCAGCCGACGTCCAGGATCTCGCGATGAGGCACCGACCTCAGCAGCTTGAGCAGCCCGCGCCTTCGGTGCAGAACGCCCGGATTGTACCGACTGAAATCCGGGCAGGTTTGCCAGAACTCGTCGAAGAAGCGCGCGTTGACGGTGGCAGCGTTGTCTTTCACGAGTGCTCGTTTGTGCTTATCATTCCTTGCATGGGAAGCGAAAAGCTCGATACCGCCGAAGCGAGCGGCGTCCGGGCGCTCACGTGCGTGGCGCGGCGTTCGGAGCTCGCGCCCTCGGGCCAGCTCTCGCGCTGGGTCGACGATCACGACCTCCTGATCTTCGAGCACAAGGGCAAGATCAAGGTTCTCAGCAACATCTGCCCGCACCTCGGCGGACCCGTCGGCTACCACAAGCTCAAGGACGGGCGCTTCACGTGCCTCTGGCACAATTTCCAGTTCTCGGCGGACTCGGGGCAGTGCATCGACCACCCGAAGCTCTGCCTTCGTGAGTACAAGACCGAAGTGCGCGGCGACGAGATCTGGGTGCAGCTCGTCGAAAACGTCTGAGCGGAAGGACCTCCTGATGGCCGTTCTCTATTCCGAAGCCGAACGAGAGATGGACTGCCCGAAAGAGGTGGTCATCTGGAACTACTTCGACCACGAGCACGTGGTCGGAACGCACTACAAGAACTACAGCCAGGTGAAGGTCCTCGCCGAAGAGGACGGCTGGTGCCTCGTCGACCGCGCCTACAAGCTGCCGATCATCAACTTCAACACGTCGTCGGTGGGGTTCATGCACCTCATCGATCCGCACCACATCAAGTCCTACCAGATGGGCAAGATGGGCCTGCTCCTCGACCAGGACATCTACTTCGAGGACCTCCCCAACGAGCGATGCCGCGTGAAGGGCACCTACCGCATGGAGGTGCCGCCCGGCTTCGGCCTCCTGCAGCCGCTCTGGGAGAAGATCACGAAGCGCTGGTTCGATCTGACGTGGGACGAGGACGCGCCGATGCGCCTCCGTCGCTGGAAGGTCTGGAAGCTCGGGTTCCGAGATTTCCGCGGCATTCCGTACATCAACGAGAAGAAGGCGAAGCCGAACACGCCGCCGCGTCCGTATCCCGTCGAGCTCCCGACGCCGAAGATCACGCCCATCAAGGGCCAGGGCGTCTCGCGCATCTTCGAGAAGAGCGACGAGGTCGGCTACAGCCGTGGAGACGGCTGAGCGCGCTGTTCGCGATGAGCGTGCAGTGTGCACGCATCCGCGCTGGAAGACCTTGCACGACGGCGTGCCCGACTTCGAGCACCACTCGACGCGCGCCGTGTCGTTCGTGGAGTGCGCGTCGTGCGGCTTCGTCCGCCAGGAGCCGATCGCGTCCGTAGAATCGCTCCGCGAGGGCTATCCGGCGGACTATCGCGCGCACGTCGCCGAGGACCATCCGTCGCTGCTCGGACGCTCCGTGGCGAAGCTGAAGAGCGTGCAGGCGTCGCTCCTGGCCCGCAAGCTCCGGAAGCATCTACCTGCGAAGAACGACCCGATCCTCGAGCTCGGCTGCGGCGCCGGACACCTCTTGCGAAGCCTCCGCGCGCAGGGCTTCACCAACCTGCGCGGCGTCGATCGAAACGCGGACCTCGGTCCTTCGCTGCGCGCCGATGGCATCGCGTTCACGGCGTGCGATCTCGACGAGGGCATCGCAGTCGACGGTCGCTACCACACCATCATCATGAGCTACGTGATCGAGCATCTCGCCGATCCCGAGCGCGTGCTCACCGCGTGCGCCGAGCTCCTCGTCCCCGGCGGGCAGGTGCTGCTCCTCACGCCGAACGCAGCATCGGTCGGCCACCGCTTGTTCGGACGGTTCTGGGCAGGGCTCCACGCGCCTCGGCATGCGACGCTCCATCGGCCCTCGACGTTGCGCGCGACGGCGAACGCGCTCGGCTTCGATCGCGTCGAGGTCTCGTTTCCAGCCGATCCGGGGAGCTGGGTGCTGTCGGCGCAGAACGTCGTCGAGAGCCGCCGGTCCGACGCCGCGCCGCGCTTCGGCACGAAGTGGTACGCGCTGGCGCTCCTGCCGTTCGTCTATCCGTTCGCGCTCGCGGAGAGCGCCTCGGGGCGCGGCTCCTCGATGCTCGTCCGCTTGATCCGCGCGGGCTGATCGTCGAAGCCCGCGCGCGACGCGATGGTGTACGCCGTCTTGTCCTGCGACTCGAAGTACGTGCGCACGATGACCTCGGCGAGGATGCCGGTCCCGACGAACTGGAACGCCATCAGGAAGAGCATGATGGCGACCATGAAGAGCGGGTTGCGGTGCACCCACACGCCTTCGTCGTACTTCTCCCAGAGCACGTACCCGGACAGGAGCGTCCCGGTGCCGAACATGATCATGCCGAGCGTGCCGAACACGTAGATCGGCTTGGTCTGGTAGCCGCGAAGGAACGATACCGTCATGAGGTCGAGCAGCACCTTGATGGTGCGCCGGATGCCGTACTTCGAGACGCCAGCGCGTCGCGCGCGGTGATTGACGACGAGCTCGCCGATCTTCGCACCTTGACCCGCCGCCAGCACCGAGATGAAGCGGTGCATCTCGCCGTAGAGCCTCATCTCGTCGGTGACGTGCTTGCGATAGACCTTCAGCGAGCAGCCGAGGTCATGGACCTTGGTGCCCGTCATGCCGCGGATCATGCGGTTCGCGATGCGCGACGGGATCTTCCGGAGGATGGCGCCGTCCTTCCGATCCTTGCGCCACCCGGTGACGAGATCGAAGTTGCCGGTCTCGAGCTTCTCGATGAGCGCCGGGATGTCCTTCGGATCGTTCTGGAGGTCGGCGTCCATCGTCACGACGACGGCGCCCGACGCATTGCGGAAGCCGGCATCGAAGGCGGCGGCCTGCCCGCTGTTCTTGCGGAAGAAGACGCCGCGCAGCCGGGGATGCTCGCCGGCGAGCTTGCGGATCAGCTCGGGGCTCCCGTCGTCGCTGCCGTCGTCGACGGCGATGATCTCGTAGCTCTTCCCGGTCGGGTCGAGCGCCGCTTCGATCTCCTCGATCAGCGGAACGAGATTCTCGACCTCGTTGAAAATGGGAACGACGACGCTGATGTCCATGGCCGTGTCACAGCCTATCGCGTTCCCCGGGGTTCCCGAAGGATCCGGCGCATCGGTCGTCACGGCGGCAGCAGGCACCGAACGGTCGCGTGCTCGCGGGTCACGTTCGCGCGGATGCGTCCCTCCCAGCGGCCGTTCGCGCACGTACGGTCACCGGGGGTGAAGCTCGACGAGCCGTCGACGTCGCCGAACACACGTACCCAGATCTCGCCGCACGGCCGAGCGGCGAGCGGAACGTGGGTCACGCCGTCGACGACGGGAGCGTCGGGCGGGACGGGGAGCACGCTGAACGACCGCGGCTCCTTCTCGAGAAATGCCCTGGAAAACAGGCCGTATTCGAAGAAGACGGGGTTGCCGTCGAACGCGCCGGCCGGGAGCAAGAGCTCCGCCGGACAGCCCTCGAAGCGACCGATGAACGACGAGCCGCGCAGGTACTCGGTGACGTAACCGCGGCGGTTGAAGAGCGCGAAATCCTCCGGGCGACCGCCGACGATCTGCACGCCCTCGAAGGCCATCGCGTCGGCGGCGAGCTCCGTGAACGCGCTCTCCCTGAGCTTCGGATCGGTCTCGACGAAGCGACTCTGCGCAACCTCGAGCGGACGCTTCGGCGGCGGGGGCGGGCGCCGCGTGCCGGTGAACTCGATGGCGTGGATGGAGGGGGTTCCGTTGAACATCCTCGTGCCGATGCCGCCGTGCTCGACCAGGTAGAGGAGCGGAATGTTGTAGGCGAGCGACGCGCGCGGCACCGGACCGTACGGTGAGTCACGAGGCGTCCCGCACGACGGATCGATGACGATCGGAAGCCTCGTGCCTTCGAAATGCATCGGCTCGTCGAGGCCGGCGAGCGCGTCGCTGCAGGCGGCCGAGAGCCGACGATGGAAGCTCGCCGACACGAGCTCGGAGGCGAGGCAGAGCACGGTGATCGCCGGAACGCTCATGCGCGCGAGCCGCGGCGACACGCGGTCGGGCACGCGCAGGATCGCCAGCGCGAGGACGATGCCGTAGATCGTGAAGCGGTTCGCGAAGAACTGCCAGCCCGGGATGTGGAGCGGCGCGAACACGACGAGGACGAAGAACCCGAGCGCCGCGAGCGCGAGCGCGGTCTCGACGGGCAGAGACTTCCCGCGCCGAGCGCGCACGAGCGCCGAGACGATACCGGTGACGCCGAGCGCGACGACGAGGACCGCGCGCAGGAGTGGGCCCGGAACGAACCAGCGCCACAGCTCGATGAAGCGCTCGTTCATCGCCCAGAGGAACTCTTGCTGCTCGCTCGCGCGCAGGTTCCGTCCGACCACGGTGAGGGCGAACAGCACCGCGGCCGGAGCCCCGATCAGCGCGACGCGTCCGACCTCGCGAAGGCGCTGGTTCTTCGGCACCTCGACGAGCGCGAGCACCAGAACGATGAGGCCGGTCAGGATCGCCGTGAAGATGTGGAACACGCCCTGCACCAGCAGCAGGAGCGAGAGGATCGCGCGCCGTCCGTTGGTGGTCGGAGGACGGCGGATGACGAACGCGAGGATGTAGAGGCCGAACGTCGTCCCCACGACGAACTGGAAGAGCCCCATGTAGAGCGAGTAGGGAAGCGCGATCAGGAAGCCGAGCATCGCGATGGGCCGCCGATCGCTGTCGCGATCGAACGAGCGGGTCAAGAGCGCGAAGCCCCACGCGAACGCGAGGGCGATGATCGACAGCGCCACGCGCAGCGCCGTCCGCCACGGCATCAAGGCCTCGAGCGGACCGAAGATCAGCGCGAAGCCCTTGCCCGCGAACTGCGGGAGGATCCGGTAGAACTCCGGATAGAGCGACCCCGGATCCGAGAAGTGGTTCTCGATGTGCGACGAGAGGACGTGCTGCGGCCCATCCGTGGTCGGAATGTACGGAACCGCCCAGATCGCGTAGACGAGCCCGATCGACGCGACCAGCATGCACGCGATCCACTCGCCGTCTTCTCGCTTCATCGCGCCGCCGCTCCCGAGCATCGTACCGAAAGCTGCTCCGGTGCGATCGTCCCCACGAGCCGTCCTTCCCACTGCGCGTTCTCGCACGTCCGGTCACCGGGCGTGAACGTCGATGATCGATCGGCGTCCCAGAAGACCCGCACCCAGACGGGGCCACACGGTCGAGCCGGCAGCGCGACGTGGACGAGACCGTCGCGGACCGGGCTGTTCGGCGGGATCTGCGTGGTCGCGCCGAGCGCGCGGATCTCGTCGTTGATGACGAGCCTCGAGAAGAGACCGTAATCGTAGAAGACCGGATCTCCGTCGAGAGCGTCCGCCGGCAAGACCAGCTCGCTCGGGCAGCCCTCGAAGCGACCGATGAAGAGCGAGTCGTTCTCGAGCTCCGTCGCGTACCCGCGCTCGTTGAACGCGCGGAACACGTCGCGATCGCCGCCGATCACGTGGATGCCCTCGAACGCCATTCCGTTCGCCGCGAGCTGCGTGACCACGCTCGCGCGGAGCTTCGGATCTCTCGCGGACAGGTGGTCTGCGGCGAGGCTCTGGGTGAAGTAGTCCTGCCGCGGCGGCCGTCGCGAATCGAGAAAGGCGATGGCATGAACCGACGACGCGCCGCTGAAGAGCCTCGTCGCGGTGCCTCCGTGATCGATCAGGTAGAGCAGGTTGACGTTGTTCGCCATCGCCGCCCACGGCACCGGGCTCTCGGCGCGGTCCTCGGCGGCGCCGCAGTACGGCTCGAAGAGGATCGGCATCCTGGGACCTTGGAAGTGCAGCGGGGCGTCGAGGCCGGCGAGGGCCTCCGCGCAGCCGTTCGCGAGCTGACGATGCAGGCGTGCCGACACGAGGCTCGAGAGAAGACAGCAGGCCGTGACGAGCGGTACGAGAGCTCGTGCGACGCGCGGCGAGGTCCGCTCGGGCACCCGCAACAGCGCGAGGCCGAGCACCGACGCGAGCACGATGAAGCGCGGCGCGAAGAGCTGCCAGCCGCGGAGATGAACCGGCGCGAGGAGCGCGAGGGCGAGGAACACGAGCGCCACCCAGGCGACGTGCGTCTCGGCCTCTGCGGGCGGCGCCGCGTCGTCGCGAGCGCGCGCGCGCAGCAGCGCGCTCGCGATGCCCGTGACGACGAGCGCGATCACCAGCCAACCGCGAAGGCCCGGTCCGGGGACGAACCAGCGCGAGATCTCCGTGATGCGGCTCGTGAGCTCCCAGTCGATCGTGTGCTGGCTCGTCGCGAGCACGTCGCGATCGGTGAACGTCGCGCCGACGAGCGCCGCGACCGGCGCGCCGACGAGCGCCATGCGACCTGCCGCGCGGAGGCGCCCACCGCGCGGAGCTCCCATCACCACGATCGCCGCGATCGCCGCTCCGGTCATCACCGCCGTGAACGCGTGACACACGCCCTGCGCAAGGAGCAGGAACGAGACGACGGCGCTGCGGCCGAGCGTGGTCGGCGGACGATGGAGGACGTACGCGATCGTGAAGAGGCCCACGGTCGTTCCGACCACGAACGGAAAGAACCCCATGTAGAGCGGGAAGGGCAGCGCCACCACGAAGCCGAGGAGCGACGTCGCTCTCCTCCGACCTCTTCCCGCGTCGAGCGCGAGCACGACGAGCGCGAAGCCCCACGCGAACGCGACGGCCACGAGCGAGAGCGCAAGACTGAGCGCCGTGCGCCACGGCAGGATGCTCTCGAGCGGTCCGTAGATCAGCGAGAAGCCCTTGCCCGCGTACTGCGGGAGGATGCGGTACGTGTCCGGATAGATCGACCCGGCATCGGCGTAGTGGTTCTCGATATGGGCAGACAGTACGTGCTGCGGCCCGTCCGCGGTCGGGATGTACGGCACGACCCAGAGGCACGCCACGAGGCCGAGCGACGCCACGAGCATGCAGGCGAGCCACTCGAGGTCGTCGCGTTTGCGCGCGCTCATTCCGGGCCGCGATTGTGGCACGGGCGTCCCGAACGACCCCCGAAAGTTGGCCTCTTGACCCTCGTTCCCGTACGTGAGACTTCAGGCTCTGCTTGCGTGGCCATCCTAGGCCTCGCGTGTCCCTCGGGACACACCACCGCTTCGCGCATCTCGGATCCCGTGACAAAAGCTCGGTGCTTTCGCACTCGGCCGTAGTGGCGCGAAACTTGGAACTGCCAGACCGCAACTGCGAGGGATGACAGATGAAGAAGCGGCGCGTGGGGGTTTTGATGGGCGGCACGAGCGGTGAGCGGGAAGTCTCGCTCAAGACCGGCGAAGGCGTGGCGCGGGCCCTCGAGGCGCGCGGGCACGAGGTCGCGCGTGTCGTCATTGGCACGGAGACGCGCACGGACCCGATCGATCGCGCGGTCCTGGACGCCGAGATCGACGTCGCCTTCATCGCGCTGCACGGGCGCGGCGGCGAAGACGGCTGCGTCCAGGGCATGCTCGAGCTGATGGGGATCCCGTACACGGGCTCGTCCGTGCTCGGCTCGGCCCTCGCGATGGACAAGCTCAAGGCCAAGGAGATGTTCCGTCTCCACAACATTCCGACCCCGCCGTATTACGTGGCCACGGAAAACGACCTCGTCCCGAACGAAGGCGGCGACGACGGTCTCGCCGAGCTCCACGGCAGCTTCGGCTTCCCGGTCATCGTCAAGCCGCGCAACGAGGGCTCGTCGATCGGCCTCGGCAAGGCGAACGACCTCGCCGAGCTTCGCGCCGCCATCGCGGTCGCTCTCGAGCACGATCGCTTTGCGCTCGTCGAGCGCTTCATCAAGGCGACCGAGGTGCACGTCGGCATCCTGGACGGGCGGGTTCTCGGCTGCATCGAGGTCGCGCCGAAGAGCGGGATCTACGACTACGCGTCGAAGTACACCGCGGGCGCCACCGACTACATCATCCCGCCGCGCATCGCGCCCACGCGCACCCGCGGCGTCATGAACCTCGCCGAGCGCGCGGTTCGGGCTCTCGGATGCACCGGCGCCGTTCGCGTCGACCTGCTCGTGACCGAGGGCGAGAACGAGTACGTCCTCGAGGTCAACACGCTGCCCGGCATGACGTCCACGTCGCTGCTGCCGAAGATCGCGGCCGAGGCCGGCATCGAATACGGCGCGCTCTGCGAGATGATCCTCGACGGCGCGACGCTCCACTCGAGCATCCAGCCCAAGCCCGCGTCCGAGCGTCGTCGCTCCGGCGTCACGTTCACGCCGCTCGCGGAGCCTTCTCCGCTGGTGGGCGCGCGCAAAGCCGTCTAGCCAGGTCCGCTCCGCGTCGCTTCGCTCAGCTAGTCGCGGAACAAGAGCCTCGCGACCTCCTCCCAGCGCTCGGCCTCCTCGTCGTCACGGGCGTCCTCGCCTTTGGCTTCGAGGACGGCGAATTCGGCCTCCAGCGCCTCGAATTCGGCCATCGAGAGCTGCGGGGTCAGCTTCCCGAAATAGACGTGCTTCTCCCGGTAATCCAGGTAGCGCTTGTGTGCTGCCGGGTCGGTACGGCCTGAAGGCGGGGCGCTGCTCATGCACCGAAACTAGCACGCGCCGCGCGTGATACTCTTCGTCGGGACTCGGATGTCGGACAACGACGAATCCCTTCCAAGGTTGCTCGGCGGGAGATACCGCCTCGAGGCCAAGCTCGGCTCCGGGGGCATGGGCGTCGTCTACCGCGCGACCGACCTGACGATGAAGCGCGCCGTCGCGGTGAAGCTCATCCGAGGCGTCGACGGGATCGCCCTCGACGAAGAGGTGGCCGGCCGCTTCCTCCGCGAGGCGAAGAACACCGCCCGCATCCAGCACGAGAACATCATCGAGGTCTACGACCTCGGACGCAGCGACCAGGGCGACATGTTCTTCGTCATGGAGCTG
>OUNM010946694.1_pt1 | contig 19817 bp, 16 predicted proteins | sample 1769961 | NCBI WGS metagenome assembly OUNM01 (sample SAMEA3914820, study PRJEB12502) | metagenome | biome: forest; material: soil | place: USA | collected 2012-03-12 | depth 0.3 m
CCGAGCTGAGGAGTAGAATGAGATGAGCAGCGCAGCGATGCACATCGCCCGCACCGGCCTGGACGCCCAGGACATGCGGATGCGGGTGATCTCGAACAATCTGGCCAACGTCAACACGACGGGGTTCAAGAAGGACCGCGCCTCGTTCGCGACGCTTTCCTACCAGACGGTCACCGCCGCCGGCGCGCAATCGTCGAGCGAGAGCAAGTACGCGACCGGCCTCAACCTCGGCACCGGCGTGCGCATCCAGGGCACGTCGCGGATGGAGACGCAGGGGTCGATGCAGACCACCGGCAACAGCCTCGACATGGCGATCGACGGCGACGGCTATTTCCAGGTCCAGCTGCCCGGTGGCCAGCTCGGCTATACCCGCTCGGGCAATTTCTCGCGCAGTCCCGAAGGCCTGCTGATCACCAGCGAGGGCTATCAGGTGATGCCGGGCATCACCGTGCCCGAAGGCGCGACCCAGATCACCGTCGGCAGCGACGGCACCGTGTCGGCAACCGTCGCCGGCCAGACCGAGCCCAGCGTGCTCGGCCAGCTCCAGGTGGCGAACTTCCCCAATCCGGCGGGGCTGCAGTCGAAGGGCGACAATTACATGCTCGAGACCGCCGCATCGGGTGCCGCCAATCTCGGCGTGCCGGGCGAGGACGGCCGCGGCATCGTCCGCCAGGGCATGCTCGAGGCGTCGAACGTCAACGTCGTCGAGGAACTGGTCGACATGATCGAATGCCAGCGCGCCTATGAGGTCAATTCGAAGATGATCTCGGCGACCGACGACATGCTCAAATACGTCAACCAGAACATCTGATGCGCAGCTTCACCACCATCATCGCCGGCCTCACCGCCGCCGCGCTCGTCATGTCGGCGGGCGCGCCCGCGCAGGCGGGCATCCTGGGCAAGAAGAAGAAGCCGGAGGATTATTCGGCTGCACCGCCGCCCCCGCCGCCGCCCCCGGCGCCGGCGAACGGCAGCATCTTCCAGCCGCAGGAAGGCTATGCCGCGCTCTATGAAGGCAGCCGTGCGCGCCGCATCGGCGACCCGCTGACGATCGTGCTGGTCGAAAATACCAGCGCGTCGAAATCGTCCTCGTCCAAGCTCGATTCCGGCGGCGGCTTCGGCCTCACCCCGCCAACCACCGGCGCCTTGTCGCTGTTCAAGGGCACCGACGCCACGGTCAGCGGCACGCGCAATTTCAGCGGCAAGGGTTCGGCCGACCAGTCCAACTCGCTGACCGGCGAGGTCTCGGTGACCGTGGTCGCGGTCTATCCCAACGGCACCATGCTGGTGCAGGGGCAGAAGCGCGTGACGCTCAATCGCGGCGACGAGTTCGTCCAGATCAAGGGCATCGTCCGCAGCGCCGACATCAGCGCCGACAACCGCGTGCTGTCGACCCGCGTCGCCGACGCCCGCATCGCCTATACCGGCAAGGGCGACGTCGCCCGCGCCGGCCGCCAGGGCTGGCTCAGCCGCTTCTTCTCGGTGATCAGCCCCTTCTGATGGTTAGCACGGCTTTAACCATCGCCGTGCGACCAGCAGATCATACTTTTGATGGATAGCCCGACATGCTGCGTGCCCTGCTCCTGATCCTCGCCCTGATGACCGGGTTCGTCACGACCCCGGCTTCGGCCGATCGCGTCAAGGACCTCGGCACCTTCCAGGGCATCCGCTCCAACCAGCTGACCGGCTATGGCATCGTCGTCGGCCTGGCGGGCACGGGCGACGACAATCTCGAATATACCATCCAGTCGATGAAGGCGGTCGCCAGCCGGTTCGGCCTGCAGCTGCCGGCCGGGGTCAATCCCGGCCTCAAGAACGCCGCGGTGGTGATGATCACCGCCGAATTGCCGCCCTTCGCCAAGCCGGGGCAGAAGATCGACATCACCGTCGCCTCGATGGGCAAGGCCAAGTCGTTGCGCGGCGGTGCGCTGATCCTCACGCCGCTGATGGGCGCCGATGGCCAGATCTATGCGATGGCGCAGGGCAACCTTGCGGTCGGCGGGCTCGGCATCGAGGGCAAGGACGGATCGTCGGTCGTCGTCAACGTCCCGTCGTCGGGCCGCATCCCCGAAGGTGCCACGGTCGAACGCGCCGTCGCCACCGGGTTCGAGAGTGCGCCGACGCTGATGTTCAACCTCGCCCGCTCCGATTTCACCACGGCGCAGAACGTCGCCACCGCGATCAACGCCAGGTTCGGCGGCGGCGTCGCCGAGGCGATCGACGGCGTGTCGATCAAGGTCAGCGCGCCTGCCGGCGCCGATGTCCGCGCGACATTGATGAGCGAGATCGAGAATCTCACCGTCACCTCGGCCGACCCGCCCGCGCGCGTGATCGTCAATGCCCGCACCGGCACCGTCGTGATCAATTCGACCGTCCGCGTCGGCCCGGCCGCGATCACCCACGGCAAGCTCACCGTCCGCATCGACGAGAAGCAGACCGTCGTCCAGCCCGCGCCATTCAGCCAGGGCCAGACCGCCAACGAACAGAAATCGGGCGTCACGGTCGACGAGGAAAAGCGGCCGATGTTCCTGCTCAACCCGGGCCCCAAGCTCGCCGACATCGTCAAGGCGGTGAACGCGATCGGCGCCAGCCCGTCGGACCTCGTCGCGATCCTCGAGGCGCTCAAGGAAGCCGGCGCGCTCAAGGCGGAGCTGATCATCCTGTGACGGACATTCCGACGCCTGTTCAGCCCACCACGGGCATCTCGGCCAATACCAGCCGGCTGACCTCGCGCGCCAATCTCAAACAGGCGGGCGAGAAGTTCGAGGCGGTGTTCGTCAACATGATGCTCAAGTCGATGCGCCAGACCAAGCTGGCCGGCGACGAAGGCAGCCTGTTCGACACCAAGAATTCGGAAACCTTCCGCGACATGCAGGACCAGAAGGTCTCGGAAAGCATGGCCGCGCACCAGCCGATCGGGATCGGCAAGGCGATGACCGATTTCCTGTCGCGCTCGCAGAGCGCGCTGCAGCCGCAATCGACCGCCCCTGCCCCCGACGGCAATGCTGACACCGGAGGCACGACGCCATGAGCGACATGCTGTCGATCGGCGCATCGGGCCTCAAGGCCTATCAGGTCGCGCTCAATACCGTTTCGGAGAATATCGCGAATGCCGGCACCGCCGGCTATTCGCGCCGCGTCGCCTCGACCACCGAGGTTGCCGCGGTCAGCACCAGCGGCACGCTCAACGGGCTCGGCGCGCTCGTCACCGGGGTCAACCGGGTCAGCGATTTCTACCGCGCCGCCGAAGTACGCTCGTCGGGGTCGGACCTCGCCCGCACCCAGACCAGCGTGACCTGGCTCGACCGCATCGAGAACAGCCTCGACGGCAGCAAGCTCGGCACGCGGATGTCCGATTTCTTCACCGCGGCAACCACGCTCGCGGGCGACCCGACCTCGCTCGGCGCGCGCTCGTCGATGCTCGAAGCCGCCGCCGGCGTCGCTTCCGCTTTCTCGGATACCGGCGCGTCGCTCGACCAGATCGCCCAGGACCTCGACGGCACCGGCCGCGCGTCGGTCGACTCGCTCAACACTGCCGCCGCCGCACTCGCCAAGGTCAATGACGGCCTCAGCCGTGCGCAGCCCGGCACCGCCGGCGCCGCGGCCCTGCTCGACCAGCGCGACCAGTTGCTCGAGCAGATGAGCGCATTGACCGACGTCTCGGTCCAGTTCGACACGATCGGCCGCGCCACGGTGCGCGGCGGCGGCACGGCCGGGCCGGTATTGGTCGAGGGCACCCAGGCCGCGACTACCGTCTATGTCTCGAACAGCTCGGGCGCGATCGGGTTCAACGTCGTCAACGGATCCAGCCTGCAGGCATTGTCGCCGACCGGCGGCGTGCTGTCGGGCGTGGTCGATGCGATGGGCCGCGTGACCGAAGCGAAGGAGTCGCTGGCCACGCTCGCGACCGATTTCGTCAACGGCGTCAACACGGTCCAGGCCGGCGGGCGCGACCTCGACGGCAATCCCGGCGCTGCATTGTTCGCCGGCGGCACCGGCGGCACCGCGCAAGTGACGATGGTGCTCGACGACCCGCGCGGCATCGCCGCGGCGGCGGTCGGCGGCGGCACGCGCGACAATACCAACCTCACCGCGCTCGCCTCGCTGCGCACCGCAGGCGGGTTCGAGAACAAGATCGCCGACATGACCACCGCCAATGCCGCGACGCTGGCGCAGCGCAAGGCAGTGGCGGACGCGCAATCGACCATCCACGACAATGCGATCGCCGCGCGCGACGCCGCGTCGGGGGTCAATCTCGACAGCGAAGCGGTCGATCTGATGCGCTTCCAGCAAGCCTATTCGGCAACAGGCCGCGTGATCCAGGTCGCGCGCGATACCTTGCAGTCGATCCTCGATATCAGGTGACGGCGATGCAGATTTCGACCAACCAGTTCTACACCTTCAACCAGCAGAACATGCAGTCTCTGCAGACGAAGGCCGACCAGCTCCAGACCCAGATCTCGACCACGCATCGCGTCAACGCGCCATCGGACGACGCCGTCGCCTGGCGCCGGCTGCAGAGCCTCGCCACCGCGGGCGCCAACGACACTGCCTATGGCGGCAACCTCACCCTGGTCTCGACCACGTTGAGCCAGGCCGACGTCACGCTGTCGTCGATCACCGACGCGCTGCAGCAGGCCAAGGAACTCGCGGTCAAGGCCAATAGCGGCACCTTGTCGCCGAGCGACCGCAACGCGATCGCCGACCAGCTAGACGCGCTCGTCAAGAACATGGTCGACTATTCCAACGTGAAGGATTCGCGCGGCGCCTCGATCTTCGCGAGCGGCGACGGCAACGGCGTCACCGCCAATGCCGACGGCACTTTCACCTTCGCGACCGACGCGCCCGCCGCGGTGCCGGTCGGCGCGACGCAGACCATCCAGCCCGGCGAATCGGCGTCGCGCATCTTCGTCGATGCGAGCGGCGGCAACATCCTGTCGACGCTGACCGCCTTGTCCGCGGCGCTGCGCGGTACCGGCAACGTCTCGACCATCGCCGGCGCGACCAGCGATGCATTGCAGGCGGCCAACGACCAGGCGGCGAGCGTGCAGGCCTCGCTCGGCGCGCGCTCGGCGCGCGTCGACCTCGAGACCTCGCGCCTCAAGGATGTCGCGGCCGATCGCGAAGCGACGCGCTCGGCGCTGGAGGATACCGACGTCACCGCGACGATCACCGATCTGCAGAAGACGATGACCATCCTGTCGGCGACGCAGGCGAGCTTCACCAAGCTCGCCCAGCTGTCGCTGTTCGATTATTTGCGCTGATTTTCCGGGCCCGCCGCAACGGCGGAAATCCGTGGAAAATCGGAACATCCTTAACCGCTTGGCTACCAAAGCCGGTTAACCATCAGCGAAACCGGTCGTTATCCGGTTCAGGCCGCAGTCCCAGGGGGAAGTAAGAGCTCAGATGTTTCCGGCAATCGGCCTCGTTGTTCTGCTGGCGATGGTCTTCGGCGGGTTCGCTTTTACCGGCGGCGCGCTGGGGCCGGTGCTCGAGGCTATTCCCCACGAAATGCTCATCATCGGCGGCGCCGGGGCCGGCGCGCTGATCATCGGCAACTCGCCGCGCGAGCTGAAGGCGCTGGGCGGCGGCATCATGAAAGTGATGAAGGGGCCGAAATACAGGAAGCAGGACTATCTCGACGTCATCTTCCTCGTCTCCAAGCTGATGAAGATGCTGCGGATGGACGGGCCGATCGCGCTCGAACCGCATGTCGAGGACCCCAAGTCATCGGCGATCTTCGCCGAATATCCACGGTTGCTGGCCGATCACACCCTGGTCAACCTCATCGCGGACACGCTTCGCCTCGTCGTCGTTTCGTCGGGCACGCTCGACGTCCACGCGGTCGAGGAAGTGATGGATAATGCGATCAAGACGCACCACCACGAAGTCGAGGGACCGCAGCACACGCTGCAGGGCCTGGCCGACGCGCTTCCCGCACTCGGCATCGTCGCGGCGGTGCTCGGCGTCGTGAAGACGATGGGCTCGATCGACAAGCCGCCTTCGATCCTCGGCGCGATGATCGGCTCGGCGCTGGTCGGCACGTTCATGGGCGTACTGCTCGCCTATGGCATGGTCGGTCCGCTGGCGACGCGCCTCAAGCAGATCATCGATGCCGATGCCGCGATCTATCACGTGGTGAAGCAGATCATCATTGCCTCGCTCCACGGTCACCCGCAGCCGCTGGTGATCGAGGCCGCCCGCTCGGGCATCGCGCACAACAACCAGCCGGCCTTCGCGGAAGTGTTCGACGGCTTGCGGGGTCGCTAAGCGATGCCTGCGGCCCGCGCGCCCCATGGGAGCAACCAGCCTCCCAAGATCATCGTCAAGAAGATCTATATCGAAGGCAATGGCGGCCATCACGGCGGTGCCTGGAAAGTCGCCTATGCCGACTTCGTCACCGCGATGATGGCGTTCTTCCTGCTGCTGTGGATCCTCGGCGCCACGACCGAGAAGCAGCGCAAGGGCATTGCCGACTATTTCTCCCCGACGCTGGTCAACATGAAGGAGAACAGCGCGGGGTCGAACGGCATGTTCGGCGGTGAATCGATCACCGACAAGGACAATTACCCGCACAAGGCCTCGCAGACCGGCAACCGCTCGCTGACCATCCCGGTCGGGGCGACCGGCGGCAGCAATATCGGGTCGGGCGAGAAGGGCTCGCTCAAGGCGCGGTTGACGTCCGAGGACCGCAGCAATTTCGAGAAGATGAAGCAGCAGCTCCAGCAGGCGATGAAGTCGCCGGGGCTCGCCAAGCTCGCCAGCCACGTCAAGTTCATCGAGACCCGTGAGGGCCTGCGCATCGACCTGGTCGACGACGCCGATTATTCGATGTTCGCGCTCGGCACCACGCAATTGGTCCCGCAGGCGAGCGCGCTGATCGGGATGATCGCGAGCTCGGTCAAGGACATGCAGAACCCGATCATGATCCGCGGCCACACCGACAACCTGGCCTATGGCAATCCGGCGGCGATGAACAACTGGATGCTGTCGACCGGCCGCGCCGAAGCGACGCGCCGCCGGCTGTCGGCGGGCGGCCTCATCGACGCACGGTTCGACCGGATCGAGGGTGTCGCCGATCGCGAGCCGATGATCGCGGCCAATCCCGCCGACCCGCGCAACCGCCGCGTGTCGATCACGCTTCTCTACCGCGCGACGGGGTTCAAGGAATAAAACCGCCGGTCGGTGGCAGTGCCGGTCGTCAGATCACAAAAAGCTCGTCACCCCGGCCTTGAGCCGGGGTCCCGCTTGGTGGTGCCAAAGGAAGAAGCGGGACCCCGGGTCGAGCCCGGGGTGACGGTATTGGAAACCACCCCTCGTTACGCCACCGTCTTATTCTTTTTGCTGGGCCTCCCAACGAATTGAATAGTTGCATGAGCAAATGGCGGGTCTAGCCTGCCCGGCCATGCTGTCCTTCCTCCTGATGGCCGCCGCGGCCGGCGCGCAGCCTGCTGCCACCGTCCGCGTGACCTTCGACCGCAGGCACATCACGTCGGCCAATGCCGAAGGTCTCGCCGATGCCGCGGTCAATCGCGGGGTGACGATCGACAGCCCGGTCAGGATTGCCTCGATCTCCAAGCTGGTGACGACGATCGCGGCGATGCGGCTGGTCGAACAGGGCAAGCTCGATCTCGACGCCGATGTCTCGACCTATCTCGGCTATAGCTTCCGCAATCCGGCCTTTCCCGATGTGCCGATCACCTTGCGGCTGTTGCTGTCGCATCGCTCCAGCCTGACCGACACTCTCGACTATGTCCTGCCGCTCGACGGCGACATGCGCGCGACGCTCGCCGACCCCAAGGCGTGGGACAGCCAGCATGCGCCGGGCACCTGGTTTCGCTACGTCAATTTCAACTTCCCGGTCGTCGCCGCGGTGATGGAGAAGGCGACCGGCGAGCGGTTCGACCGGTTGATGGACCGGCTGGTGATCCGGCCACTGAAGCTCGACGCCTGCTATCAATGGGACACCTGCAAGGACGCGACGATCGCGCGCGGCGTGGTGCTCTATCGCGGCGGCCAGGTGACGCGCGACGACAATCACGGCAAGCGCCCCGCCTGCCCCGTCACCCCGGCAACCGACGGGACCTGTGACCTGTCGCGCTGGCGAGCGGGTGCCAATGGCGCAATGTTCGCGCCGCAAAGCGGGTTCCACGTCTCGATGCGCGACCTCGCCAAGATCGGCCGGCTGCTGCTCGGCGAAGGCAGGGTCGATGGCGTGCGGCTGCTGACGCCGGCGTCGGTCAAGGCGATGGAAACGCCGACCTGGAGCTACAATGGCAGCAATGGCGATGTCGATGGCGGCTGGGTGTGCACCTACGGGCTCGGCATGCTGCTGACCGCGACGCCGCAGGCGGGGTGCGGCGACGACATGGTCGGCGACGGCAAGCGCCGGATCGGCCATTCGGGCGACGCCTACGGCCTCAAGTCGGGGCTGTGGATCGACCCCGCGACCGGCACCGGGACCGCCTATTTCGCCACCGACGTGCCGCCCGAGAAAGGCGCGCATTCGGCCTATACGCTGACCGAAGAGACGCTGGCACGGCCGTGATGCCCGGCCTGCCCCGAAAGGATTGATCGCATGAAGCTGCACCTCGCTCTCGCCGCCAGCCTGCTCGCCGGCAGCGCACTCGGCGCCGCGCCGTCGCCACAGGCCGACCTGCTGATCCGCGGCGGCACCGTCTATACCGGCGACGATGCGCCCTTCACCGGCGATGTCGCGATCAAGGACGACAAGATCGTCGCGGTCGGGGCCAATCTGAAGATCGCCGCGACGCGGACGATCGACGCGGCCGGCATGGTCGTCGCACCCGGCTTCATCGATCCGCACACGCATGCCGGGCCGTGGCTCGCCTCGCCCGATGCGCAGACGCGGCTGATCCCGGCTTTCCTGCTGCAAGGCGTGACCACCGCGTTCATCGGCAATGACGGCGGCGGCAGCACCAATGTCGCGGCGACGCTGGCGACGCCCGCGACCAAGCCGGTCGGGGTCAATTTCGTGACCTATGTCGGCTTCGGCGCGATCCGCAGCCAGGTGATCGGCAGCGCCAATCGCGCGCCGACCGCGGCCGAGCTCGACAAGGAGAAGGCGCTGGTCGCCAAGGGCATGTGCGAAGGCGCGATCGGTTTCTCGACCGGCCTGTTCTACGCGCCGCAGAGCTTTTCCAAGACCGACGAGGTGATCGCGCTGTCGGCCGAGGCGGCGAAGCGCGGCGGCTATTATGACAGCCATATCCGCGACGAGAGCTCGTACACGGTGGGCCTTGCCGCGGCGATCGACGAGGCGATCGCGATCGGCCGCGCGACCGGCATGCCGATCCATATCAGTCACATCAAGGCGCTCGGCGTCGACGTCCAGGGCACGGCGCCCGCGATCATCGCCAAGATCGACGCAGCGCGAGCGGCGGGCGTCAACATCACCGCCAGCCAATATCCCTGGTCGGCCTCGGGCACGAGCATGGTCGCCTCCTTGATTCCGCTCTGGGCGCAGGACGGCGGGACCAAGGCGCTGATCGCGCGGTTCGACGACACCAGCCTGACGCAGAAACTGCGCGACGGCATTGCCGAGAACATGCGCAAGCGCGGCGGCCCGCACTCGCTGCTGATCACCGAGGGGCAATGGCGCGGCAAGCGGCTCGACGAGATCGCCGCAGCGATGAAGACCGACCCGATCTCGGCCGCGATCGCGGTGATCCGGGTGCGCGATCCCGGGGTCGTCTCGTTCAACCAGAGCGAGGCCGATATCGCCGCCTTCATGAAACAGCCCTGGGTGATGACCGACAGCGACGCGTCGAGCGGCCACCCGCGCGTATGGGGCACGTTTGCGCGCAAATACGCCAAGTACGTCGTCGCGGACAAAGTGATCAGCCTGCGCGACTTCATCGAGCGCAGTTCGAGCGTGACGGCGAAATGGTTCGGGCTGACCGGCCGCGGCGAGCTGAAACCGGGGGCGTTCGCCGACCTGGTGGTGTTCGACCCGAAGAGCTACGCGGCGCAGGCAACCTACGAGCAGCCGACGCTGCCGGCGACCGGGGTTCGGGTGGTGGTGGTCAATGGGGTGGTCGCGGTCGATGGCGGCAAGCTGACTGGGAAAGCGGCCGGGCGGGCTCTGCCGCATGTACCGACCAAAGGGACGTGCTCGTGATGCCTCCCTCACCCTTCCCACGTCGCTGCGCGACGCGGGCCCCTTCCCTCTCCCATTGGGAGAGGGAGGGAGCGGCGCAGCCGCGGAAGGGTGAGGGTCTGTAACGCCATGCGCTTCTGGTTCGCCATCCCCCTCTGGCAGCGCGTCGTCGGCGCGCTGATCCTCGGTGTCATCGCCGCGCTTCTGCTCCCCACGGGCGCCGCTTACGTCCAGTTCGTCGGCGACCTGTTCGTCCGCGCGATCCGCATGCTGGTCGCGCCGATCGTGCTGGTGACCATCGCCGCCGGGATTACCAGCCTCGCCGATCCGAAGAAGCTCGGCAGCCTTGGCGCACGGACGATCGGGCTGTTCGCACTGACCACCGCGATCGCGGTGTCGGTCGGGATGCTCGTTGCGACCCTGCTCCAGCCCGGCGCCGGCGCGCCGCTCGGCACCGCGGTCGCGCACGCGCTCGGCAAGCCCGTCACGCCCTATGACCAGTTGATCGGCATCGTCCCGCTCAACATCGTCGACGCGCTCGCCAAGGGCGACATGCTGGCGCTGATCTTCGTCGCCATCCTGTTCGGCGTCGGCACCGTGCTGGCAGGCGAGCCGGGCAAGCCCTTTGCCGCGCTGCTGCAGTCGACTTCGTCGGTGCTGCTCCGCGTCGTCACGATCGTGATGGAAGCAACCCCGTTCGGCGTCTTCGCCCTGATCTGGAACGCGGTCGCGGCGAGCGGCGCGGCGGTGTTCGTCCATGTCGGCTGGCTCGCGCTCGCCGTGGTGCTCGGCTCGCTGATCCAGATGCTGGTGGTGCACAGCCTGGTCCTGCGGCTGCTCGCGCGGCTGCCGGTCCTGCCCTTCTTCCGCGGCATCGTCGATGCATTGGTCGTCGCCTTCTCGACGGCATCGAGTGGCGCCACATTGCCCGTCGCGATGCGCGTCGCCGAGGAGAATCTCGGCGTCAGCCGCCCGATCTATTCGACCGTCCTGCCGCTCGGGGCCAGCATCGGCAAGGACGGCACCGCCGTGTATGTCGGGCTGCTCGCGATGTTCGCCTTGCAGGCATTCGGCACCCCGCTGACGCCGCAAGTCTATGCCCTCGTCCTGCTGACCGGCTCGCTCGCCGCGTTCGGCACGGCACCGGTGCCCTCGGCCTCGTTGTTCATGCTTGCCGCGGTGCTGTCCGTGGTCGGCGTCGCGCCCGAGCAGACCGCGCTGGTGGTCGGCTTCGTCCTCCCCTTCGACCGCCTGCTCGACATGACCCGCACCGTGCCGAGTGCCTGCGCGAACCTGACCGTGGCGACGACCGTCGCAAAGTGGGAAGGCGAGCTCGACGAGGCCGTCTATCGCTCCAGCCACGATGAGTGATGCCGAGCTGATCGAAGCGAGCCTGGTGGCGCTCGATGGACAGGAAGCGGAGATGCGCGCCTTGCTGTTCGAGCGCTTCTTCGATCGCTATCCCGAACGGCGCGCGATCTTCCTCCATGTCGATGCGACCTCGGTCCGGATGACCGACGAGACGCTGCAATGGATGCATGGCCTGGCCGCGGACAAGTCCTGGGTCTGGAGCCAGGTCGCCGAGCTGGTCTTCAACCATCGCAATTACGGCCGGCTGCGGCAGGACGAATATGACGCCTTCATCGACCTCGCGATCGACGCGTTGCGCGACACGATCGGCGGGTGGGACGATGCGACCGACGCGGCGTGGCGCACCCAGGCCGAAGCGCTGAAGGTGATGGTCGCCCGGGCGCAGACCGAATGGGCGGCATCGCCGCTCGGCTATCCATGACCCGCAACGGGAGACACGGCTTGCACATGCCTTCACGACCCCTGCTCCTCAGAACGTCGCTCGCGCTGGTCGCCGCCCTGGCCGGCGCCATGCCCGCCGCCGCGCAGGACGCCGACCTCCGCAGCCGGGTCGAGGCCGTGCTGGCCCAGGCAGCCCCCGGCACCCGGTTCGGGCTGGTGGTGGTCGACGAGAATGGCCGCGAATTGGTCGCGATCAATCCCGACCAGCGCTTCATCCCGGCATCGAACACCAAGATGTTCACCACCGCGACGGCGTTCGCGACGCTCGGCGACCTGACCCAGCCCGACGCGGACGGCGGCGCCGCGGTACGGCTCGACGGCCGCGACGTGGTGCTGGTCGGGAATGGCGATGCCCGGCTGTCGAGCGCGGGCGACTGTACGGTCGATTGCCTGGCGACCCTGGCCGATGCGGTGGCGAAGAAGACGCGCGTGGTCGGCGACGTGATCGGCGACGATACCCTGTTCCCCGACGAGCGCTGGAGCCCGGGGATGAGCTGGAACAACATCCCGACGCGGTCGGGCACCGGCATTTCCGCGCTGACGCTCGACGACAACGAGCTGGTCGTGACGGTGACGCCGGGAGCCGCGGGGGCGGCGCCCAAGATCGAGCTTCCGGCCTATTACACCGTCGACAATCGCCTCACGACCGTGCCGGGCGCGAAGAGCAATGTCGGGTTCGACCGCGCGCCCAACGGCTATGTCCTGCGACTGACCGGGACGATCGGCGCCGATGCCAAGCCGGAAGTGCTGCGCGTCGGGATCGACGATCCGGCGCATTATGCGGCGTGGCGGCTGGGCGAGATGCTCAAGGCGCGCGGGGTCAAGGTCGCCGGCAAGATCGATGTCCGCCATCGCCCGCTGATGCCCGCCGACGACCCCGCCGTCCGCGGCACCGCCCCCGCTGCCCGTCCGCCCGCCGAACCGGTGCTGGCCAAGCTGACCCCGCCGCCGCTGATCGAGGATGTCCGGCTCACCAACAAGGTCAGCCAGAACCTCCATGCCGAATTGTTCCTGCGCCGCGTGGCACTGGCCGCGGGTAGCGGATCGATCGCCGACGGGCAGGTCGCGGTGCGGGCGATGCTGGCCAGGGCCGGCGTGCCGCGCACGGCGTTCGACTTTTCCGACGGATCGGGCATGTCGACCTATAACCGCGTGGCGCCGCGCGGCGCCGTCATCATGCTGCGCTGGATCGCGACTCAGCCGTGGGGGGCCGCATGGCGCGAGACCCTGCCGGTCGGCGGGGTCGACGGCACGCTGGCGCGGCGCTTCGGCGGCACCCCGCTCGACCGCAAATTGTTCGCCAAGACCGGCACGCTCAACGCCACCAACGCCTTGTCGGGCTATATGATAGCGAAAAGCGGCCGCACGCTGACCTTTTCGGTCTATGCCAATGACGTGCCCGAAGGCGGGTCGGCGACCAAGACGATGGATGCCGCGCTGGAATTGATCGCATCGGAGAATTGACGGCACGCGCTCACCTGGCCTGCCCGCCGTCCCAGGCCGCGATCACGGCCTCGCCGGTCGCCGGCCGCAGCTGGAAGATGCTCGCGGCCTGCGCACTGTGCCGCGTCGGATGGACCCGGTTGGTGAGCAGGGTCCAGGCGATCCCGCGATCGAAATCGACCCACAGGCCGGTGCCGGTGAAGCCGGTATGGCCGATCGTCGCCTCCGAGCAGGCCGCACCGCCCGGCCAGCCCGGATTGCGGCTGTCCCACCCGCAGGTACGGTGACCGGCGACCGGCGTACGGATCGCCGACAGCATTGCCGGCGATGCACCGCTCCCGTCGAGCAGCCCCTGCGCGAAGTCGAGCACGCCAGCGACCGTCCCGAACAGCCCGGCATGCCCGGCCGCCCCGCCCAGCGCCGAGCAATTCTCGTCATGCACTTCGCCCTTGAGCACACGCCCGCGCCACGGGCAGCGCTCGGTCGCCACCGCCGGGCCCGGCGGCGGGCCATAGCTCAGCCCCTCGCCCAAGGGCCAGGCCGATAGCGGCAGCCCGGTGATCCGCTCGATCGCGATGCCGAGCAGGATGAAGTTGATGTCCGAATAGACCGGCGCGACGATCCGCCCCCACTCGCGCTGCAGCACGAACGCGCGCAGCCGATCGGGATCATCGCCATAGGTGTAGATCGGCTCGACCGCGGGCAGCAACGTACGGTGCGCCAGGCAGTCGCGGAACGTCAGGGTGCGCTCGTAAGCGCCCGCGACGTCATATTGGCGCAAGTCGGGGATCGCGCTGGTCAGCGGCGCGTCGAGGTCGAGCCTGCCCTTGTCGGCCAGCCGCAGGATCATCGTCGTCGTCGCGATCACTTTCGAGACCGAGGCAAGGTCGAACCAGTGATCGGCGGTCAGCGGCTCGGGCTCGGGCAGCAACGCCGCCATGCCCGCATGCCGCACCCAGCGCCGCCCGTCCGCCGCGACCAGGCCAAGCGCGGCACCCGGGATCCCGCCCGCCGCGACGGCTTCCGCCGCGGGTTCGAACGCCTGGTCGATCATGCCGCCACCGGAGCCGCCGCTGCCGGACCATCGTCGGGCCGCGGCCTGGCGCGGACGATGAAGGGCAGGAGCACGAGCACCACGACGCTCATCGTCCCGGCCATGATGAAGAAGCCGTCGAACCCGATCGCTTTCTGGAAGACGCCCGACAGCCCGGCGAGCAATCGCGGGATCAGGAAAGCGAGCCCCGAGAGCAGGGCATATTGCGCGGCGGGATAGCGCGGGTTCACCAGCAGGGAGAGATAGACGACGAACACGGCGCCTTCGAAGCCATGCCCGAACTGGTCGATCGCCATGGCCAGATACAGGTCGATATCGCCCGCGGTCACCGGCATGCCGAGCAGGGTGAACCAGATCGGCCCGCCCGCCGGCTGGTGCGCAAGCCAGGCGAACACCCAGTTGCTGAGCGCCGACATCACGCCGCCGATCACCAGCGACCAGCCCATCGACACGCGCGCCGCCAGCAGCCCGCCCAGGGTCACCCCGAGCAGCCCGCCGACCAGGGCCACGGCACCGCTGGCGACGCCGATCTGCTTGAGGCCATGGCCGAGCGAGGTGAACAGCGACGGCGCCAGCGTGTTCGCCATCACGTCGCCCGTCCGGTAGATCGAGACGAACAGCAGGATGGGGATGACGACGAGCCCGTATCGCCACGCCACGTCGACATAGGGACCGACCGCCGCCGACCGCCGCAGGGAAGCGTGCCAGGGCAGATTGCGGAGCCACGGCACCGCCGCGCCGAGCAGCACGAACGGCAGCAAGGCGACCCCGAACACCCAGTATTTCATGATATCGGGACTGCCGATGCCGATCGAGCCGATCGCGGCGAACAGCAGCCAGCCGATCACGGCGGTGGCCGCGGTGACCGCGACGATCGCCACCACGCTCGCCACGATGCCGGTCAGCAAGGCGACGGCGCGGTCGCCGCCGCGCCCCGGTTCGGGCCGCATCGCCGCCAGCAGCGGAAAGGGCAGGAATGCCAGCACGGCGATCGCCAGATAGGCGATGGTCCAGTCGAACAGGGCGGCGACATAGGTCGCGCCGCCGCCGGCGATCACCATCGACAGGCGATAGCCCCATTGGTTGACCGCGACGAGCGGCCCCTGCTCGTCGCTGGTCGGCGCGAGTTCGACGCGCCAGCCGTCGGCCGCGATCTCGAGCGTGCTGGTCCAGAAGGCAAGCAAGACGGCGAACAACGCCGTCAGCGGCAGATTGTGGTCCGACGAGGTGAACGCCATCCCGACGGTCGAGGCGAAGATGCCGAGCTGGCCGAGCATGATCCAGCCGCGCCGCCGCCCCCAGAAGCGCCCGAACCCCGGCACGTCATATTTGTCGAGCAGCGGCGCCCAGGCGAACTTGAAGGTCGGCAGCAAGGACACCCAGGCGAAATAGCCGATGATGACGATGTCCACATTGTGCCGCGCGAGCCGCAGGAACAGCACCGTGCTGAACATGTAGAATGGCAGGCCGGCGGCAAAGCCGAGCAGGACATAGAGCGCCAGCCGGCCGAAGCCGGGCCGCAGCGGCGGCTGGTCCGGGGCGGGCTCGGGCGCCATCGCGATCATGCGCATGCCTCGATATGGCGGCGGCAGATCGGCGGCATCGCGGCTCTCCATTGTCGTTGACGCTCAGGCTCCGCTGCCCGGCTCCCGGCGTCAATGGCCGCGGTGTTGCAACCGTGCAACGCTTTGCCGCACTTGCACACAAAAAGGGAACCGGTTTCATGATCCCACGCAAAAGAAGGGTAGCAAGTGCTGTCCATTCTGATGCTTAATGTCGCCATAAAGCGCCTTGGGGAAGGCGCGCGATCTGGGGGACTGCAGATATGATTGGATCGATCTCGCTTCGTCACGTCCTGGCGTCGGGCACGGCGCTGGCCGCCCTGTGCGTGTTGCCGGGTGCCGCCTTTGCGCAGACTACGCCCGACAGTCAGACGACTTCCGCCGCAACCCCGACCGGTGCCGCAACCCCGATCGCCGATCCCGAAGACACGAATAAAAGCGACAAGAACGAGATTCTGATCACTGGTTCGCGCATCAAGCAGGATCCCAACAACAGCGCGCTGCCACTGACGATCATCACCAACCAGGATTTGACCCGCAACTCGATCAGCAGCCCCGAGCAGCTGATCATGTTCCTGCCGACCAACGGCAGCGGAGCAGACAACCTTGCCTCGAACGCCGACGTGACCTCGGGCGCCCAGCGCGGCACCAACGGTCTGTCCGCGGCCAATTTGCGCGGCCAGGGCAGCGCTTCGACGCTCGTGCTCCTCAACGGCCGTCGCGTTGCCGCGCACGGGCTGTCGGGCTCGGCGGTCGACGTGAACCAGATTCCCTTCGCGGCGATCGACCGGATCGAAATCCTCAAGGACGGCGCATCGGCGATCTACGGAACCGACGCCGTCGGCGGCGTGATCAACTTCATCACCAAGAAGAACTTCACCGGGGTCGACCTGCAGGGCTTCACCGACGTCACCGACCAGGGCGGCGGCAATATCTACCGCCTGTCGGGGGTCGTCGGTTACGGCAACCTCGCCAAGGACGGCTTCAACGTCATGGCGGCGGTCAGCTATAGCTGGAACCAGTTGCTGCGCGGCGAGGACCGCGCCTTCGTCAACGGCAACCAGCCCAATCGCGGCCTGTCGGTCGACACGCGCGGCACGCCGATCGCGACGATCTTCAATACCGGATCGAGCGTGCTGCAGCCGCCTAACGGCATCAACGGGCTCAACAACGGCACACTGACCGGTGGCCTGACATTGACCGCCCCCAACGGCGCCAATGCAGCGGGCGGTGGCATCAATATTCTCGATCTGCCCGGCGGGGCCGGCTGCAATACCGTCGACGGCGGCATGGCCTATGACGAACAGCTCTGGTCGAACGCGAGCGCCGTCTATGCCTGTTCGTGGGATACCGGCCGCGCCGCGGTGATCCAGCAGCCGCTGCGGACGCTGACCTATTACGGGCGCGGCGTGGTCAAGATCGGCAAGAGCGAATTGTCGCTCGAAGTCACCGGCTCGGACGCCAATTCGGCCAAGAGCTTCTCGAACGCGCAGCTGACCGGCAACACGACCAGCTTGCCCGTCGCCTATCCGCTCAACGCGCTGACCAAACCGGTCTACGACAATATCTATAACGCGCTGGTTGCTGCCTTCCCGTCGGCAACCGCCGGCCTGGCCGCCAATTACGGCAAGCCGATCGGCTTCCGCTGGCGTTGCGTCGCATGCGGCGTGCGCGAATATGTGACCGACACCAAGACGCTGCGCATTGCCGCGGGCCTTGAGGGGCCGTTGCCCTTCAAGGGCTGGGACTATCGTGCCGGCGCCTCTTACGCGCGCAGCGAATCGTCGTCGGTGCTCGGCAGCGGCTATTATTATTCGGGCATCCTGGCGACGACGACGGTCAACAACAATGTCGTCACCACCACCTACAGCAACGATCCCAAGGCCCCCAAGGCGCCCGGCGCTACCCAGCCGGGCCTGGTCGGCCTGATCAATGCGGGCATCATCAATCCCTTCAGCATCACCCAGAGCCAGGCGGCAATCGACGGGCTCGCGGCGGTGTCGGCACAAGGCACCACACTCTACGGCGGCAAGTACGAAGTGAAGCAGTTCGACGCCTCGGTGTCGGGCCCATTGTTCGGCGTGTGGGGCGGCGACGTCCAACTCGCCCTCGGCGTCGACTACCGCCGCGAAACCTATTCGTTCAACGGTTCGCCGGCGGCCGCTGCCGACCAGCCGACGATCTTCCTCGCTGCATTTGACAACGTCAATGCGCTGACCCCGAAGAGCCGCACGGTGAAGGCAGCCTATGCCGAAATGCTGGTGCCGATCATCAAGGGTCTGGACGTCACCGGCGCGCTGCGCATCGACGATTATAGCGGGTTCGGGACGACCACCAATCCGAAGATTTCGATCAAGTTCCGGCCGATACCGCAAATCCTCTTCCGCGGATCGTACAATACCAGTTTCCGCGTCCCGACCTTCAATCAGATCTTCAACGGGATCACCGAATCGGCCTATGCGGGTTCGGACATTGCCGATCCGGTGAAATGTCCGGGGGGCGTACCGACCAGCGCATTCAATAGCGGCCTTCCCTGCGCGCAGATCCGGCCGAACATCTGGACCGGCGGCACGCTGAGCCTCCGGCCGGAAACCGCCAAGCAGTGGAATGCCGGCGTGGTGTTCCAGCCGGTCAAGAATCTCAGCTTCTCGGCCGACTGGTGGTCGATCGCGGTCGACGACACGATCCAGTTGCTCACGCTGCGTCAGCTGATCGACAACGCGTCGCTGTTCCAGGACCGCTTTCTGCGCGATGCGAGTAGCAACGTCACGGTGATCGACGATCGCTGGATCAATGCCGGCTCGCGCCGTACCCAGGGTATCGAGTTCACCTATCGCGGCTCGATCGACGCGCTTGGCGGTACGGTCAGCACGGGTCTTGATGGCTCGCTGCTGCTCAAGAAGCGCGAGAAGCTGACCCCGACCTCCGCCTATGGCCCGAGCCTCATTGGCGTATTCACTTACACCGGCGACCTCGGCATCCGCTGGAAGCACAATGCGTTCATTGCGTGGTCGAACAAGAATGTCAGCGTGTCGCTGACGCAGATTTTCCGCAAGGGTTACAAGAACAACGCGCTGCCGGGCATCGCCAACGGCACGGTGACGCGGCCCGACTACAACAAGATGGTCGACGACTATATCATCTACAACGCATCGATCGGCTATATCGGCATCCCCGGCTTCAAGATCGCGCTGGGCGTCAAGAACCTGTTCAACACCGATCCGCCCTTCGCCATCACCTATGACGGCAACACCGGCGCGGGCAGCTCGTGGGAGCCACGCGTCGCCGACCCGCGCGGGCGGTCGTACACGATGAATGTCGAGGTGAAGTTCTAACCGATCGAACGGCAGGGGTGCGGGTTTGCAAAGTCGCAAACTTCGCACTCCTATCGCGCGAGTCTTTTCTTCCGTCGCCACCCCTCCCGCCGTCATCCCGGGCTTGTCCCGGGATCCGCCGGGAGGCAGGCGCGACGGCCGGAGGCTCAAGACCCGGAATCGCGGCACCGCGGATTCCGGCACAAGGCCGGGATGACGGTCGGGGTGTGGGCGAGCGCCGGGATAACGCCGCAAACTTCGTACCCCTACGCGCGAGTCAGGCATTGGCCGGGTCCACCTCGCGCAACGGCTCGCATGCTACCGGACAATCGGTCAGTCCATCGAGCAGCGATGCGAAATCGGCCGCCGCCTCCCCGCTCGCGCCCATGCGCTGGTTCCAGTCGGACCATTGGTTGCGCGGCCGCGGCGCCATGGTGGTGAGCAGGAACATCAGCAACCGGTCGGACGGCTGCCGCGTCTCGCCGACCAGCTTCCCGCCGCGCCAGGTCTCG
>OUNM011036643.1_pt1 | contig 19817 bp, 10 predicted proteins | sample 1769961 | NCBI WGS metagenome assembly OUNM01 (sample SAMEA3914820, study PRJEB12502) | metagenome | biome: forest; material: soil | place: USA | collected 2012-03-12 | depth 0.3 m
CACCAGCAGGATCGACGCCAGCACCACGAGAATGGACACCGCCATGGCGAGTTCCAGGTTGGTAAACCCGCGCTCAAAACGCTGCTGGCGATGCTGGGAAAAAAGGCTGGTCACGATGCAAATAAAAGAAGCCCTGAAAACGGAGAAAGCGGGCAGGCCATGCTAGCACGACCTGCCCGCCAAAGAGAGGGGAAACGACCCTCTTTTTAGATTTATTTGGCGTAGTAGTCGCCGATTTCGTCGCCGATCTGGTCGCCATCAGCGCCCACAACGGCCATGAGGTTGGCGCGGCCACCTGTGCTGTCGACTTCGAAGATCGCCAGGAAGCGAGAGTAGTACTTAGTCACGTCCGTGTTCGGATAGAACGGCACTTCCTGCACCAAGTTGCCGATGGAGGTATTGTGCGAGCCAAAGCCCAGGACCACGAGGCGCTTATTCGCAGGCTGGCCGTTCGGATAGATGTGGTTTGTGATGGCAATGGCGTCGCCGTCAGTAGTGCTGAGAGCCGCAAGGACGGTACCAGTGGCGACGCTGCGAGGAATCGTAAATCGCTCGTTTGGAGCTGTGCCAGCAGCGGTGAGGTCTACGTCAAGCACATTGGTAATGCCAATGCGAGCCAGGGAACGGGCCTCACCTGCGACCAGCGCTGTGCCGGCTACAAGCTTGTGCGGGCTAGCGGCAGTCGGCGGACCACCCACAAGCTGGGGCTCAAGCTGATTGTCATCAGTGCCACTCGCAGGCGTGTTCTTTGCAGCAGTCCAGATGTCTGGCGTGGCTCCACCAGTAAGCAACGAATCCCAGTTGTCCGGATACATCGCGTTCTGCGCGTAGTAGGTCTGGATGATGCGGGACACGTCGGTCATGTTCGACGCGGCGACGCCCTTGTTGGCCTTGAGCTTGAACAGGTCAAACTTCGGCAGGAGGGTGCCGGCGAGGATCACCAGGACGGCGACGACGACGACCAGTTCGAGGAGGGTGAAACCCTGGGCGGAGAGATGCTTCCGCATGGACTTCACTGGCGTGACTGACTTCATATGGGGTGGTGTAGTGTTGTTGGATTGCTTGCCTCCCTGTCTTCATCTTTGGACCCGCAGGCTGGTGCCAGCCTGCTGTCAAGGTTCGTGGATGATTTTTGAGAGCTTTGGAGAGTGAACCACCGGCCAGACACCCCACCTAAAAAAAGGCGGACCATCCTGCCGGCTCCATTGCGATAAGCGGGCTCGTCAAAGCCGCAAAGGTTCCTTATGGGAACAATGCGTCCATAGGGGGAACCTTGAGAGCAGAACCTATCCACGTTTATCTAATCCTTTATTTACGAAATGCCTGCATCAAAAGGAGGCAATGGACATTTTGCGACCGCAATGCCTGCCGGTTTCTGGAGAAAAAGGCACGCATTCCACAGTCGTCAGGCCTACAGCCTCCCCTATGCCGATGGGTGCCAGGGGACGACAATTGTCCAGGCCGTTTGAGATCATGTGTGGCGGCAGGTGGGCGATATCGGTTTGGGAACCAGGTCTAGCATCCAATTCAGTCAAAAACGAAAGAGCCGGCGAGAAGGGAACAATCCACACCTCGCCGGCTCCAGGTTAACATCAGGACAAGTCAGCCAAGCCTCACTCCGGCGAGCGGGTGCCCACGGGCAGCTCATCCGGGCCGCTGGTGGTGTACTGGTTGAGCGAGCTGCTGATGCTGCGGCCGAAGGGATCAAACACGCCCTTCACCTGCGCGCGGCGGCCGTCGCTGTACACCGAGAACACCACGATATAGCGGTAGTAGTACAGGTTGGACTGCGGGCCGGGATACTGCGGCGCGGCCACCATGGTGGCGCCGATCATCGAGTTGTTCGGGCCCACGCCCATGGCCACCAGGCGCACGGTGTTGCCGGCGCTGTCGATCGTCATGTCCGTGCCGCCCGCGACAAGGGTCGTGCCCGTGCCAGTGGTTGGGTTGGACCACACGTTGGCAGGATAGATCGAGTTCCACATGCTGGTGCCCGTCTTCACACAGGCAAAGCTGATCGTGTTGAAGGTGTTGGGATTGCCCGGCGTGCCAAGCTGAGCGGCCACCGTGCCGCTGTTCGTCGCGTCTGTGGCCGTGCTGGCGTGGTTGTTGACGAACCGCATGCCCACGCGAAACAGGGAGTTGAGGTAACGGGTGTCCGGCGTGGTGGTGCCGGAGAAGGAGGTGGCTACCAGCTGTGTGGGCAGGTTGCCCACGGCGTCGGTGCCACCGATCAGACCAGTGGTGCCGTTTGGCCCAGTGTAGAGGGCGCCCGTCTGGTCAATCAGCGAGTCGAGACCATCTGGCAGCGTTTCCGTCTGGGCGAGATAGAGCTGCACGTTCTGGCCAAGATCACCGGCCGTTTCCGCACCCACAGCATTGTTGGCCGCGCGACGAATCCAGTCGATCTTGCTCACCACCATACCAGCCACAATGGCAATGATGGCGATAACAACAACCAACTCAAGAAGAGTAAAACCTGACCGACGGCGTCGAAGTTTATGAACAAAAAGTGAACATGGGGGGTTGACTGGTCGCATTTGAGCGGGTAGTATAGATGTTTTCATAGCTTCCTATCGAGGCGCGCGAGTATCTATCGTCGCACCGTGCCGCCAAGTATTTTCTCACTGTGTGGAGCATGAAGGCGCAGCAATAAGCTGTTCCGCTACAACCGGATGAAGATTTCTTTATCCAGCCCACCGCACCGCATGCCTAAGGGCGACTATGGAGAATAGGCCTCCGACCTGTCCCAGGCTGTTGGACGTGACTGGCTCATGCTTGCTGAGGTGGTCCGGTGGAGTCCGCTGTCTCTGCCGCCAGCAGTTTTTCCAGCTTGTCCAGGGCGCTGGTCCAGCCCTCGATGTGATTGTCGCGCGACTGCTGGCTGGGCAGGTCCTCGTGGGTCAGGCGCAGCTCCGTGGTGTGCTCGTCTTTCTCCAGGAACTCCACCGTCACCAGGCTGTCGTGGTGATGCCATTCCGGGTCATCGTCCCACTGCCAAGTATAGACGATTTTGCGGCCCGGCTGCACCTCGCGGAACTCGCCGGTGGCCGCCATTTTGCCGCCGCCGGGCGGGGTGAGCACCCAGCGGAATTCGCCGCCCACCTGCGCCTCGCAGATCAGCTCATGCGTCACACAGCCATCCGGTCCCCACCACTCCCGGGCGCGGCTCACATCCGTCCACAGGGCATAGACACGCTCGCGCGAAGCCTTCAGGGTGCGGGTGAGTTGCAGGCAGGTGACGGACGCATCAGACGGCGAGTTCATAGCGAAAGAATTCGAGTGGCAGAGGAAGGTCGGACGTGCCGTGGCACGAGGAGTCATGGTGCGATATCATGACTTTAGCCTCCCGGCCAAGGATGAGTGGATTTGCGTGATCACGGTTGCGCCGGGTTCGGCTCCTCAGGGTTCGTTGTGTGCGCTTCAGCGCGTGGGGTGGTGGAGATTCACGCTCCGAACCGGCTCCAGCCCCACGCGCTAAAGCGCGCACAACGAGCAAGCTTCGCCACGCGGCCCCTCAGTTGCTCCAACACGCCCTGTTGCACGCTGTCCAAGCAAACAACAGAGCGCCACCTCCTCTCCACTGCCCCTCATTTGGCTTGCCATTGCCGCCGGGCAATGAGCAAAATACGTCCATGATGTCTCGCCGCCTCCTCCTGCACGCTCTCCTCCTGGCGCTTTCGTCAAACCTGCAGGCTGAGGCCGTCAAAGACCGCGAAGGAGCGGTGCGCGGCGACCGCCTCAAGCTCGAAAACGATGCCCGCTGGAACTACAACGACCTGGACTCCGGCTTCCGCAAGGCGCGCGAGATGGGCCGCCCGCTGCTGGTGATCCTGCGTTGTGTGCCGTGCATGGCCTGCATGGGCATCGACACCAGCGTGCTGGGCGATGCCTCGCTCGATCCGCTGCTGGACCAGTTTGTCTGCGTGCGGGTGATCAACGCCAATGCGCTGGACCTCACGAAATTTCAGTTCGATTACGACCTGTCGTTTTCCGCCATCGCCTTCAACGGTGACGGCACTATCTATGGCCGCTACGGCTCCTGGCTGCACCAGAAGGACTCGAAGAACAAGACACTGGCGAGCTTTGTGAAAGCCCTCGACGCCGCGCTTGAGATTCACAAGGGCTATCCTGGCAACAAGGCCGCGCTCGCTGGCAAGCAGGGTGGCCCTACACCGTATCACACGCCGGTGGAATTCCCCTCCCTCGCGGGCAAGTACCAAAGCAAGCTCGACTGGGATGGCAAGGTGGTGGCCAGCTGTGTGCACTGCCACATGATTGGCGACGCCATCCGCGCCAGCTACCGCAGCGAGAACAAGCCCGTGCCTGCCGAATGGATCTACCCGCAGCCCTCCATCGAAACCCTGGGCATCACCCTTGCCACCGATGACATCGCGAAAATCGAGTCCGTGGCTCCTGGATCGCCCGCCGCCAATGCCGGGCTGCAAGCCGGCGATGCCTTCACCTTCCTGGAGGGCCAGCCGCTCATCTCCATGGCCGACGTGAGCTGGGTGCTGCACCGCGCGCCCTACAGCGGCGGGATCGAAGCCGTGCTGCGCCGCGGCGACACGATGATCTTTGCCACGCTCAACCTCCCCGCCGGCTGGCGCATGAAGTCCGACATTTCCAAACGCGTGGGCACCTGGCCGATGCGCGCCATGGCCTTTGGCGGCATGAACATGGAGGACCTCAGTGATGCAGATCGTGTCGCCGCTCATATATCCAACGACAGCATGGCCCTGCGCATCAAGTTCGTGGGCCAGTTCGGCGCGCACGCCGCCGCCAAGAAGGAAGGCTTCAAAGTCGGCGACCTGCTGGTGGAGGCTGGCGGCATGAAGCAACGCATGAGCGAAAGCACGCTGATTGGCGAGCTGCTGCTGCATCACCTGCCCGGCGACAAACTACCCGCCGTGGTGCTGCGCGGCACTGAGCGCATGGAGCTGAAGCTGCCACAGCAGTAGGCCCGCTCGTCGCGAAGCCTCCACCGCTTTCACCACCAATGTTGCACCCCGTTTTCGCCTCCGATTTCGGCTATGGCTTTGCGTTTGACCTCGTGCGGATGCTTTATGCCGTCTATGGCATTTTCCCAGGACTCGCGCTCACCCTCATGGCCTGGTGCATCAAGCAGCCCGCCCGAAAGAAGATCTGGATTCGCATGGCTGTTTTTTCTTGGGTGCTTTGGCTGACGGCCCTTACCTTCACGCTCGTGAAAGCACATCAGTTCAGCGCACGGTACCCCGTGGATCGCACCTACGATCCCGGCAATTGACCTCTTCGAACGAGACGTCTTTGGTGTCCCGCAGTCCGGCACACCCCGGCGCTAACTGGCCTTCAGGTACAAACCAGAGGCACAAAAAAGGGCGGTCCGCCGAGGACCGCCCTTTCGTTGGTGACACGGTGTCCTACACCCCCGCCAAGATCGCATTCAGCGTGGCGCTGGGGCGCAGGGCTGCGGAGGCCCTGGCATCATCGGGCTTGTAGTAGCCGCCGATGTCCACGGGCTTGCCTTGCACGGCGAGGAGTTCTTCCACGATCTTCGCCTCGTTGCTGGTCATGGCTTCGGCCACGGGCTTGAACTGGGCGGCGAGGTCGGCATCGGAAGTCTGCGCGGCGAGGGCCTGGGCCCAGTAGAGGGCAAGGTAGAAGTGGCTGCCGCGGTTGTCGATGGTGCCCAGCTTGCGGCCGGGGGACTTGTCGTTTTCCAGGAACTTGCCGGTGGCCGCATCGAGGGTATCGGCCAGCACCTTGGCCTTGGCGTTGTGGGCGGTTTCGCTCAGGTGCTCGAAGGACACGGCGAGCGCGAGGAACTCGCCGAGCGAATCCCAGCGCAGGTAGTTTTCCTCCAGGAACTGCTGCACATGCTTGGGGGCCGAGCCGCCGGCGCCGGTTTCGAACAGGCCGCCACCGTTCATGAGCGGCACGATGGAAAGCATCTTGGCGCTGGTGCCCACTTCGAGAATGGGGAAGAGGTCCGTCAAGTAATCGCGCAGCACGTTGCCGGTCACGGAGATGGTTTCCTCGCCCTTCACGATGCGCTCCAGGCTGAACAGGCAGGCGGCGGCGGGCGGCAGGATGCGCAGGTCCAGGCCAGTGGTGTCGTGATTTTTGAGATACGCGTTCACCTTGGCGATGATCTGCGCATCGTGCGCGCGCTTCTCATCCAGCCAGAAGACGGCGGGCGAACCGGTGGCGCGGGCGCGGTTCACGGCCAGCTTCACCCAGTCTTGAACAGGGGCGTCCTTGGTCTGGCAGGCGCGCCAGATGTCACCGGCTTCGACGGCGTGCTCGATGAGCACCTTGCCGCTGCTGTCGGTGATGCGCACGGTGCCGGCGGCGGGGATTTCAAAGGTCTTGTTGTGCGAGCCGTATTCCTCGGCGGCCTGGGCCATGAGGCCGACATTCGGCACGGTGCCCATGGTTTTGGGGTCGAGCGCGCCGTTCTTTTTGCAGAAGTCGATCACTGTTTGATACACACCGGCATAGCTGCTGTCGGGGATCACGGCGAGCGCGTCCTGGGCTTTGCCGGCGGTGTTCCACATCTGGCCGGAGGTGCGGATCATGGCGGGCATGGAGGCATCCACGATCACATCGCTGGGCACGTGCAGGTTGGTGATGCCCTTGTCGGAATTCACCATGGCGATGGCCGGGCCGCTGGCATAGGCGGCCTGGATGTCGGCCTCGATCTCCGCCTTCTTGTCGGCGGGCAGCTTGGCGATCTTGGCGACTAGGTCGCCGAAGCCGTTGCGGAAATCCACGCCCAGCTCCTTCAGGGTGGCGGCATGCTTGGCGACGAGGTCCTTGAAGAACACCTCCACCACATGGCCGAAGATGATGGGGTCAGACACCTTCATCATCGTCGCCTTCAGGTGCACGGAGAACAGCACGCCTTCGGCCTTGGCCTTGGCGATCTGGCTTTCCAGGAAAGCGATGAGCGCCTGCTTGCGCATGACGGTGGCATCGAGGATTTCGCCGGCCTTCAGCGGCGTGCTGGCCTTCAGCACCTTGGTGGTGCCGTCGTTGCCGGTGAACTCGATCTTCACGTCCGTGGCCTCGGCGACGGTGACGGACTTCTCATTGGAGAAGAAATCGTCCTTGCCCATGGTGCCCACGCTGGACTTGGAGTCTGCCGTCCATTTGCCCATGCTGTGCGGGTTCTTGCGGGCGTACTCCTTCACCGCCTTCGGCGCGCGGCGGTCGGAATTGCCCTCGCGCAGCACCGGATTCACGGCGCTGCCCATCACCTTGGCGTAGCGGGCCTTGATGTCTTTTTCCGCGTCGGTCTGCGGGTTCTCGGGGAAGTCGGGAAGCTGGTAGCCCTGGGCCTGAAGTTCGGCCACGGCAGCCTTCAATTGCGGCACGGAGGCGGAGATGTTCGGCAGCTTGATGATGTTCGCCTCGGGCGCCACGCACAGCTTGCCCAGGTAGGCGAGCTCATCGGGAATGCGCTGGGCTTCAGTGAGCACCTCAGGGAAATTGGCGATGATGCGGCCCGCCAGCGAGATGTCCCGGGTCTCCATCGCAATGCCGGAGGACTTGGTGAAGGCTTCGACGATGGGCAGGAAGGAGTACGTGGCGAGCGCGGGGGCTTCGTCGGTCTTCGTGTAGATGATGGTGGGAGTGGCGGACATGGCGGCGGGGGAAACGATGGGCGCAGAGCTAAGCGAGCCCGGCGCGGCATGCAAACACTGAGCATGCCAGCTCATTGGCATTTTGCGGGAATCTGGAGTTGGGGGCAAAGGACAGATTCATCGTCCCCCGCCCCACCGGACAACCGAAAACGGCCCACGGAAAACGTCCCCTTGAGCCCCGGCCGGTTGCACGCCACCTTGCCAGCCCATGTCACATCCTGTTCGCGTACGTTTTGCCCCTTCGCCCACCGGCTACCTCCACGTCGGTGGCGCCCGCACGGCCTTGTTCAACTGGCTCTACGCCCGCCATCGCGGCGGCAAGTTCATCCTGCGCATTGAGGACACGGATGAGGCGCGCAACACCGACCAGGCACGCCAGGCGATCTTCGACGGCCTGCGCTGGCTGGGGCTGGACTGGGATGAAGGCCCGGATGCCGGCGGCGACTGCGGCCCGTATTTCCAAAGCCAGCGCAAGGCCGTGTACGATGCCTACCTCGCCAAGCTGGAAGCCGCCGGCCGTGTGTACACCGAGGACAATGGCGCCGTGCGTTTCAAGTTCAGCCGCGAGCCCATCATCATCCCCGACATGGTCTGCGGCGACGTGCACTTTGCCGCCACCGAGGAGCCGGACATGACCGTGCGCCGCCCCGATGGCAGCTACATCTTCCACTTCGTCAATGTGGTGGACGATGCCGAGATGGGCATCACCCACGTGATCCGCGGCGAGGACCACCTTTCCAACACCTGGAAGCACATCGACCTCTTCCACGCCTTCGGCAAGCACCCGCCGAAGTATGCCCACATCCCGCTGATCCTGAACCCCACGGGCTCCAAGATGAGCAAGCGCGATGAGGGCTCCGCCATCCAGAGCTACGTCGATGCCGGCTTCCTGCCCGATGCCGTGTTCAACTACCTCTGCCTGCTCGGCTGGACACCGAAGGCCGACGGCGAAAAGCTGTCGCGCGAGGCCATCACCTCCAGCTTCGATCCCAAGGACATCCACAGCTCCAACGCGCGCTTCGACATGGCGAAGTGCACCTGGTTCAATGCCCAGTACCTGCGCGAACTCTCCCCCGAGGCCCTGCTCCAGGCCGCCCGCCCGTTCCTTGACAAAGCGGGTCTCACCCTCAGCGATGAGCCCCTCGCTGCCCGCGCCCTGCAAAGCGTGAAGGAAAAGATCAGCCTGCTCACCGAGATCCCCTCCTGGGTGCATTACTTCTTCCACGACGACTATCCCTATGAGGACGAAGTCGTGACCAAGCTCAAGGCCAAGCCTGAGAACTCGGGCCTGCTCAAAGAACTCGCCACCGATTTCGCCGCCCTCACCACCTGGGATGAGCACGCCGCCCACGGGAGCGTCGAAGCCACCGCCAAACGCCTGGGCGTCAAGCCCGGTGCACTGATGCCCCTGCTGCGCTTTGCCTTGACCGGTCAGTCGCGCGGACCGGGAGTGGCGACGATTTTGGACTTGCTCGGCAAGGACAAGAGTGTGGCACGCATTCAACGAACATTGTCCACGCTCGAATGACGACGACTTCCCAGTGCTAAACATCTGCGGAACTTTCCGCAATTTTCGCACTGAGTAATAAATTCCTTTAAACAAGGCAGGAACGTCACTTGCCTCGCGGCTACGCATTGGCTACCGCACCGCCAGACAGTCAGAGATGGCGCGTCAACCCGACGCCCTGGCTGCAAATCTGGATCGTGCGCAATGCCCCCTGCCGCTATGAAGACTTTGTCAGATGTCGGTGCCTGTGTCCTGTCGTTGGCTCATCGTGTGCGGTGGTTCGCGCGATTGTCCGGCATCCGTGCAGCAGGCTGCTGCCTGTCGCTTTTTGCCGCCCCCTTCGCACATGAGGCGGCTAATGCTGCCGCTCCCATCCCGTTCGCCGAGATCGGTGCCAAAGCAGGTGCGGACTATCACGGCGATGCCATGGGCATTGAGTCCACCGCGCAAGGCGTCACCCTCCGTACAGGGTTCCAAAAGCTCGCCGGCACAGTCACCAGCGAAGGCCTGTGGCTGAACTCAACCGACCACGATGGCGGCAGCCTGCACCTTGCCGCCTCCTCCATCGGGCGCGAGTTCTCTTCGCCCACAAGACCAGCCGCGCGCGAGCAGCTCCTGCCGTCTGGCACTGTGACCACGACCGACAAGCTCGTCACCTTCACCCGGCCCGGCGTGGTGGAAGAATACTCCGTGAGCGTGGACGGCGTGCGCCAGGACTTCGTCATCGCCCAGCGTCCTGCGGGCATGGGAACCTTGAACCTCGAACTCTCCCTCACCGGCGCAAGCGCCGAAGCCACCAGTTATGGCGCAAAGCTCGTCCTCAACAGCTCGCACCGCGCCCTGGCCTACAGCCGCCTTCGCGTGACGGATGCCAAAGGCAAAGATCTTGTCGCCCATCTGAAAGTCCCCGCCCCCGACCGCCTCGTTCTGAGCGTGGAAGACGCCGCTGCCAGCTATCCCCTGCGCATCGATCCGACCTTTAGTGATGCGAATTGGGTTAGCATGAATTCAGGGGTCCCGGGTACTAACAGTGTTGTTTACGCCTCTGCCTTGGACAACGGGGGCAACCTCTATATTGGCGGCTACTTTACTCTCGCCGGAGCTGTCACTGTCAGCAACATCGCAAAATGGAATGGCACCTCCTGGGCCCCTCTTGGCTCTGGGATTACGTCAGATGCCTCTGGGCCACAGGCCATCGTCGAAGCGTTGATAATGAGTGGGTCAGACCTGTATGTCGGAGGGCAGTTTAACATGGCTGGAGGAGTGACCGCGAACAATATCGCGAAATGGGACGGGAGCTCCTGGTCCGCGCTTGGCTCAGGAGTGAACGAAACAATCGATGCGTTGGTAGTGAGTGGTTCGACACTTTATGTCGGAGGAAATTTTACCGCCGCAGGTGGAATAACAACGAACCACATCGCGCAGTGGAACGGCAGTTCTTGGTCTTCGCTTGGTTCAGGCACGGATAGCCGGGTCTACGCCTTGGCAGCAAGCAGCTCGATGCTCTATGCCGGAGGATTCTTCACCACCGCCGGAGGGGTGGCGGCGAACAATATTGCACAGTGGAATGGTACTTCCTGGTCACCTCTCGGCTCTGGAATGAACACTGTTGTGAATGCACTGGCAGTGAGCGGTTCAACCCTTTATGCCGGGGGAATCTTCACCAACGCAGGGGGGATCGACGCAAACTACATCGCACAATGGAATGGCAGTTCCTGGTCGGCTGTCGGAGGAGGCTTGGACAGCCTTGTTTATACATTGACAGTGAGCGGTTCAACGCTCTATGCCGGAGGAGTTTTCACCACCGCAGGAGGAGTAACGGTAAACAACATTGCGCAGTGGAATGGCAGTTCCTGGTCTGCCTTTGGCTCGGGGGTCGTCGATTCTGTCTATACCTTGGCAGTCAGTGGCTCGATGCTGTACGCGGGAGGAATTTGTACGACGGCGGGGGGTATTGGGGTATCAAACATCGCACATTGGGACGGCAGTTCCTGGTCTGCCCTCGGGGGTGGAATGAATAGCGCTGTTTTTGCCCTGGCAACGACTGGTTCAACACTCTATGTCGCAGGAGACTTCGTCACGACGGGCACAATTGCAGCAAATTACATCGCCCAATGGAATGGCAGCTCATGGTCTGCTCTCGGAGCGGGAATGAACGACCAAGTATATGCGCTAGCAGTAGATGGCTCTACAGTCTATGCAGGGGGGGAATTTACCACTGCGGGAGGTGTTACAGTGAATCATATCGCGCAGTGGAATGGCAATTCTTGGTCTGCACTCGGGTCGGGCATAAACAGCAGAGGTTACGTCCATGCGCTGGCGATCAGTGGCTCGACACTTTATGCAGGAGGGGATTTTACCACGGCAGGCGGGGTGACGGTGAATAATATTGCGCAATGGAACGGCACGTCCTGGTCCGCGCTTGGTTCTGGCATGAATACAAGTGTCTTTGCCCTGGCAACGATTGGCTCGACTCTCTATGCAGGAGGAATTTTCGTCACGGCAGGTGGGACCAACGTCAATTACATCGCGCAGTGGGACGGCAGCTCCTGGTCTGCCCTGGCGGGAGGAACGGACAGTATTGTCAATACACTGGCCGTGAGTGGCTCAACTCTCTATGCTGGGGGAGACTTTACCAAAGCAGGGGCAGTAAACGTAGGCTACATCGCTCAGTGGAGTGGCAGTTCATGGTCTGCCCTTGGTTTGGGGATGAACAACGGAGTCGAAGTGCTGACGGTGAGTGGTTCGATACTCTACGCCGGAGGAGGGTTCACCAAGTCGGGAGAAGTTAACGTGAACCACATTGCGCAGTGGAACGGCAGTTCATGGTCTGCCCTTGGTTCGGGAGTAGACAGCGATGTCGATGCGCTGGCAGTGACCGGCACAACTCTTTACGCTGGAGGTTACTTCAGCAAAACAGGAGCGGGTACGGTGTCGCCCTTCATTGCAAAAGCCGACCTTACCGCCCGCTCAGCCCCAACGGTCACATCCAGCACCGCCAGTCTCGCAAACAATGCGACAACCCTTGTAATCACCGGCACAGGCTTTGATCCAATCGCAGCCAACAACACAGTAACTTTCAACGATGGCGCGGCCGGCACGGTGACGGCGGCTACGTCAACTTCGCTGACGGTGCATTTAGACACCGATCCTACCAGCACTGGCAGCCTCACGGTAATCGTCACCACCGACGGGCTTTCCAGTGGTGCTGCGGTGCAGGTCGCCACCGTGGTTTCGGCGGCTGCGCCGGTTTACACGCTTGGCACCCCGGCAGTGATCGAAGGCCCGGCGGCGGGTGCTGATTCGGTGCTGCTGGCTGTCACGCCCGCCACAGGTACCTGGACGGCCACGGCTAACAATAGCTGGCTGCATGTCAATGCTAGCGGCACGGGCAGAGCGGCGGTGGTCTTCACCTTTGATGCGAATACGGGTGTGACGCGCACGGGCACGCTCTCCGTGGGCGGGCAGACAGTCACCGTCACCCAGGCGGGCAGCAGCTATGTGGCGGCCGGTTCCTTGACGACTTTGGTCAAAGGCATCCTATACACCCCTTCCGCCTTGGCAATGGACAGCGCCGGGAACCTCTACGTTGCCGACTCGGGCAACAATGCGATCAGGAAGTGGACCGCCTCAACACAGACGCTTGGCACGCTGGTGGCATCCGGGCTAAATCATCCCACCGGGGTGGCTGTGGATGCCTCCGGCAATGTGTACATCGCCGATGGCAACAACGCCGCGATCAAAAAGTGGACGGCGGCAACCCAGGTGCTCAGCACTCTTGTCTCCGGCATCAGCGCGGAAGATGTGACGGTGGACAGTTCTGGCAACGTTTACTTCACGGACTGGGGCAACAATGCAATCAAAGTGTGGACGGCAGCCACCCAAACGGTGACCGCTCTCGTGTCAAACGGCCTGAACCATCCTACCGGGGTGGCGGTCGATGCCGCCGGCAATGTGTACTTTGCCGACCGTGGCGGAAACGTCGTCAAGGAATGGGTGGCAGGCACCCAGACGGTCAGCACGCTGATCTCCTCCGGCCTCAATTCGCCTTATCAAATCTCGCTCGACAACGCGGGCAATATCTACATTGCCGACAATGGCAACAACGCCATCGAAAAATGGACGGCCTCCACGCAGACCCTCAGCACCGTGGTGCCGTCGTCTGCGGGCATCAGCGGGCCCCTGGGGGTGGCTGTTGACGGCTCTGGCAATGTGTTCATTGCCGACACCGTCCATAGTTCGATCAAGGAATGGACGGCGGCGGATCAAACCCTTAATACCCTGATCGCCGCGGACCTCAGCGCCCCAGGCGGCGTAGCTGTTGACCAGGCAGGCAATGTGTACATGGACGACCAGAATGGCAACGCCATCAAGGAGTGGACGCCGGCCACCCAGGTTCTTGAAACCTTGGTTTCAGCCGGGCTGAAGACTCCCACCCAGCCCGCCGTGGATGCCGCTGGCAATGTCTATTTTGGCGACAGCGGCGGCGGCAGCTATACCGTCAAGAAGTGGTCAGCCGCCACCCAGGCTGTCAGCGCCCTGGTGGCCTCCGGGCTGAACGTCCCTGCCAGTGTCGCCGTGGATGGCGCCGAAAACGTGTACGTTGCCGACAGGAACAACAACGCCATTGAGATGTGGAGCGCCGCAACGCAGACCGTTTCGTCCTTAATATCCTCGGGGCTTGGCCATCCCATCGGGGTGGCTGTCGACGTGCTTGGCAACTTGTATGTCGTCGATTCCTCCAGCAGCACGGTCAAGATGTGGACCGCCTCCACGCAGACGCTCACCACCCTGATTTCCACGGGGCTTAACTTCCCATCCGGAGTAGCGGTGGATGGCAGGGGCAACGTGTACGTGGCGGACAACGGATTGAACGTCATCAAGATGTGGTCCGCAGCGACCCAGGCGGTGAGCACGGTGGCCGCCACGGGCTTCTCGCCGAACGGAGTGGCCGTCGGCGGCTATGGAGACATCTACATCGCAGACCGGGCTAACAACGCGGTGGAGCAAATACCGCGCGCGTTTGTGGATCCTTCCGCCAGGTCAGAACCCATTGCCGCGGGATCCGATGCGCTGCCTTCCGTGGTGCCTGCCACCGCCAGTTTGCTGCCGCCTTTCGCCCCCACCAGCGACCAGCCGTGGCTCACCATCGTCTCCGTCAGCAACGGCGTGGTGAACTTCAGCTTCACTGCGAACACCGGCGCGGCCCGCACGGCACATATCACCGTGCTCGGCCAGCAGGTTGCCGTCAATCAGGCGGGGGTGCCTCCCACCGTCACCGGCAGCAGCGCCGGCCTCGCCGGCAACACCACTACGGTGACAATCACCGGCACAGGTTTCGATCCGGTGGCGGCTAACAACACGGTGACATTCAATGATGGAGCGGCGGGCACCGTGACTGCGGCCACGGCAACCACGCTTACCGTCACCCTCACGACCGGCCCGGCCAGCAACGGCAGCCTCACTGCCATCGTCACCACCAACGGCCAGTCCAGCGGCGCGGCTGTCCAGATAGGCACGGTTGTTTTTGCTCCCACCGTCACTGCCATCCTGCCACCCAATGGCGCTGCGGCGGGCGGCACGGCGGTCACTATTGTGGGCACGGGCTTCACCGGCACCACGGCAGTGAGCATTGGCAGCACGCCTGTGCAAAGCTTCACTATCCTCAGCGACACCATGATCGATGCCATCACAAGTGCTGGCACCGCGGGCGCAGCCGATGTGGTGGTGACCAACGTGGGCGGCCCGGGAACCGGCAGCGGCTTTTATACGTACGGCGCACAGCCGGTGCAGGCCGGTGCCACGTGGACGGACCAGAACGCCACGACCACCGCCAAAAACTGGTGGGCCATCACCGCCTCTGCCGACGGCAGCAAGCTCGCCGCCGTGGTCAACACCGGCACCATCTGGACTTCGACTGACTACGGCGTTCACTGGACAGCGCAGACCGTGGGCACCGGCGGCAACCGAAACTGGTTCTCCATCGCCTCCTCTGCCGATGGAAACAAGCTCGCCGCGGTAGAGCGCGGCGGCGACATCTGGACCTCGACCGATGCAGGCTTGCATTGGACGAACCAGACACTCAGCACCAGCGCTTCCGGCAAGAACTGGGATGCCATTGCCACTTCCGCCGATGGCACCCGGCTTGCTGCCACAGTGCTCGGCGGTGACATCTGGACTTCCTCTGACTCGGGGGCCCACTGGACCGATCAGAGCGCCACGACTGGCGCGGTCAACAAAAACTGGCTCTTCATCGCCTCCTCCGCCGATGGTGCCAGGCTCTCCGCGGTCGTGTATGGGGGCGACATCTGGACTTCGACCGATTACGGCGTGCACTGGACAGACCAGAACAGCACCTCCGGCGCTACTAATAAGAACTGGGAAGCCATCGCCTCCTCCGCTGACGGCAGCAGGCTTGTGGCAGTCGTGCATGGTGGCGATATCTGGACCTCCGCCGACTTTGGAGTTCATTGGACTGACCAAAACGCCACAGCAGGCACTGTCAGCAAAAGCTGGTGGGCCGTCACTTCTTCCGCCGACGGTACCGAGCTGGCCGCCACCGTGTTCGGCGGCGACCTGTGGACCTCGTCAGACTCCGGTGTTCATTGGATGGACCAAAACACCACGGCAGGCACAAGCAGTAAATCCTGGCAGGGCATTACTTCCTCCGCTGACGGCAGCAGGCTGGCAGCGGTGATCTACGGTGGCGATGTCTGGACTTCGCCTGCCTCAGGCTCCGGCACCCTGCCCGCGCCCAGCATCACCATCTCCACGGCCAGCCTGGCTGCCAATGCCGGGACTTTGACCATCAATGGCAGCAGCTTCGACACCACCGCGGCAGACAACACAGTGACCTTCACTCCCGCCGGCACCGGCATTGTCACCGCCACCACGGGCACATCCCTCACGGTGGCTTTCTCCGGCGCGACAGCCGGCCCTTTGTACGCCGTCGTCAACGCCACAGGCCGTGGCGGCAGCGGCAGCCCGGTGCAGGTGGCCACGGTAACGCCAGTAGTCAACCCCTCTGCCGCGAGCCTGCCGGTCACGGCCACCATGCTGACCATCAACGGCTTCGGCTTTGCCCCCGTCCTGCCTAACAACAATGTGGTGTTTTCCAACGGGGCTGCGGGGTCTGTCATCACGGACACCGACACTCAATTGATTGTCCTCCTCACCACTCCACCGGCTGCCAATGGCCCTCTCACTGCGGTTGTCACCAGTTATGGCGTCTCCAGCGGCACGCCGGTTCAGGTTGCCTCGGTCGTCCCTGCGCCATCCACGCCCGTGATCTCCTCCATCACTCCGGCCAATGGCACCACTGCGGGAGGCACGACTGTCACCATTGTGGGCACGGGCTTCACCGGCACCACGGCGGTGAGCATTGGCGGCACGTCAGTTCAAAGCTTCACCATCCTCAGCGACACCATGATTGATGCTGTCACAGGTGCCGGCCCCTCTGGCACCGCCAGTGTGGTGGTGACCAACGCGGCAGGTACTGGCACTGGCAGCGGCCTTTATACCTATGGAGCGCAGCCTGTTCAGGGCGGTGCCACGTGGACGGACCAGAACGCCACGGCCACTGCCAAAAACTGGTGGGCCATCACCACCTCTGCCGACGGCAGCAAGCTCGCCGCCGTGGTCAATACCGGCACCATCTGGACTTCGACTGACTCCGGCGTTCACTGGACAGCGCAGACCGTGGGTGCTGGCGGCAACCGAAACTGGTTCTCCATCGCCTCCTCTGCCGATGGAAACAAGCTCGCCGCAGTGGAGCGCAGCGGCGACATCTGGACCTCGACCGATGCAGGCTTGCATTGGACGAACCAGACACTCGGCACCAGCGCTTCGGGCAAGAGCTGGGATGCCATCGCCTCCTCTGCCGATGGCACCCGCCTTGCTGCCGCAGCAATCGGCGGCGACATCTGGACTTCCCCGGACGCCGGAGCGCACTGGACCGACCAGATCGCCACAGCAGGCGCCACCAGCAATAACCCGCTCTTCATCGCCTCCTCCGCTGATGGCAGCAGGCTCGCCGCCGCCATGTACGCTGGCGACATCTGGACCTCCACCGATTACGGCGCGCATTGGACGGACCAGAACAGCACCTTGGGTGCCACCAACAAGAACTGGGAGACCATCGCTTCCTCTGCCGACGGCAGCAAGCTCGTGGCAGCCGCGTATGGCGGTGACATCTGGACCTCCAGCGACTCCGGAGTTCACTGGACGGACCAGAACACCACGGCTGGCACCACCGGCAGAACCTGGTGGGCCGTCACCTCTTCCGCCGATGGCACAAAGCTCGCCGCGGCAGCGACTGGCGGCGATATTTGGACCTCTTCAGACTCAGGCGTCCACTGGACGGATCAAAACACCACATCTGGAACCACCAACAAATCCTGGCAGGGCATCACTTCGTCCGCTGATGGCAGCAGGCTCGCGGCCGTTGTTTTGGGAGGCGATGTGTGGACCTCACCTGCTTCGGGCTCCGGCACCCCGCCGGCACCCAGCATCACAGCCTCCACGGCCAGCCTGGCTGCCAATGCCGGGTCTTTGACCATCAATGGCAGCGGGTTCAGCACCTCGACCACCGATAACACGGCAACCTTTACACCCTCGGGCAGCGGCACGGTTACCGCCGCCACAGCCACCTCTCTCACGGTGGCTTTCTCCGGCGCGACAGCGGGCCCCTTGTACGCCGTCGTCAGCGCCGCAGGCCGTGGCGGCAGCGGCAGTCCGGTGCAAGTGGCGACGGTGACCCCGGTGGTGACTTCGAGCACCGTCAACCAAGCCCTCAATGCAGCCACCATCATCATTCATGGGTTTGGATTTGATCCCGTGGCGGCTAACAATTCGGTGACGTTCAATGATGGGGCGGCAGGCACGGTCACCGCCGCCACCTCCACTTCGCTGACGGTCACCTATGCCACCCATCCCACAGGCTTTGGCAACCTTGCCGCCACCGTCACCACCAATGGCCAGAGCAGCGGCACTGCCGTGCAGGTGGGCACGGTTTCGGCTTCAGTTCCCGCCGGCCCGGAACTGCGCGGCTCCACCACCTATCGCAAGGGCAGGCGCTGATCCTTTCCTGGCGGCCAGTCCTTTTCCCCCTCTGCAAAATCACTGTATCGCAGCATCAGCAGCCAGATCAGAAAAGGAATGACCAGAAGCAGGCGGACGAGGGAACCCTGCAGATGGTTGGCAACGCCTTTCCAGAATGGCGTGAGGGTGACAAAGCCCAGCTCCGTCGATTCATTCCAGACTGCCACGCTCAGCACCACCACGACACAGGCCAGCAGGCACGTCTCCCCCAGCCCCAGGGCCCACAGACGGCGGCGGCCGGACACTGGAGTGGTCATGACCAGGGCAAGGTAAAGCAGGGCCGGGCAAAAGAGAACAGCGCGGGGGTTCAGGTCCAGATTGCGCACGGGGTCATCCTCATTCCCTCCAGGCATGCGGAACTTGGCGATTTCAATGCGCGCGCCGCCGGCGCCGTCCGGTTCCGGTATGAAAGCAAGCTCCCTGATTGTGCGCTGCTCCTGGGGAGTGCCGCAGATCATCCTGCCTGCGGCACAGAAGGCCTGGCTGCACAACCTTCCCTCGCCGGGCCAGGGGATGCTGAGCAGTGCAAAGACAAGCACAAAACGGCTGTAGAAGCCCCGGATGAGGCCGGCCTGCTGCCAGCTCCTCGCCTCTCGCCGGGCCTGCCAGCGAATCCACTCCAGCAGCAGCACCAGCGCACCTGCCGCCAGCAATGCGGGCCACAGCACCTCGTGGGCCAGTGGAAACCATCCGGGCCAAGAGGCACCGATGAGGAAGACGGATACGATGCGCACGAGGTTCAGCAGCGCGATGGCAGGCAGGCCCATGGCAATGCCGGCTGCCTTGCATCCCAGGCGGGCCGGAAACGCCAGCACCGCGGCACCAAAGAAAGCCATCAGTTCGCCAGCAGCACACTCCGGCAGCACGGTGACAGCAAACCACGCGGAACTAACAGTATCGCCACCGGTGACCAGGGTTTCCTGGCCCGCCCAGTTGAGAATCACGCTCGCAAGCGAGGCATTGAACCCCAGGCAGGCCGCCCTCAGCGGCTCCCAAAAAGGCGCGGCGAAAAGGGCATCAAGCGCAACGATGAAACCAAGGACGGACAGGGTAAAGCGAAAGACCGGCCATCTGTCCGCCAGCCAATGGGCGCACGGTCTTCTCATCACCCGCCCCCCGGCAGCGCGCTTGGTCACGGCTTGTTCGTGCGGCTTCATGGAGTGAGCGGGTCGGAGCGACAGGCTATCACCGAAAGGCAGCCATCAAAACCTTTTGCGTACAAAAGCGCGGGCCATGATGAAGGCTTGTCATGAGATGAAGCCTGGCCAGCCCAACCTCCTCTCCGCAGAATCCCGTTGCCACTCCCCCGCCTGCCTGCATCGTGCCTGCCACCATGAAGCGCCGCGCCATTCTCTCCCTGATCCTTGCCGCCAGTTCGCTGGGGGTTGCTGAAGACGCCGCCAAGAAGCCGGCGGAAGCGGGCAAGAGCATCGTGCTGTTCGATGGCAAGTCACTGGCCGACTGGGAAACGGTGGATATTGGCGGCAGCGGCAAGGTGGAGGTGGCGGATGGGAACATGGTCATCAACCAGGGCGACAGTGTCAGCGGCACGGTGTACAAGAAGGCCAAGGACCTGCCGGTGA
>OUNM011087659.1_pt1 | contig 19789 bp, 16 predicted proteins | sample 1769961 | NCBI WGS metagenome assembly OUNM01 (sample SAMEA3914820, study PRJEB12502) | metagenome | biome: forest; material: soil | place: USA | collected 2012-03-12 | depth 0.3 m
CAGCGAAATGTCGCCCCACGTCTCCGCCGCGGCCTTCGCGGCGGCAACCGTGGCGTCCAGATCGGCCCGGTTCGCCAACCGCAGCGTTGCGGTGACGGCCCCGGTGGCCGGGTTGTAGACGGGCTGGCTGCGGTCGCCGGAGCCGGCGGTTTCAACACCGTTGATGAAATGCTTGATGGTGGTCATGGTGGATCCTTTTCAGAGTCTTCAGGTGGGGAGGGGCCGTACCGGGTTCACGCCGGCAGGCAGCCGTTCGTTGGTCCGGTCATTTCGGGGGAAGTTAGGCGTAGATTTCCTTGTAGATACCTTGGATCTGCTCGGCGTCCGGAACGAGAGGATTGTTGCCCGGGGAACCGGAAGCGAGCGCCTGCTCGGCCATGAGGGGTATCTTTTCCTCCCAGGCTGCGCGGTCGATGCCGAAGGCTTTTGGTGTTGGGACCTCGAGGTCGCGGTTGAGGGCGTGCAATTCGGCCACCAGAGACTCGGCGGCATATTGGTCCGAACTGCTTGAGCTCACGATGCCAAGCGCTCTGGCACAGTCTGCGTACCTTGGCGCGGCCGCCAAGACCGAGAATTCCGTGACAGACGGAAACAACATAGCGTTGGCCAAACCGTGGGCCACATGGAAGTGGGCACCTATCGGCCGGCTCATTCCATGCACAAGGGCCACGCTTGAGTTCGAAAAGGCGATTCCCGCTTGTGTGGAAGCCAGCATCATCGCTTCCCTGGCGTTCGCGTTCGATCCGTCCGCATAGACGAGCCGCAGGTTCGGGCCGATAGCCCGCATGGCAGACAAAGCGAAGGCATCCGAAAAGGAGTTGGCTTTCCGACTGACGTAGGCCTCTATCGCGTGGGTCAACGCGTCGATCCCGGTATCCGCGGTCAGCCGCGGCGGCATTGAGAGAGTGAGCTCATAGTCAATAACTGCGGCCACTGGGAGGAACGAGATCCCTGCGCAGAGCATCTTCTCCTGGGTCTCAGAGTCACTGATGATCGAGAATTGGGTAGCTTCGGAGCCGCTGCCCGCGGTTGTGGGAATTGCAACAACTCGAACAGAAGGTCCGTTGTTGTTCCTGGGTGCCTTGAAGTCACGCATTTGGCCGCCTTGGCGACTGAGCAGACCCAGGGCCTTGGCAGTGTCAATCGCGCTTCCACCACCAAGACCGATGATGATGTCAGCCGTGTGATCCTGCACAGCCGCGACGCCCTCACTCAGGGAAGCAGTCGTAGGGTCGGGGACAACGCCTGAGAAGACCGCGACCTCAAGACCGCTTTGCCGGAGCATGTGCATGATGGAATCAACGCTTGGTGTAGTCAGCATGAACGAATCCGTGACGATGAGCGGCCGGGTTGCGCCCAGTTCCCCAAGCAGGGTAGCGACCTGATTTACGGCACCTCTTCCGACCTTCATGATTCGGGGAAGAGCGATGTTTGCGACCATGGAACACCTTTGTTTTCCGACCGCCCTGGCAGCTGTGCATCGAAGGCGGTTCCGTGTAAATATCCGTATAAAGTCTCAATGCATTTCGAGTCCGAATCAATGACCAAACCTGCCCTCGGATGTGCATAATTGCACGATAAGCTGAGGGGGTGATTTCCGCAGACGATCTACGTTTCTTTCTTGAGGTGGCACGGACCGGGAAGCTGGTAGCCGCCGCTCGAGGCCTCGGGGTGGATCACACCACCGTGGGACGGCGAATTTCCCACCTTGAGCGGGCCACGGCTTCCCGGCTTTTCGTGCGGTCGACCGGTGGCTGGACGCTCACGGAGGCCGGTCAGCGGCTAGCTATTCACGCCGAAGCTGTCGAGTCGTCCCTTTTGGCGGCGGCAGAAGAGCTGGGATCCGAGCCAGGCCGCTTGTCGGGAACCGTCCGCATCGCGACCCCGGATGGCTTCGGGGCCTTCGTGCTAAGTCCCGGGCTTGGAGGCTTGAGAAGAAAACATCCGGATCTTGCCATCGAGATCGTGACGGCGACCCGCTTGAACCTGCTTGCCACGAAGGAGTTCGATGTTGGCATTTCATTGGCCGAGCCGACTATTCGCGGAGTCTCGGCCACAGCGTTGGCAACTTACCCGCTTGGCCTCTATGCCGCCCCGCAGTACCTGGAAACCAACGCGCGCATTGCAGCCGTGGATGACCTGCAAGAGCACTCAGTCATCGGCTACGTGGATTCACTCCTGGACATTCCTGACTTGCGCTTCCTGGACACGGCTCTGCCCGGAGTCCGCCCCGCCATACAGACAAACAACATCACGGGGCAGTGGATGGCCACGGTTGCGGGCCTTGGAGTGGCAGTTCTTCCTTTGTTCATTGGCGAATCCGATCCACGGCTCGTGCGGATTCTTGCCGACACGGTTCACCTCCGCAGGAAATACTGGCTCGCGGTTCCGCGCGAACTTCAGCGTCTGGCGCGAACGAAAGCCGTCCAGAACGCACTCTTCGACCTCGCAGCCTCCCACCCGTACCTGAGTGCCGCGTCCTGAGGCGCCCCTAGTCGCCCCAGATTTCATATCCTTCTGATCTGCGGGCTTCCTCATTCAACTGCCTCAGGGCGTTTCTTCCCCGCCTTTTGGTGCGGGTTCCCGAAGCACAAGCAGACTTCCCGCGAAGGCAGGAACATCGAAATAGAAACTGTGGAGGTCGTCCACTGAATTGAGAGTCTCCCCCGTGAAAGCATCCGTTACTTCGGCGCCGGGGGTCAGAAGTGTCGAGTTGACCGTTCCGGAAATGTCTTCGCCGGTGAAGTTCAGGACAGTGACCGCGACGGCATCCGAGGGAAGCCGCTGGACCATGACGAGCATCCCTGGGTGCGAAACGTCAGGGACGTCGATGAGTTCGCCTTTTGCTAGCTGGAGCTCTTCGCGTTTAGCGAGGATGGCGGACAACTTTCGAGCAAAAGACGTCTCGTCCTTCAGCTGCTCCGGAAGCGTTCCATACAGACTCCTACCCTTGGGCAGGCCGGAGGACGACTCGGCAGCCCCGGGGTTGACCCCCATCAGGTCGTGCGCACCGCGGTTGATCCACCTGGTGTCGCCAGTAGAGACTAGTTGAGCCACTTTGTCGACGTCCACGGAAACAACGCCGCAGAGATCCCAGCCTGAGAGAGCAAAAACCCCGGGCTGGAGAGCGTTGTACATCGACAAGAGCAGGTGCACGTCGCGGACCTGGTCCACCTGCTCGGCAGTCATGGTTTCGAGGTCCCGTATGCCCAGTGCGGCCGTAATGACGCTCGCGGTGGTGCAGGCGATGCCGTTCGTGGTGAACAACAGGTTGTACGGCGCGGCTTCTCCCGTGAGGCCGTCCCGCAGATCATTCTGGATCCGTTCAGCGACACCGGCGCCGGTCAGGTTCTGGCCGAAGAGGTTGAAGGTCTCATCCTTGTGTCGGGTAGTGAAATGGACGAGTTCGTAGGTCAGTTCGTCGTGGTTCTGGAGCCCATGGACCAAGGAGGCCTGATCGACGCCGGCCTCCATCGCCAGCCGCAGTGTTAGGCGAAGGAACTCTGTATTTCCAGTCACAAGGGCGTGGTGATAGGCCGGCCTGGTCACGAAATCGTAAGAGAGATCGGGTCCGTTTACGGACGTTTCCTTGATGTCGTCGATGGTGAGGTTGAGCTCCTGGAAAGTGAAACCCCCGACCTTTCGCACCATGCTCGCGATGAGCTGGTTCGCGGCCTGGGACAGGGGATGCCCCTCTGACCAGCCGGGAAGTTCCTCCGCGCTCTTCTCTACGCCCAGGAATCCGTTTGCATCCAGCCTTAAGGCGCCGGTTCCAAGGTCCACGAGTGAGTGGAGCGCGTCGCCGATCACAAGCCGCATGCCTGCGAAAGTCGGGTCCAGCCAGTTGATGGATGGCTGTCCGGCCTTGAAATAGTGCAAGTACACCCACCGGCGCATCGTTCCGTCCGTTCCGGACACCGCCCGCGTGGCGCTCCAGTTGGTCTCTTTGATGTCGGGTTCATAAAAGATCACGCGCTGCAGTTGGCCGATGATATAGCCGGCTTCCTGGAGTGCCCTTTCGGCCTCGATGCTGATGTTGACAGAGTCTTTGCCGTCGGGGACATCCGGGAGCAGATGCCAGTCAGACTCCGGGATATGGATCATGTGGTAGATCCCGGGATAGTCTTTGTAGTTCATTTCCGCCAGGCGAAAGTCCGGGCCCTTCCCCGTATGCCCGGGAACGATATCGTCAACGATCGTTGCGCCGTGATCAGTAGCTGCCTGACACATTGCCCGGAATTCTTCTTCGGTTCCGAAAGACGGATCGATGGCCATGCTGATTCTGTCGAAGTGTCCGTCCACGCTGGCCGTGTAGTCCCAGCCGGTGATTCCCCCGGCGCGCTTCACAGGACCCGTGTGCAGAGCCTGTATGCCGATTTCCTGGAACGCATCCCAAAGACCGGGTTGCGCCAATGCACCTAAGAAGGACTGCCCGGGAGCCGTGATAAAGGACAAGGGATACGCGGTGAACCATACCGACGCCCTGTCCAGGGCCGAGCGGGGACTTGGATGTGCAAACGGCTTTTGCCACATGCTCGCCTGGCCTGACAGCTGCCTTGACATGGCGTCTGCGTCGCCGAGCATGGATTGGTTTCGCAGCCACTCAACATAGACGGCGTTCCGCGCATCCGGGTCAAACGGCGGTCGACCTTCATCCAGTGTTTGGCGACGGCGGGCCTTGGGTCGAAGCTGACGGGGGCGGGCAGGATAGAACTGCTCATCGTAGGTAATCTCAGACAAGGCTGCAGTCACGGCCTGGTCGTCGCTCGGTTCTTCCGCTGATTCACGGTTCATGGATTCCGGAGTGTTCATTTGCAGGTGTCCTCGTCCCTTCCAGACTTTGCTGTGGCCGTTAGCCTAGGCGAAAGTGTCCGCCCAAGACCATCGCTTTGGACGAACCGGACGGTGGAGCGCGTGCGGTTCGCGCTCCACCGCCTTACGGCTAGGAAGCCCAGGCCGGCCGCTCCCCTGCAAGGCGCGCGGCCCTGATGTCACCGGAGCGTGCATGGCCTTCGAAGTTCTCTGCCCGGGCCGCACGACCGAGTAGTTCGCCAAGTTCGGCGCTGGCTGCGACCGAGGTTATCTCCTGGTAGGTCACGGTCTTGATGTATTTCCCGACCCACAGTCCACCGGTGTATCGGGCCGCCTGGCGCGTTGGAAGGACGTGGTTGGTGCCGATGACCTTGTCACCGAAGGAAACGCACGTATTTTCGCCCAGGAACAACGCTCCATAGTTGGTCATGCTGTCCAGTGCTTCGCGGGGGTTGGCCGTCAGGATCTGCACATGTTCGCTGGCGAACTCGTCGGCGACGGCGTAGGCCTCTTTGACGTCGTCGACCAGAATCACCTGGCCGTGGTCGCGCCAAGCCACTTCTGCGACTGCGCGGGTCGACAAGCCAAGCAGCTGACGGTCGACTTCTTCAAGCACCTGTCGTCCGACCTCTTGCGAGGTCGTGACGAGAATCGCCGGCGAGTCGGGACCGTGTTCGGCCTGGCTGAGCAAGTCAACGGCGATCAAGAACGGATCGGCCGTCTCGTCCGCGACGATGAGAACCTCGGTGGGGCCTGCGAAAAGATCGATGCCAACTTCACCAAACAGCTGCCGCTTGGCCTCCGCGACGTAGGCGTTGCCGGGGCCGGCAAGAAAATCCACGGGCGCGATTGTCTCGGTGCCGACGGCCAGGGCCGCGACAGCCTGGACCCCGCCGAGCAAGTATATTTCGTCTGCTCCTGCGAAGTGCATGGCTGCAATCGAGGCGTCGGGGACTACTCCCCCAGCCGCTGGAGTGGCGGCGGCGACCCTGCGGACGCCGGCAACCTTTGCGGTCACAATAGTCATATGGGCTGAGGCCAGAAGCGGGTAGCGACCACCAGGAACGTAGGCACCTACGGCGTCGATCGGAATGTTCTTCTGGCCGAGGATGATGCCCGGTTCTACTTCGGCTTCGAACTCTGTCAGTGACTGGAGCTGCAGCCGGGCAAACCTTTCGACGTTGCGCTGGACAGTCTTGATGTCTTCAACCGTCTGCTCCGGGAGCCGGGCTATCGCGGCATCAATCTCATCCCGGGAGAGCAGGAACGATGCGGGGGACCACTTGTCAAACTTCTCGGAGTAGGACCGGACGGCTTCGTCGCCGCGTTCCCGAACGTCCGCGATGACGGTTTCGACCGTTTCCCTCACGCCTGGCGACGAGGTGGGGTCCGAGATGGTGACGTCAGCATTCTTGAGGGAAGTGCGCAATGGTTTTCTCTTTCGTTGCTGGAGCCAGAGCGCAGGTAGTGCGTGTGCTCCTCGTTACTTGGAAACCACTCAACCATAGCATTATGCTCTAGTTGAGAACAGGAAGGAAAGTATTTACTTATCCTTGGAGGTCGACCATAGCATCCTAGCAAAGCAAATGCTAGTCTTTTTTAGACTACCAAAAGGTTAACTTATGAGTTGGAGTCAGGTGACGGATCATGGACCAGGAACCGCAAACGCGCGCGGAGACAGACCTGTTGGGTGTCCGCGAGGTTCCCGCTGAGGCGTACTGGGGAATCCATACCCTCAGGGCGATGGAGAACTTCCAACTGGGCGGGGAAACGGTAGGAAGTGCGCCTGGGCTCGTCCGTGCCATCGCAGCAGTCAAGGAATCGGCGGCAAAAGCCAATATGGAACTCGGATTGCTGGACCCTGATGTGGGCGCCGCCATCGTCGCCGCCTGCCGGGACTTGCGATCGGGCGAGTTCGACGATCAGTTTCCCGTACCCCTGATCCAGGGAGGCGCCGGAACCTCAACGAACATGAACGCCAACGAGGTCATCGCCAATCGCGCTTTGGAGCACCTTAACGAACCGAGAGGCTCGTATGGCCTCGTCGGCCCCAACGAGCACGTCAACATGGGCCAGTCGACGAACGATGTCTATCCAACCGCCTTGAAACTTGCCACTATCCAGGGTTGCCATGGCCTCGTCGCTGCCCTCGAGAAGTTTCAGGCAGCGTGTGAACGAAAGGCGCGGGAGTTCGACCACATTGTGAAGATGGGGCGAACGCAACTGCAGGACGCGGTACCCATGACCTTGGGCCAGGAGTTCAGAAGCTATGCCGTCACGATCAGAGAGGATGTTGCGCGGCTGACAGAGGCGGCGGTGCACCTGCACGAAATCAACCTCGGGGCAACGGCGATCGGTACCGGATTGAACACGCATCCCCGCTACGCGTCGATAGTTCGGGAACAGCTTGAGGCGGTCACGGGATTGCCCGTGACAACCAGCCCCGACCTTGTAGAAGCAACCCAGGACTGCGGCGTCTTCGTTCTGATTTCCGCCGCCGTGAAGCGGGCAGCCGTGAAGTTGTCCAAGATCTGCAACGACCTTCGCCTCCTGTCTTCCGGACCCCGCGCCGGGTTCGGCGAGATCAACCTTCCCGCACGACAAGCCGGTTCCAGTATCATGCCCGGGAAAGTGAACCCGGTCATCCCGGAGCTGGTCAACCAGGTGGCATTTGAGATCATCGGCGCCGACGTAACGGTATCCCTCGCAGCAGAGGCCGGACAACTGCAACTGAACGCCTTCGAGCCGATCATAGCCTCGAGCCTCTTTCGAAGCATCAACCACCTCCGGATAGCGGCAAACACACTCGCGGACGCCTGCATCGACGGAATCACGGCCAACGAACATACACTTCAAGACCATGTCGCTCGAAGCATTGGCATCGTCACCGCCCTAAGCCCCTATCTGGGCTACCACGTGTCCGGCGAGATCGCCGCTGAAGCGCTGCGCACTGGCAGGGCCGTTGTTGATCTCGTGTTGGACAGGGAACTCCTCGACCCGGAACTGCTGGGCCGGCTACTTCATCCACAGGCAATCGCCGGTGGTGGCAGCTCCCGCACGGAGCGATAGGGCATCATCTACCCGTGAGCTATAGGATTGCCTTATGACCTTGGCCCAACTTGAAGCATTCGTGGCAGCTGCGAGCGGACAGACTTTCACGGCTGCCGCTGTCGAATTGGGCATGAGCCAACCCGCGGTGTCGGACCTGATCCGCCGGCTGGAATCAGAGTTTGGCGTGCCCCTGTTCAACCGCAGTGGCCGGGCGCTCGTGCTCACGGCAGCCGGGGAGCAACTGCTGCCCTACGCGGAGCAGACCATTTTCTCCGCCAAGCAGGGCACCGAAGCAGTGAACGCCCTGCTTTCCCTCGGCGGTGGTACCGCAACGTTCGGGCTCCTGCGAAATGCGGAGTTCTACATCCGTCAGGATCTGGCCAAGCGCTTTCGCGAGAAACACCCGAATGTGCGTATCCGTCTCGTGGGGCAGAATAGCGCCGAAACCGTCAGTGATGTGGTTTCGGGACATCTTGAAGCGGGCCTGGTCACTTTGCCGATTGACGACGACCGGCTGGACGTACTCCCCCTGGCCCGGGATGAGGTGGTTTACGTCAGTGCCGTTCCGGAGCGTGTCCAGACGCCGCCGGATATCGCCGCGATCTGCAACGCTCCCCTGATCCTGTACGACGCTCACTACGCCCAGACAGATCCGGCCCGAAAGCAACTCTCTGCCCGGGCTCGCCTGCGTGGTTTATCGCTTAATGCAGGCATTGAAGTCGAATATCTGTCGGCCGCTCTGTCACTGGCCGCCGACGGATTCGGCGACACCATCGCCTGCAGGGCCTCGCTTGAGTCCGAGGTCTTCCCGCGCGGGCTCCAGGCTGTCTCCTTGGCTGAGCCCATGTTCGACACTCTGGCACTCATCAAGCGGCACGGGCAGCTTCTCTCGCCCCCGACCAAGGAAATGGCCCGTCTGGCACATTCAGCTCTTATTGACCACCAGACCTCGGACCATGGCACTGCCGAAATACTCAACGGCGCGCACGACATCGAAGCGTTTCTGAGCGAAAGTCACTGACGACAAAGTGGCCGGCATCCCCCGATGCCGGCCACTTCGCCTTCGGCCCAAGGTAAGCCTCTACTGACCTGCCAGTGATCCCGCGACACCTCCGACGCTGAAGAACTTGTTCAGCGTCGCAAAGATGATCGTGGGTGGGAGCAGCATGATGACGGCAACCGCCATAACTGATCCCCAGTCGGTCGAGTGCTGCTGAAAGAAGGTCTGCACGCCGATCGGGAGCGTGAAGGTTCCTGCTGAGCGGAGGAAGATCGATGCGACAAGGTAGTCGTTCCAGGCCATCAGGAAGGTAAAGATGGCGGTTGAGAGTACACCTGGCAGTGAGTTCCGGAGCACGATGTGAAGGAACCCTTTGAACACCGATGCTCCATCAATCCATGCCGCCTCCTCGAGGCTCCCAGGGATCCCGTCCATGTAGGAGGCCATCATCCACGTTGCGACGGACATGGAACTCGCGACATACAGGATCGTAATTCCGACGAGGTTGTCAGCCAGACCGACGTGGGAGAAGAGGATGAACAACGGAATCACGGAAGTGATCACCGGAAGGGCCTGTACGACGAAGAGCAGGAGCGAGTAGCCTCCGACAAGCCGGCCCCTCCCTCGCGACAGGACATAGCCGGCCGGTGCCGCGACTGCTACCGACACCACGACTGTCGCCAACGCAACCTGGAGACTGTTGACCAGCCAGGCGACCGTACCGCTGCTACTCAGCACGTTCGCGAAGTTGTCCAGGGTGAGGGAGCCCGTCCCATTGTTCGCACGGAGGGAGAGGCCAACGGTTCCCGCAATGGGGATGAGGGCAAATGCCGCTAGTGCGACAAGGATCGCAAAGCGCAGCCATTGCCCGCGACTTCCTGCTTCTACGGACCGCCGGGGTGCTGCGATCTTGGTTCTGAGTGTTGCAGTGGTCATAATGATGTCGACTTTCGGATCTGTCGGAAGAGCAGCACGGCCACGATGGCCAATGCAAGGGTCATGAGGAAGGCGATAGCAACGCCCGGGCCTGTCTGGAAGTTCTGGAATACGGTCTTGTAGGCCAGGACAACCAGGGTGTTCGTCGCGCCGACCGGGCCGCCATGGGTGAGGAGATACACGGTCGGGAAGTCGTTGACGCAGAAGATCGCCATCAAGACCCAGGAGATGTACGTGGGCTTCGCGATGATAGGCAGTGTCATGTAACGGAACTGTTGCCGGGCGCTGGCGCCGTCGATCTTGGCGGCCTCGTAGATACTTTCATCTACGGAGCTCAGAGCCGCGCTCATCATGAGCATCATGAACGGGAAGTTGACCCAGATCTCGAACAGGCAGACCGTGATCTGGGCGCCAAGCGGATCGGAGAGGAAGATAGCGTCCCCGAAGCCTAGCGCGTGGATAATCGTCGGAACAGGGCTGGAGCTCGTTCCTATGAGCCAATTCCAGGACATGGCCGATACGACAATCGGCACAACCCACGGAAGCAGGAGAATTGTCTTCAGGAGCCCTTTGGCTGGAATCCGGGTGCGGAGCAGGAGTGCGATTGCGATCCCGATGATCCAGCTTCCGAAGACGCCCACGACCGCGAAGACAGCGGTAAATCCAGCTGCCCGCCAGAAAGCCGGATCGGCCAGGACTTTCGCGAAGTTATCGACGCCGACAAATTCCCCTGGTGAGATCAGGCTCCCGTTGTGCAGGGCCTGAAAGGCCGCGTAAGCGATCGGGTACGCGTTCGTGAGGATGAGGATGACGACTGACGGCAAGATCAGGAAGAGCTTGGTGGCAGGCGCGCGGCCGGGACTGCTCCTTCGGCGGCGGTTCCGGTGTTCGTGGGTCGGCGTCCTCGCCGTCAAGGGTAATTCAGTGCGGCGAACGGTTGTGCTCATGGTGTGTGACGGCTTTCGCTATTGCTTCGCTAGGAGATGGCGGCCTTGATGTCGCTCTCAAGCTTGGTCAGGATGGTCTTGGACGGGGTTTTTCCAGCGAGGACGGTCTGGCAGAAGTCCGTCATCGCCTGACCGCCGTCGATGGTTGCGAGCTTGGCGCTGAGGGCGCTCGATTGGGCCGCGGTAGTCTTGCAAATGGGCTGCCATTTCTCCACGACAGCCGTGTTCTGTGCGTTTGCTTTGAATTCCGGAAGCTCGGTGATCGACTTCAGTGCGGGCAGGCCCTGCATGACGCCTTTCTGCCAGAGGCTCTTCATGTTCTTGATGTAGTACGAGGTGAACGCTTCAGACCCGGCCTGGGATGGCGTGTTCTTGTACATCATGATGTTGTTCACGTAATAGAGCCCTCCGACTTCGCCGCGACGGGACTTGAGGGGGTCCGTCACGAGGACGTCCTTTTCGTCGCCGACGACGGTGTTGAATGCCGGGCTTTGGAATCCCAGGGCTACTTTCTTGTTCGTCCAGAGAGTGGTGAGATCGTCGTCCTTCATGCTCACCGAGCCTGGATCGACGGCACCCTGCTTGACCAGCTCGGTGAGGAAATCAACTGCCTCCACATTGCGGTCATTGACGATATCGAGGTCGCCATTGGAGTTGAAGAGGCCGCCGCCGTTGTTGATCATCAGGCTCAGGACGGCCATGGGTCCGTAGTTGCCGCTGCCGCCGCTGATGCCGAAACCGACATAGCCTTTGGCGGAAGCTTTCTTTGCCACATCCAACACGTCATCCCAGGACTGCGGCGGCGTTGCTCCGATCTGGTCCAGGATCGACTTGCGGTACCAGAAGACCTGGACGTCGAGGTTCCACGGGATCCCGACGTAACCGTCGGTGGTCTTCATCGCGTCGAGTGTGTGCGGGAGAAAGTCGTCGTAGGTGCCGTCCTTCTTGAAGGAATCGATGAGGTTGTCGGCATAGGCGATAGCACCCTGCTTCGCGAACTGGAACGCTTGGAACCCGCCGCCGGTGGAAACAGCCGGACCCGTGTTGGAAGCGATGGCGGAGGAGAACGTCTGGTTGAACCCGTCCCAGTTGACCTGCTGGTAGGACACGCCCGGCATGCCATCACCGGGCTTGTAGGCCTGCGCCAGGCTTTGGGCCGCAGTGGCGTAGTTTTTGTCGCCCCACGGCATGTCCCAGAACTTGACAGTAGCGCCGCCGTTTGCCGAGGCATTTCCGCCGCCGACGGCGCAGGCGCTGACGGAAGCGGTGAGGGTAACGGCCCCCGTGAGGGCGAGGAAACCGCGACGAGACATGGCAGCGGGTGGTAGTAGATTTTTCATGGCTTCTTCCTTCTTGCTGGTTTGGAGAGGGCGGGATGGGTCATCTTTGTCCCTGGTTTTCCCGCCCTCGCGTCGACATCTGGGGTCCTGCTAGGTGGTCACTCTTGAGATCAGCTCGCTGAGGTAGCTGTAGCTTTTTACCGCGGCATCCAGCGAGCCGCACTCGACCGAGAGGACAACATCGTGGTCGGCATCGGCAAGGGTACGGACGATCCGTTCCCAGTCGATGACCCCTTCCCCGCAGGCGCAGCCGAGCATCCCTCTGACTTTGCCTCGGTATTTCCTTGCATCCTCGACTGAGATGTCTTTGGCATGCATGTGCGTGACGTTTGAGACGATGTCCTCCAGCCACGCATGGGGATCATTTTCACTCAGGTAGCTGTTTCCTGTGTCTAGATTGATCGTCAGGACCGGCGAGTCGATCAGCTTCATGAGACGGTCCAACCCGGCAGGTGTGGCGGTGTAGGGACCGTGGGTTTCGATCGCAATCCCGATCCCGCGCGGTTCAGCCACGAGAGCTGCCTCCTGCAGGGTGTACTTCATGAGGACGAGGTTCTCCTCCTCCGTGGTCCACGTCGGCAACGGTCCGTCGTCGACCATGATCATCGGCGCCCCGCACTCGGCTGCGTACCGGATGGACTGTTTGAGGTAGTCCACTGCGATGTCGGGTTTGGCTAACGGGGCGTGACTTGAGAGCGATGAAATCTGAAGGCCCCGGCTCTCGGCTGCTTGCTTTAGCTTGAGCGGGTCGTCCAGCATTGAGCGGCTGTGGAAATAGCCGGCCTCGCTAAGCAACTCCCGGCCCCAGTGGACCATCGGCTCGACATAGCGGTAGCCGATTTCCGCGGCACGATCCATCGCCCAGTCAAATGAACCGTTTTCGTATCGTGCAAATTCGAGGTTGAGTCCGAGCTTGATGTCACCCATGATGTTTCTCCTGCTTAGAACCCGCGCTGGGCGACGTATTCATCACGGGTGTCACCGTGGTACGCCGGAACAGTGATGTCCCACCAACCGGTGGGATGCATCTCGGTCCACGGCAGCTCAGTAGCGCTCATGGCCTCAATGACGACAGGACCCTCGGTGGCGAAGGCACGTTCGATCGCCTGTGCCAGCTTTGCGGGGTCTTCGATCCGCTCGGCTGTGCAGCCCAGGGAGCGTGCGAACTCGGCAATGTTGGCGAAGTAGGGTTTCCCGTCGGGAGTGCTCCAATTCGTGACGAGTCGGCGCTCAGCGCCGAACAGGCTGATCTGAAGATCCTTGATGGCTTCCCAGCCGCCGTTATTCAGGACGACGACGACCAGCGGCGTGCCGAGCATGACCGCCGTCGACAGCTCTGTCCCAGTCTGGAGGAAGCTGCCGTCTCCGACCATCGCCAGGACCGGCGTCCCTGGAACTGCGATCTGCGCGCCGATCGCGGCAGGGAGGCCGAAGCCGATTCCTGACATACCGCCGGCCACGATGTTTGTCTTGGGCCCGTAGATGGGGAATTCGTTGAATGCCTGGTTCGCGGGATTGCTGGAGTCGGTGACCAGGATGCCTTCGCGGGGCAGTGCCTTGCGGATTTCGACCATTGCCCGTGAATTGGTCATGGGGAGGTAGTCGGTTTCACGCATCGGCCGCAGGTGCTCTTCCCATTTGGCCTTGAGCTCCTGGAGTTCGGCGAAGTACTCGGTGGCGTGGTAGTCAGGCCCGTCGCCCAGAGCATCCCGGATGGCGGCCAGGGAGGTCTTGGCGTCGCCGACAATTCCGACCTCAACCGGGTAGTTGCGCCCGATCTCGAACCCGTCGATGTCGATCTGGACGAGCTTGGTGATGGACGGAATGTTGAAGGTAACGCCTTCCTTGTAGGAGGACGTGATGCGGTCGCTGAAACGGCAACCGACGGCGAGGATGACGTCCGCCGTACGGGTGACACCGTTTCCGGGGATGGAACCCATGTCGCCACACGGCCAGGCGTACAGCTCGTGATCTGCAGGGAAGGAGCCCTTGCCCATGAACGAGTGGGTGACCGGAGCGCCGAGTCGTTCGGCGATGGCACGGAGCTCCTCACTGGCCTCGGCAGCAATGACACCCCCGCCCGCGAGGATGACCGGCCGCTTGGCAGACTTCAGCAGTTCGACGGCCGCGGCGATTGCTGTGGCGTCACCGGTTGCGCGGGTCTGGGCGCGGCGGGCGCCTGGGACACGCTTGTAGTCGCCGTATTCGGCCTGCAGGTCCTGCGGCACATCCACGAGCACCGGGCCCCGGCGTCCTTCGTGCATCGTGTTGAATGCCTGGTCCATGACCATCGGGATCTGCTCGAGGCGGCTGGGCTGCCACCAGCGCTTGACTACCGGTTCGGCCATGCGCGGAAAATTGTTGCCGTGCGGCCTGTCGATTTCCTGAAGGACTCCGCGGTTTTCCATGTAGGTATGGACGGCGCCGGTGATCAGAATGAAGGGCTGCGAGTCCGCGAAGGCGGTGACAAGTCCTGTCAACGTGTTGGTTGCGCCAGGGCCGATCGAGGTACAGACCGCGGCGATCTTGCCTGATGCCCGATAGTAGCCGTCTGCCATGTGCGCTGCGCCCTGTTCGTGCATGGCGGGGATGACTTCGATCTCGTCGGAGCGGTCAACGAAGGCATCCAAGAGTGCTGTGTTGCCGTGTCCGGGGACCGCGAAAACTCGTTCGACGCCTTCTCGGATGAGGCAGTCGACAATCATTTGTCCACCGGTCAGCTGCTGATCAGTCATTTGTTCTTACTTCCTGTAAATACGGGGGTTAGCGGTAGGAATTCGGGGGCGCGCGTCTCGGACTGGCGCTGGGTTGCGCCGGGCACGATGTGTTCCGCGACACGGAAGGCATTGGCGGCAATGGTCAGTGCCGGGTTCATCACCGGAAGCGAGGGGAAGAAGGACGAGTCGACGACGAACAGGTTCCTGACATCATGGGTCCGGCAGCTGGGGTCGAGCACGGACGACCGCGGGTCATCCCCGGCCCGGATCGTTCCGGCCTGGTGGGAGTTGACGGCAATGCCAGTGGTTTCAGTGAAAATCAGTGGATAACCCATCTTGTGGAGAATGCGTTTCATCTCCGTGACGAGGTGCTGGTGGGCCCGAACATTGTTGGGTTTCCAACTGATCCGGATAGCTTCGTCGTTCCTTAGGGTTACCCTGTTTTCCGGATCGGGAAGGTCTTCAGTGAAGAGCCACCAATCCATGCTGTGGCCGGCAGCAATTTCGAGGGCCCATTTGGGGATGAGCGGTTTCTGCCCGACCAGCATGGCGCCCTGGAGCTTGCCGATCAACTGGACGTGACCGAGCGGGTACGGAAAATCCGCGTTGCCCTTGAGGTAATAGTCGTTGAAGTAGAGCGTCTTTTGGAACTCAACTTTGTTCCTCTTGGGGTGCAAGGCGATCATGATGCTGTTGTTGTGCACCATGTAGTTCCTGCCAACCATTCCAGAGGAGTTGGCGAGGCCGTTCGAGTGTTTGTCCGTGGCGGAGCGGAGCAATAGGGCCGCGGAGTTGACGGCCCCGCAGGAAACGACGACCTTTCCGGCCTCGACGACGATGGTCTTCCCGTTGAGGACGAGCTGTACGCCCGTGGCAGTCTGGCCGGATTCGTCGGTGAGCACCTTCTCGGCATACGCCCCGGTCAGCAGTTCCACGTTGCCCGTTTGAAGAGCCGGCCTTACACACGCGACGTCGGCATCCATTTTGGCCAGGACGCGACATGGAAAACCGTCGCAAGTCCGGCAGCGGATACAGGCACCGCCCTGGCGCCAGTCGATTCCCAAGGGAATGCTGGACGGAGTCAGTCCCTGTTTGGCCAGCCCATCCGCAACTGCCTGCACTTCGGGTTCATGACCGATCGCAGGGTAAGGAAAGGGCTCTTCGCGGGGCAACGTGGGATCATCGTGTTGGTCTCCATGGACCTTGTACACCCTCTCGGCCCGCGAGTAATAGGGGGCTATGTCGTCATACGTGAACGGCCAAGCTGGTGAAGTACCGTCCTCGTGTTCGGTCGCGGCAAAATCTTCGCGTCGAAACCTCACCAAGGACGACCCGTAGAACTTGGTGTTGCCACCGACGTAGTAATAAGTACCGGGGCTGAAAGCTTCCCCCGTGTCGGAGTACCACTTTTCAGCATTTTTGTATCTACCGTGCTCAAACACGGCGTCCGGGTCCCAGTTCTGTTTCTCCTGGGGAACGAACCCGCCGCGCTCAATGAGCAAGACGCTGACGCCCGCGTCCTTCAATGCGTAGGCCAGCGTACCGCCGCCCATGCCGCTTCCGACGATTACGACGTCGTAGCTGGACTTTGCAGGACCATCGATCTGCAAAGAAGTCTCAACAGTCATTTTGGAATTTACCTCTCGGTTCTGGCCATTGCTGGGGCCGGGTGCGTGAGTCTGGACCTGCCAGTGGACTACGAACTTTTGCAGTACGTCACGAGTGAGAGTCACATCACCTATAAGCAAGAGTACACTGATTGTGGCTTTACTCAAGGATCAACTTTGGTTAAGGGCTCTCGACAGACGATTTTCCGCAAATTTGGACGCTCCACAAGTGGCCTTGCTCACATTTTGTATCATTAGTGTACGATCGTACGCATAAGAAATCTAGTGCACGATCGTACGTATCGGAGGCAATGTACGTCCGTACACATTCGGAAGATGGAGAGCTGATGGATGCACAGGACGATTCAGCGCGAAAGGAAGTGCTGTCACCAAGTCCGGTCCCGGGCGTCGCCAGCGCCTTCCGAATCCGACGTTTCGATCCGGATCGTCGGAATCGGATTATCGACGCAGTGCTTGTGGTCATTGCTGACAACGGTGTGGCCGGCACCAGCTTCCGGAGGATCGCTACCCAGGCTGACGTTCCCCTGGGGTCAATGACGTATCACTTCAGCGGCATGCAGGAGCTCTTGGAGACCGGCTTCGAGCGTTTTGTGGGCCAATCGCTCGCCCGGCTCGAGGAACGGCTTAAACCCGCAAGAGATCATCGTGACGCAGGCGAAATCATCTTGGCGATAATTCGCGAAGATGCCACCGCAGATCCTCCTCGGTTCCTTGCCCTGTCCCGCGAACTTCAGGCCCTGGTCATTCGTGAACCTGCCTTGCGCAACATCGCGAACAAATGGGTGGAGGGTAGCGCCGGAATCCTGAAACGGTACTTCGACCCAATAACAGCAGAGATTCTGGAGATTCTCATGGACGGCCTGACTCTTCGTAGGGGCGTTGCCCGCATGGAAGGAGAACCGCTTGCGGCCGACCCGGTGGCAAGCGTTATCGCTGGCTTTTGGCCCCTCGGCGCAGGCAAGGACGCCTCATGACAGTTCGTCGGAAAAGGTGATCGAAGCGTCAACCGGCGAGGGTGCCACCGTCCGCGACGGCGCTTCCCTGAGTAGCTTGTCGACGGCGTTCGAAACCAACTCCCGGTCGTCGTCGCGCGGCTCGAAGGCGCGATGAATTGAAAGTCCTTCGACGAGCGCGTCCAGTTGTCGAGCCACATCCGGCTCAAAATGCTTTTCAAAGGCACGGCGGCTGCGCATCATCCAATCGTGGGTGAGGTGCCGGAACTTCGCTTGGCGGGCCGCCAGCGTGTAGAGCTCCAACGTCAGAACGAGGGCGTCCCGATCGCCATAGGTGTCTTCCATGATCATCTCGACGACGGCTTCTTTGGCCGCTTCAATGGTCGAGGCCTCGTTCATACGGCGCTCGAACCGGTCGCTAATACGGGTGGCAAAACGCGTGAAGGCTTCGTGCAGAAGTTCGTCCATTCCTGCGAAGTGATAGGTCATGGACCCCAACGGGACATCTGCCAGGGCGGCCACCTTCCGATGTGAAGTACCGGCCACGCCCTCGGCAGCAATCAGATCCAATGTCGCTTCAATGATCCGGTCGCGCCGATCCGGATCAACCCGCCTTTTCGCCATTTTCCTCAGCTTTCAATGGTCCTGATGACTTTAGCCGGTGTCCCCATGGCCACGACATTGGGAGGCAGGTCGCGGCTGACGACCGCCCCGGCACCGACAACCGTGTTTTCGCCGATCGTTACGCCGGGAAGCACGATGACTCCCCCGCCCAACCACACGTTGTCTCCGATGACAATCGGTTTGGCCGATTCCAACTTGTCCCTTCGGGGTTGAGCCTCCACGGGATGGGTCGGTGTCAGCAGCTGCACGTTCGGACCAATCTGGCAATGGCTTCCAATTGAAATCGTGGCCACGTCAAGAGCAGTGAGGTTGTAGTTAATGAAGGTGCCCTCACCGATGCTGATGTTGGACCCGTAATCGACGAATACGGGTGGCCTTATATGGGCACCTTCGGCCAGGCAGCCGATGAGCTCATGTATCAACGGCTGCGCCGCATCTATGTCCTCAACGTAGGCCGAAGCATATGCCCCGGCCAGGCGAATAGCCCGCTGCTGTCGAGCGAGGATCTGCGGATCATCGGAGATGTACAGATCCCCTGCGAGCATCCGTTCGTGGTTGCTCCGGGGGTCGTCTTTGAAATACTCGGCCGCCATGTGTACAACTGTACTAAAGAATGACCAGCTCGGTCCCACAGCCCGGCTGGCGGACGAGTCCGCACGCTGAGACAAGCGTGTCCTGTAGAAACCGTCTCCTTCAGGTTCCGTCCTCTTCCAGTATCAGGCTGAGCGCTTCGCGGGAGGTAAACAGGTGGCCCCGGAGTCCTGCTTGCCGGGCCGATCGGATATTTTCCTCTCTGTCGTCGACAAAGAGGGCTCGGTGGGGTTCAATCCCCAGCTCCCGGATACACCACTCGAACGTTTCCCGTTCAGGTTTTGCGTACCCGATCTGATAAGAGAGCCCTCGGACTTCAAACAGGTCGAGCCACCGGTGTCTCCGCAGAAAGACTTCTCCCAGCTCCCGGGGAATGTTGGAGAGCAACGCAAGACGTCGGGTTCTGAATAGGTCCTCCAGCAGAGCGATCATCCGGTCATCGACGACGGACCAGCTGGCAATGTCGTGCTCTATGAGTTGCCTGATGCGGTCCGGATCGAAACTCGTAGCCAATTGGCCGGAAACGGCGGTCCAGTACTGGGTGCCGGTGACCTCTCCGCGATCATATGGCGGACGCTGGTTCCAGTACGCCGCCCAGAAGACGTCTTCCGGGACGCCTCCGGTGGCCAATAGCGCATCCCTGCCTTCTTGATTTTGGTCTTTGGCAATCACTCCGAAGAGATCGAAGATCAGCACATCGCTTGACTGCACGGCCATGGCCCTAGCCTGCCCTTCAAATTGGAATCGATAGTTCGGTAGAGCAGGAGACACTTGATGCCGACTTTGCTCAAAGATCACTTATGTTCTTTCAAAGAATAGCCGGTCTCTGTTTCAAATGAAAGCTGATAGTGATCATTACGGGCTAGCTTCGACGCAGGGCGTTCGCCCGCGGCAGGCGCCCTCTCTCGCGACAAGGATGTGGACGCTCGTACACATAATTCTCGGATTCATCGAAGATCGGCCATCTTTTGCTTGCCAATCATCAAAAGGTTCCCTTAGTCTTTATTCAGACTTCATAAGCAATCCTTGTGAGATGGCAGATCCGCCTCTCCGACGTCCCGTCAAGAACAAGTGCGCCAGCAGCATCTCTGCACGCCCTCCAAATCAAAGGAATCCGTCGCAATGAAATATTCTGTCCAGCTCTACAACGTACGCAGCGCTGTCGAAGACGACCTGCCGGGCACGGTCCG
>OUNM010452306.1_pt1 | contig 19778 bp, 19 predicted proteins | sample 1769961 | NCBI WGS metagenome assembly OUNM01 (sample SAMEA3914820, study PRJEB12502) | metagenome | biome: forest; material: soil | place: USA | collected 2012-03-12 | depth 0.3 m
ACGCTCAGGGTCAGGTGGGCAGCCAGCAACAGCCAGAACGAGGTGTCCCGCTGGATGAAGGTCAGCCCCCACAAGGCGAGACTGAGCAGAATTGCGCCCGGGATAACCAGTGGCACTGGACCGTGCTTGTCGAACAGGCGGCCGACGGTCGGCGCGCACAGGCCCATGATCAGACCGCCCGGCAAGAGGAGAAGTCCGGTCTGCAAGGTCGTGAGGCCCAGGACATTCTGCAGATAGATCGGCAGGAGGATAAAGGCGCCGAACATCGACATCATCAGGATGGCCATCATCACCATCGCGATGGTGAAGCGGCTGTACGTCAATGCGCGCATGTCGAGCAAGGCGCGGTTTTCCGTCTGCAGAAATCTCTGGCGAAGGATGAAGATCGCGATGACGGCGCCGCCCAGCAGCAACGGAATCCACGGCGATATCACAGGTGGATGCAGAGCCATCTCGCCGAGCCCGCTCAGCCCATAGACGAAGCTTCCAAAGCCAACCGCCGACAGAAAGACCGAGGGAATATCGATCGGCGCCTTGTTCGGAACGGACACGTTCTTGATCCGCACAGCCCCAAGGGCCAGGGCGCCCAGGGCGATCGGCAGGACGAGCAGGAACATCCATCGCCACTCCAGAACCGAAAGGATCAGTCCGGAAATGGTCGGCCCCAGGGCCGGGGCCACCGAGATGACGATGGAAATGTCGCCCATGGTTTTGCCGCGCGATTGCGGCGCGACAAGGGTCATGACCGTCGTCATCAGAAGCGGCATCATGATGGCTGTGCCGGACGCCTGCACAATCCGTCCGATGACCAGCACGACAAAACCCGGCGCCAGGGCCGAGATCAAGGTCCCGGAGCAGAACAGCGACATGGCCAGGATAAAGACCGGCCGCGTATTCAGGCGCTGCAACAGAAACCCCGTGATGGGGATGACGACGGCCATGGTGAGCATGAAGGCTGTCGAAAGCCATTGCGCCGCGCTGGCCGTAATGCCGAGATCCTTCATCAGGTGCGGCAGGGCCACAATCATCAAGGTCTCGTTCAGGATCACCACAAAGGTCGAGATCAACAGCAGGCCGATCACCAGCTTGTTGCGTTCACCATGGTCTTCGGCGGTCTTGCCGGCCTCAGGATCCGAGGGAAGTTGCATGTCAGTTGGCATGGGATGTCGCGCCGTTCTCATTCATGTCAGGCATGGCCCTGCCATAAGTAAGAGTGGTGCCAAAAGGCGGCAGTTACCGCAAGCGCGCAATTGAGGCAATTTCACCTCCGGCACGCCCGGGAACCTTGGGCAGAAGCGTAACTCGCGACAATCTTATTGGAGTTTAAAGGACGGCGAATTCCAATTGCATGGTTGCCGACCGTTCTACCAATCAGGCGACACACGTTATGATGTCGGTCCCATAATCTCCCCTCACATAAAAGGGGTCAGAGTTATTATGACAACCGCGTCTTTGCTGCCGGCACCTTTTACACGCCTGTCTTGCGCGCGATTGCGTTTCACGTAAACGTAGCAACACAGAAATCTGGAGCGGAACAACGACTCGACCTAAGTTGCCCGGCTTCACTGCGAACCGCCGGGCCGTACATGCCGTCACCGCTTCTCATTTCGCACATACCGAAAACCGCCGGCATGAGCCTCAGTAACCTGGTGCGTACGCTCAGTCCCGACGCCACCCTGGTTTACAATAGGCAGTTGCGGCTGGGAAATCCCGATCTGGACTTCATCCGCGACTTTCGCGCCGCCGATAAGCCGTCGGTCGTTATGGGGCATTTTCCCTTCAGCGTTCACCGCCTGCTGGGCGTGCCGCCGCGTTATGCGACAGTGCTGCGCGATCCTCTGCACCGTATCGTGTCTCTGTACCGGCACCAGCAGCGGCTGGAAGACTCCCAGTTTGCCGAGATGTTGCGCGATGGCGCCACCTTGCGTGAATTCGTGGCCTCCGGCGTTACCGAAATGACCAATAATCACATGTGCCGGATGATTGCCGGCATTGCGCCGGAAACGGGCAGGATCAACGAAGACTGGCTGTTGGAACTTGCATTGCATAATTTGAAGCATCACTACGTCGCCATCGGCGTGCAGGAGGACCTGCCGGCCCTGGTCGCCCAAATCGGCAGCCTGCTGAACTGGCCCGACTGCACGATTCCGACCGACAATATGTCGACCAATGCCGAGCCCGAAATCGACGACGCGACCCGCGCCGTGCTGCTTGCCGACAATGCGCTGGACATGCGGCTCTATGATCACGTTCGCGACAATGCGTCGCGCCAGGTTACCTAAGTCGAGTGATTACAGGTCGCGGGCATAATCTCCCCTTATCGAAATCCCAAATATTATCGAATGTCTTTATAAGACGCGCACCGGCATACTGCGATCATCAGGAGGTTGCGACATGACTTCGATGTTCCATGAAAACCCGAATTTTTCCGCGAATTTGGTGCGCATGCTGCCGGACCGCACGGCAAAGGCGGTCGCGTGGACCGTGATGGTCGTCGTCTGTGCCGCGGCGCATTTCGAATTTATGCGCCTGATTTCCCCGCTGGCCGCATCGATCGGATTTTGATACCTCGCGGCGTAACAGCGGTTGCCGAACAGTGACTCCGCCGGCAAATCATGTATTATGAAACCAAATCAGGAGGTATCATGGACGAGAAGGCCGGCCCGCACCCCGTCGACATACACGTCGGCAACCTGTTGAGGCTTCGTCGCCGCAGCCTGAGCATCACGCAGCAGGAACTGGCGAAGGCGCTCGGCATCACTTTTCAGCAAGTCCAGAAATACGAAAAAGGCACCAATCGGGTCAGTGCTTCGATGCTGTACAATATCGCCGCGACCCTGAAGGTACCGATCGCCTACTTCTTCCAGAACGTCGAAGAGAACAGCGAGGCCGAGGAAGTGTCCGGCAGCGAGGTCGCCGTCAACAGCTTCCTGCGCTCCAGCGAAGGCCTGGAACTGGCCGCCACCTTCCCCAAGATCCAGCAGCCCTCCATCCGCCGCCGCCTGGTCGACCTGGTGCGCGCCATGGGCGCCGAAGACTAAAGCCCCTCCCCGGAGGCAGGCAGGTCTAACCGAACTTTTACCCCGTCTTTGCGCCATCGGCATGCCAACCTTAGGCCTCCCGACCTAGACTCTCGCGTCTCCAACCTCGAAACAGGAGACCACCATGCCCAGACCCTACCAAACCGGGACCGGCGCCTCGATGTCCGGCCGCACCTACGAACCGCAGGTGACGCCATGGGAGCGCAGCGACGACGATGTCGGCGTCTACGAAGGCTCGACCTACGACCGCGACCGCCAGGCCAGCGGCCGCTACGGTCAGGATGACACATACGGCCCATCGGCCGGCGACCGGCGCTACGCGCAAAACCGCCAACGCGGCGATTATGGCTACCGACGCAATGACGGGCAGGACGCCTATACCCGCCGCGATCTTCAGCCGACCTACCAGGACGCCTATGAACGCGACCGCGAACGCTATGGCCGCAATGACGACGACCACCGCGCCTACCGCGGCGCCAACCGGGACCGCGACTACGACCGGGACCTGTTGGGCAACCGCCGCGACGATCGCGACCGTGACGACCGGCGCGAACGCGACGATCGCGATGAGCGTCATCTCAGCGACCGCGATCGCGAGCGACGCGACCGCGCCTACGAAGACCGCCCCTGGACGGGGTTCGCCGGCAGCTACAACCGCCAGCGCTGGTAAAGAGAAAAGCCCGGGTCATCCCCGGGCTTTTTCTTACGTCTGAACGGGAAGGACGCCGGTGATGACCGGTGTCGGGACATGCGCCTTCAGCGGCCGTCCGTCGCCGCCATATTCGAAGCCCGCAACGCGGAAATGATCGCCGGCTTTTTCGCAGACGAAAACCGGATTGTGATGCCAGCGGATGTCGAGGCGGACATAGGCGCCCTCGTACAGGTACGGCTGACTTTCGACGGCTTGATTTTGTAAGCCAGGACTCTCGAACATTTACCCCTCGCGGCCGGCGAATCGGAATGGGAACCCCATGACGATATCGCGACTTTCGCGCTTCGCCAGGCCCTTTTCGCCGCTGTCCACAACAGAGTTAATCGCAACCCCCGTCACTTTTTCCTTGCCGTCCGGCTGGACACGATTAGTCTCAACCGCAACGGATGGAGGGTTGTTATGCGGACAGCGATAGCCGGTTTGGCAGGACTGATGGCGTTGGGCGCGACGCTGATGGCGGCCGCCCCCGCACCCAAAGCCCCGCCTTCGCCCCAGGACATTCTCGACGCGGCACCCGCCGCCGCGTGGAAGGCCATAGACGCCGAAGACCTGGTCGTGATGACGCTGGCCGACGGCAACACGGTGACCTACCAGCTGGCGCCGAAATTCGCACCCGTCCACGTCGCCAATATCCGGCAGCTGGTGCGCTCGGGCTATTTCGACGGCGCGGTCATCCTGCGCGTCCAGGACGGCTACGTCGTGCAATGGGGCCGCCCGGACGAGGACAAGACCGAAGCCCGCGGCATCGACAAGCACCCGCCCGCCGAATACGACTTCGCGGCCAAGGGCGCGGGCCTTGTCCCCCTGCCCTGGCCCGACAGCTACGCCAAATCGACCGGCCATATCGACGGATGGGCGGCGGCGTCGGACGGCAAGTCGGACTGGCTGGTCCACTGCTACGGCATGATCGGCGTGGCGCGCGACGTCGCCCCCGATACCGGCGATTCCACTCAGCTCTATACGGTCATCGGCCAGGCGCCGCGCCACCTCGATCGCAATCTGGCCGTCGTCGGGCGCGTCATCAAGGGCATGGAGTTCCTGACCGCGCGGCCGCGCGGCACCGGCGATCTCGGCTTTTACAAAACCGATCCCGAACGGCTGAAAATCGTGTCGGCCAAGATGGCGTCGGATCTGCCCGTGGCCGACCGCCCGGCCTTCCAGATCCTCGACACGCATTCCGGCACGTTCGAACGCTGGCTGCACGCCAAGGCCAACCGCAGCGGCGCCTTCTTCGTCCGTTCGGCCGGCGCGCTCGACATTTGCAACGCCCTTACTCCGGTGCGAAAAGCCACCTGAGCGCAACTTTGAGTTAGGCATTCCTTAAGGTTAAGTCGGCAATTTTGCACCCATGGTGCGAGCGAAGTGCCAGCTTACGGGGAGTATGCCTGACATGTTTTTCAAACCGGCAAAAGACGAAGACAAGGCCATTCTTTCGGCCCTCAACCGGTCGCAGGCCGTCATCGAATTCACTCCGGCAGGTCTGATCCTCACGGCCAATGAAAACTTCCTGGCCGCGGTCGGCTACGATCTGAAAGAGATCGAAGGCCGCCACCACCGGATGTTTTGCGACGAGACCTATGCCGGCGGCGACGACTACCGCCGCTTCTGGCAAGACCTGGCCAACGGCCGCTTTTCGACCGGAACCTTCAAGCGCTTCGGCAAGGGCGGCAAGGCTATCTGGCTGCAAGCCAGCTACAATCCGATCACCGACGCCTCGGGCAAGGTCGTCAAGGTCATCAAGTTCGCCTCTGACATCACCGGCCAGACCGCGCGCGAAATCGACCTGAAGGGCAAGGTCGAAGCCATCAGCCGCAGCCAGGCGGTCATCGAATTTACGCCGGACGGCGTCGTCCTGGCCGCCAACCCGAATTTCTGTGCCGTCATGGGTTACGAAGCGTCCGAAATCGTCGGCAAGCACCATCGCGTCTTCTGCGACCCCAACTACGTCCAGAGCATGGACTATGCCGCCTTCTGGGACGGGCTGCGCCGGGGCGAATACGCCGCGGGCGAATATCGCCGCCTGGCGAAGGGCGGCCGCGAAGTCTTCATCCAGGCCACCTACAACCCTGTCTTCGACGACACCGGCACGCTGGTGAAGGTCGTGAAGTTCGCGACGGATATTTCGGCCTCGGTACGCAAACGTTTGCGCGGCGCCGAACTCAATATCGAGCTGGGTGAGGTCGTCGAGCGCATCACCGGCGCCCACGCTCAGGCCGCCCAGGCCTCGACCGCCTCTACCGAAACCGGCGCCATCATCAACAGCGTGGCCGCGGCGTCCGAAGAGCTGAGCCAGAGCGTGCGCGACATCTCAAGCAATATGGGCATGGCCAAGGACAGCGTCGTCGGCGTCTTCCGCCATTCCGAGAACGCCAACCGCTCGGCGGAGTCGCTCAACCGCTCGGCTGCGGCGATGACCAATATCGTCACCCTGATCCAGGACATCGCCGGCCAGATCAACCTTTTGGCGCTCAACGCCACGATCGAATCGGCGCGCGCCGGCGAAGCCGGCAAGGGCTTCGCCGTGGTCGCGTCCGAGGTCAAGACCCTGGCCAACCAGGCCGCCAATTCTACCAAGACCATCTCGGCCGAAATCGCCTCGATGCAATCGGTGACCAACGAGGTCGTGTCGGCGCTCGACCTGATCTCGAGCTCGATGACGACCGTGCTCGACAATGTCAGCTCGGTCGCCGCGACGCTGGAACAGCAGGACGCCGTCGCGCACGAGATTACCGGGAATATGCACGCCGCCGTCACCGCCGTCGGCGAGATCAACGAAAGCCTGGACGGCATGAGCCGGACTTTCGGAGAGGTCGCCCAGGCCTCTGCCAACGTCAAGCACGAGATCGAAGCCTTGGACGCTGCCTGAGGCTACTCCGCCAGCCTGATCGCATCCGGATGATGCTCGGCGCCGAACCTCCCGCGCAGCTCGACCTTCAACACCTTGCCCGTCCCGCCGTGCGGCAGCTCGGGCACGATGATCATGTCCTCGGGAATCCACCAGCTGGCGACGTGCGGCGCGATAAAGGCCCGCAAGTCCGGCCCGGTCAGCGTCTTGCCCTCGCGCAAGACGACGATATAGCGCGGGCGTTCGCTCCAGCGGCTGTCGGCGCGGGCGATCACCGCAGCTTCCTGCACGCTGGGATGCCCCATGGCGAGGTTCTCGAGCTCGATCGACGAAATCCACTCGCCGCCCGACTTGATGACGTCCTTGGACCGATCGACGATGTTCATGAAACCATCGGCGTCAATCGTTGATATGTCGCCCGTCTTGAACCAGCCGTCGGTCGTGAACTGGCTCCTGTCGTCATTGTTGAAATAGGCCGAGGCGATCCACGGCCCGCGCACCTCAAGATCGCCGCGCGCCACGCCGTCCCACGGCATGGGTGTGCCGTCAGGACCCGTAATGCGCATTTCGATGCCGAAGGGCGCGCGACCCTGCTTCAGCATCAGCTTCATCTTTTCGGCTTCCGGCAGGTATTGCTGTTCGGCGCTGAGCACGCTGACCGATCCCAGCGGTGAAGTCTCGGTCATGCCCCAGGCGTGCACCGCCAGCGCCTTGTGCGCCGCCAGACGCTCGATCAGGGTCTGTGGGCAGGCCGCGCCGCCCACCACGACGCGGTTCATCGGCGCCACCGACTGGCCAGCCTGGTCGGCAAAGTTCACAAGGTTGAGCCAGATGGTCGGCACGCCGGCGCCGATCGTCACCTTTTCGCTATGGATCACTTCCAGCAAACCCGGCCCGTCGAGACGCGGTCCCGGAAGCACGATGCGCGCGCCGACCAGGGCGGCGGCATAGGGCACGCACCAGGCGTTGACGTGGAACATCGGCACAACCGGCAGCACGGTCTCGTCGGGCGCAATGCCGAACAGGCCAGGCTGGTTGACCGCCATGGCGTGTAATACGGTCGAACGGTGCGAATAGAGCACGCCCTTGGGATTGCCCGTCGTGCCCGAGGTGTAGCACATGCCTGACGCCGTGCGCTCATCCAGGGCCGGCCATTCAAAATCGTCGTCCTCGCTGTCGATCAGATCTTCGTAGCACAGGATCGGCGGCAGGCCTTCGGGCAGGTCCTTGGGCATGTGGTCGCGATCGCAGTTGAAGACGATGCCGCGCAAGGATTTGGCATAGGGCGCGATCCCCGCCACGAGCCGCGCGAAACAGGGATCGGCGAAGAGGTAACGATCCTGGGCGTCGTTGAAGATGAAGGCCAATTGCTCGGGGAAGAGGCGCGGATTGACCGTGTGGCAGACGAAGCCGGCCCCCGGCACCGCATAATAGAGCTCGAAATGGCGGTGGTTGTTCCAGGCCAGGGTGGCGATGCGGGCGCCGGGCTCAAGGCCCAGCTTGCTAAGCGCCTTGGCCAGCTGACGCGCGCGCCTGGCCGCGTCGGCATAGCCGTAGCGGTGGAGCGTCGAATCCTCGTTGCGCGAAACGATGGCCTTCTTCGCGTGATATTTGGCGGCGTGTTCCAGAATATCCGGGATGCGCAGCGGCGCATCCATCATCAAACCAAGCACTGGGGCCTCCCTCAAGGCTTATGACCCGTCGTCCGCGGGTGTCTTGGGGAAATGTCTAGCGAAGGATGGGGCTGGCGACAACAGAAACTTTCCGTGCACGTCAAGTTTACGCGACGATAAGTGGCATAAAAAACGCGGCCGGGGATGCCGGCCGCGTCTTGGAACACTCAATGCTTATACCGCCCCGCTCGGCGGGGCGGGGGACCGTCCCACGAAGCTTTAGCGTAGTGGGATGGTGGTGGGGGCGGAGAAGACGCGCGAGCCGAGCCTGTTACGTCTACGCCCCCCACCGTCATCGCCTTGGCTCCGCTCACACGCTGCCACCTCCCCCGCCGAGCGGGGGAGTATAAGATGCTGAAACTATTACCCTTCCAACTGCCCCAAATCGCGCACGGCGCCCGTGTCTGCCGAGGTGACCAGCGCGGCATAGGCCTTGAGCGCGGCCGACACCTGGCGCTTGCGGTTTTGCGGCGTATAGGCCGCCTTGCCGCGGTGTTCTTCAGCGGCGCGGCGCTCGGCGATCTCGCGGTCCGAAATGGCCAGGTGGATGGTACGCGCCGGGATGTCGATCTCGATCGTGTCGCCGTCACGGACGAGCGCGATCAGGCCGCCGGCCGCCGCTTCCGGCGAAGCATGGCCGATCGACAGGCCCGACGTCCCGCCCGAGAAGCGGCCGTCGGTCAGCAGCGCGCACGCCTTGCCCAGGCCCTTCGACTTCAGATAGGTCGTGGGATAGAGCATTTCCTGCATACCCGGCCCGCCCTTGGGGCCTTCGTAACGGATGACGACGACGTCACCCTCCTTGATCTTGTTGGTCAGGATGGCCGACGCCGCCTCGTCCTGGCTCTCGAAGACGCGAGCCGTGCCGTCGAAGCGCCAGATCGACTCGTCGACCCCGGCCGTCTTCACGATGCAGCCCTTTTCCGCGATGTTCCCGTAGAGCACGGCCAGGCCGCCGTCGCGCGTAAAGGCATTGTCCTTCGAACGGATCACGCCCTGGACGCGGTCGCGGTCGAGTTCGTCCCAGCGGCGCGACTGCGAAAACGCCTGGGTCGTGCGCACGCCGCCCGGCGCCGCCCTGAAGAATTCCGTGACCTCTTCGTCGTTGGTCTGGCGAATGTCCCAATAGCTGAGCGCATGGCCGAGCGTCGGGGAATGCACCGTCTTGGCGTCGGTCTGAAGAAGGCCGCCGCGCGACAGTTCACCCAGGATTCCCATGATGCCGCCCGCGCGGTGGACGTCCTCGATATGGACTTCCGACGAGGCCGGCGCGACCTTGCAGATGCACGGCGTGATGCGTGAAATGCGGTCGATGTCGGCCATGGTGAAGTCGACGCCGCCCTCTTGCGCCGCCGCCAATATGTGCAGCACGGTGTTGGTCGAGCCGCCCATGGCCACATCCAGCGCCATGGCGTTCTCGAACGCTTCCTTGGTGCAGATCGAGCGCGGCAGGACCGAAGTGTCGTCCTTTTCGTAATAGCGCTTGGCGATGTCGACGATCAGCTTGCCGGCCTGCTGGAACAGGCGCTCGCGGTCCGAGTGGGTCGCCAGCGTCGTGCCGTTGCCCGGCAGGCTCAAACCCAGGGCTTCGGTCAGGCAGTTCATCGAATTGGCGGTAAACATGCCCGAACACGACCCGCAGGTCGGGCACGCCGCCTCTTCGACCGCCTGGACCTGGGCGTCGGAAATGCGGTCGTCGCCGGCCTGGATCATGGCGTCGATCAGGTCGAGCGAGTGCGTCTTCGACACGCCGTTCTCGTCCGGCCACACCACCTTGCCGGCCTCCATCGGGCCGCCCGAGACGAAGACCGCCGGGATGTTGAGGCGCATGGCGGCCATCAGCATGCCGGGCGTGATCTTGTCGCAGTTCGAGATGCAGACCATGGCGTCGGCGCAGTGCGCATTGACCATGTATTCGACCGAGTCGGCGATCAGGTCGCGCGACGGCAGCGAATAGAGCATGCCGCCGTGGCCCATGGCGATGCCGTCGTCGACCGCGATGGTGTTGAACTCCTTGGCGACGCCGCCGGCGGCTTCGATCTCGCGCGCCACCAGCTGGCCGATATCCTTGAGGTGGACGTGGCCGGGCACGAACTGCGTAAACGAGTTGACGACGGCGATAATCGGCTTCTGGAAATCGGCCTCCTTCATGCCGGACGCTCGCCAAAGCGCCCGGGCGCCCGCCATGTTGCGGCCGGCTGTGGTGGTGCGGGAACGATAGGTAGGCATGATGGTTACCTGTGAAAGCAAATCCAGAAGAAATAAGGCCTTGGCCTATATAGGCAGTCCGTAGACGGCACAACAGGGTTTAGCCGAGAGGGGAGCGGTCGCCGACGTGCCAGACGTGGCCGAAGGGGTCGATGAAGCCGCCTTGGCGGTGCGGGCCCCAAGGCGCGTCATGGGTCTGGACGTCCTTGCCCACCGCGCCTGCGGCAGCCGCCTTTGCGATCACCGCTTCCGGGTCGTGGCAGAACAGCTCGACACGCGCGGTGACGAAACCGGCAGCAGACGGCGCAACGAACCTGCCTTCGACCGGTTCATGCAGAAAAAAGGGCGCGCCGGCGATCGACAGCCCGGCCACGCTTCCCAGGTCCCACAGGACCGTGGCGCCCAGGCCTTCGCGGTACCAGGCGACGGCGGCAGCGCAGTCGGGAACAGCCAGCATGACGGAAACGGAGACGCTCATGGCCGCTGGTCCCGCCAGATCCAGCGCAGGATATCAGGCAGCAGCGCCCCGCCATGCGCGTCCGAGTGGCCGCCGTCGCCCCAGACATATTTGAGGTCGTAGCGGGCTGCGCCCAGCTTCCACTGGTCGGCATTGGCGTTGGCCCACTCGATCGCCTTGACCATCTGCTGGTTGGCCAGGAACCAATTGCCGTGCTCGTTGTCGAGGTCGTTCGAGCCGTCCTGGATAAAGATGCGTAACGGTCGGATCTTCGATTTGCGGATCACGCCGGGATAGGTGTCGCCGCCGTAGACGGCGGGCGTCGTGGCGGTGGCCGGATGATAGCCGATCGAGGTGTAGGAGCCGATCGCGCTGATGACATTGCCGAAGGCTTCGGGGTGCGTCCAGCCGGCGGTGAACGACGCGATCGCGCCCGACGAGGTGCCGCCGATGGCGCGGCGCCTGGGGTCGGACGCGAAACTGTACGACTTCGCCACCTCGGGCAGCAGTTCCTCGATCAGCATCCGCGCATAGGTGTCGTTGACCGCGTCGTATTCGGGGGCGCGGTTGTCGGGATTGCTCATGCCGAGATTGGCCGGATAGTGCTCGCTGACATTGCCCGGCGTGACGAAGACGCCCAGCGTTGCCGGGATATCGCCCTTGGCGATCAGGTTATCGAGCACGTTCTGGACGCGTAAACTGCCGTCCGGATTGGTGGCGCGCTGGCCGTCCTGGAAGACCAGCAGGTTGGGCGGGCGACTGGCGTCATAATCCGCCGGCACATAGATCCAGTAGCGCCGCACCGTATTCGGGATCAGCTTCGAATGGAATTCGAACGGCCCTTCCAGCCGGCCGTGCCCGACGTTCGCCTGAACGAGCGAGTCCGGCGTCAGCGGATAGTCGCCCGGCTTGCGCTCGTCGGCGTAAGCGGACGCTGCCAGGCCAAGGGCGAGGCAGGCGGCGGCCAGGGTCAGGCGGCGTGCGGAAAAGGATATAGACATGGCTCTATGATAATCCTCACCGGCAAGCACGCAAGCTCACGGCAAATGGTTTCCATGGAAACGAGGGCACAACCTTTCCGGATTCGCCGGAAGTGGGCGGCTAAAACCGGCGGTTAACGGGGTTTTGCGGTCATTCGTTTCGCGATATTGCCAAAAATGGAAAAATAATTTTGCTGCGCCGCCGTAATAGCTTGATATGGCGGAAAATTTTTCCAACTTTTCCTTTGCATTTTCCGCGGCGTTCGGTTTATATGCACGGCAACGACCGGCGCGTGATGTTTGCCGGCCGTGTCTGGAGCCCTATCATGACCCCGGCGAAAGCCATAGCGATGCGGAATGAAGCCGACCGGAACCTCAAGGTTCTGGCCATCGGCCTGTTCTCGTCGTCCGTCGTGATTAGCCTCGTATCTCTCCTTATTGGGGGCGTTGTACGCCCCTTGCTTTCGGAGTGGTAGCGCAGGGCTGAACCTTCGCTTGAGAGGACTAAAATCCTCCCGCTCCTCATACGGGCGGGACCTTTTCGCACATCTTCATTCCTGACCCGGCCTACACACACCTAACCCCGTCACCGAGTTAAAGCCATGACCGTCCTGACCGCCTTCGACGCCGCGCAAACGACAGAGCAAACCAGCGCTTCCGGCTTCGCCATCCTCCACGGAACCCTCGCGCCGGAAGGCTGCGTGGTGCGACTGGGCGGTTTCGAGGCCGACATTTTCGACGGTCCGGCGCGCGTCTTCTCGACCGCAGGCGACGCGCTGGAAGCGATCGCAAAAGGCCGTATTCGTGACTGCGACATCCTGATCGTGCGCAACGACGCGCGCGGCGCCGATATCCTGGCCGACACCGGCGTGGCGGCCGTCACGGCGGCGCTGGGCGCCTCGGGCCTGGCGCGCGTCACCGTCATCACCGACGGCCGCACGGGCTCGAACGCCTCGGGCGCCGTCATCGGCAATGTCGCGCCGTCGGCCGCCGCCGGCGGTCCGATCGCCTATGTCAACGACGACGACATCATTCACGTCGATATCGCCGGCCGGCGCATCGACATCCTGGCCGACATCGACATCCGGCGCGGGGCGCAGCGCAAGAAGGGGACCTTCAACGCCGCCGCCCGCTACGCCGCCATGATCGCTGCGGCCGAATAAGCCTCAACGCCTTTTATCCTTTCGACTACGGAGACTTTTCAGTGAAGATCTATACCAATGACGACGTTTCGCCCGACAGCCTGAAGGGCGAACGCGTCGCCATCATCGGCTACGGCAGCCAGGGCCGCGCCCACGCCCAGAACCTCCGCGACTCGGGCGCCGACGTCATCGTCGGCGTGCGCAAGGGCGGTTCGGGCTACGACAAGGCGACCCACGACGGCCTGACGACGGCGGAAATCAAGGACGCCATCGCCGACGCCACGATCATCGCCGTCCTGACGCCGGACATGTCGCACGCCGACATCTACAAGGACATCATCGAGCCCTACGCCCCCAAGGGCGTGGCGCTTCTGTTCGCCCACGGCTTCTCGGTCCTGTACGGCCGCGTCGTGCCGCGCGCCGACATGGACGTTATCCTGGTCGCCCCGAAGGGCCCGGGCGACCTCGTCCGCCGCGAATACCAGCGCGGCCGCGGCGTCCCCTCGCTGTTCGCGGTCGAGCGTGACGTGTCGGGCCACGCGGCCCGCAAGGCGCTGGGCTATGCCCGCGGCATCGGCGGCACCGTCGGCGGCGTCATCGAAACCAGCTTCAAGGAAGAAACCGAAACCGACCTGTTCGGCGAACAGGCCGTCCTGTGCGGCGGCACGACCGAGCTGGTCATGATGGGCTTCGAAACCCTGGTCGAAGCCGGCTACCGTCCGGAAATCGCCTACTTCGAATGCCTGCACGAACTGAAGCTGATCGTCGACCTGCTGTATGAAGGCGGCATGGAAAAGATGCACAGCTTCGTGTCGGAAACCTGCAAGTACGGCGACCTGGTTTCGGGCCCGCGCATCATCAACGAGGAAACCCGCGAGCGCATGCGCGAAGTGCTGAACGACATCCAGTCGGGCGACTTCGCCCGCGACTGGATCCTGGAAAACATGGCCGGCCGTCCGCGCTACACCGCCCTGATGCGCCAGGACCTGGAGCATCAGATCGAAACGGTCGGCAAGGACCTCCGTTCGCGCATGAGCTGGCTGCAAAACAAGCAGAACGTCGACGCGTAACTCCGAACCAGAACCTCCCCTGGACTCAGGGGAGGGGGACCGTCACCCGAAGCTTAAGCGGAGGGTGATGGTGGTGGGGTCGGAGTCCGAGACTCCCCCCTCCCACCGCCTTCGGCGGTCCCCCCTCCCCGTAAACGGGGCGGGAGAAAATCTTCTTACCTTTCCTACTTCGAGCCCACGATGAGCAATCAACCCACCGGAGCACAGCTGGTCATCTCCACCCTCAAGGCACTTGGGGTCGAGACCCTTTTCGGCTATCCGGGCGGGGCGATCATGCCCATCTACGATGCGCTGGCCGGGTCCGGCCTGCAGCACATCCTGGTCCGCCACGAACAGGGCGCCGCTTTCGCCGCCGACGCCTATGCCCGCGCCACGGGGCGCGTCGGCGTCTGCATGGCGACGTCCGGCCCCGGCGCCACCAACCTGATCACCGGCATCGCCAACGCCTATATGGACTCGATCCCGCTGGTCTGCATCACCGGCCAGGTCGGCACGCACCTGATGGGCACCGACGGCTTCCAGGAAGTCGATATCCTCGGCATCACCCTGCCGATCGTCAAACATTCGTGGCTGGTCCGCGATCCCGCCGAGATTCCGTCGATCCTGGCCGAGGCCTTTGCCATCGCCAAGGAAGGCCGCGCCGGCCCCGTCCTGGTCGACATCCCAAAGGACGTCGCGTCCACGCGCGTCGCGACATCGCACGCCGCCAGCTTCCCGCAATGGACCCCGCCCGCGCCGGACATGGCCGCGATCAAGGCCGCCGAGAAGCTGATCGAGCAGGCGAAGAAGCCCCTCTTCTATATCGGCGGCGGCGTCGAGATGGCCGACGCCTCGCAGGAACTGCGCGACCTCGTCGCCCGCACCGGTATTCCGCTGGTCTCGACGCTGAAGGGTCTCGGCACCCTGCCGACGACGCACGAGCTGGCGCTGGGCATGCTGGGCATGCACGGCACGCGCGCCGCCAATATCGCCGTCCAGGACTCAGACCTCCTGATCGCCATCGGCGCGCGCTTCGACGACCGCGCCACGGGCAAGCTGAATGCCTTTGCGCCCAATGCCAAGATCATCCATTTCGACATCGACCCCGCCGAGATCAGCAAGCTGCGCCGCGCCGACGTCGCGGTCCTGGGCGACTTCAAGGTCGCGCTCAGCGCGCTGAACCCCAAGGTCGGTCCGATCCAGAAGTGGGTCGAGAAGTGCAAGGCCGACAAGTGGGAGCACCGCTTCAAGTATAATGCGCCGGGCAAGGGCGTTTACGCGCCGGGCCTGCTCAAGACCCTGTCCGAAAAGGCCGGCGACAGGTTCATGGTCGCCTGCGACGTCGGCCAGCACCAGATGTGGGTCGCCCAGCACTGCGAGTTTTCGAACAACCGCGCGCACCTGACCTCGGGCGGCTCGGGCGCCATGGGCTACGGCCTGCCGGCCGGTCTCGGCGCCAGGCTCGGCTGCCCGGACAAGCACGTCGTCACGGTGTCGGGCGACGGCAGTTTCATGATGAACATCCAGGAGATGGCGACGCTCAACCGTTACCGGATCCCGCTGAAGATCGTGCTGCTCGACAATTCGTCGCTGGGCCTGGTGCGCCAGTGGCAGCAGCTCTTCTACGAAGAGAACTATTCCGAGATCGACCTGTCGGACAATCCCGACTTCGTCGTCGTCGCCAAGGCGTTCAACCTGGACGCCTTCCGTATCACCCATCGGCACGAGGTCGACGCGGCGCTGGATCGCCTGCTGGCCGCCGAGGGACCGACCTTGTTGCATGTTGTTATAGATCCGCGCGAAAACGTCTGGCCGCTTGTTCCGCCGGGCGCCTCGAACGCGGACATGATGGAGGAACGCTGGGATGAGCCACTTGATTCATATTGAGCTGGATCGTCTCGAAGGCAGCCTGATGCGCGTCATGGGCCTCGTCGAACGGCGCGGCTTCCATATCGACGCGGCGGAGCTTTACGACCTCGGCGAAAAGCGCGGCCTGTCGCTGACGGTGCGTCCGCGCGACCCGTCGCGCAACACCGACACGCTGGGTCTGCAGATCGATCGCCTGTACGGCATAACCCGCCTCGACGCCGACCCCAGGGCGGGCGGCAAGGCGGCTAACCCGGCGGCAAAGTCGAAACACGAGATCGGCGCATGACATACATGCATCCGGCAATTATTGGAGAAGGTTATCGGGGCCGTGGTCGCGGCCCCGGTCCGGTAGGGCTCGGTTTGAGCGCGCTTCTGCGCGGCACCGAGAAAACCGTCTTTGTCACGCCCGAAAATGGGAGTACAGGGACCATCCATACCGACACGACTTTCCAAAGCTGAAATTCCATGAAAAAGCTCGCTGATAAAATCTGGTTCAACGGCCAAACCATCGCCTGGGAAAACGCCCAGGTCCACGTCATGACGCACGCCCTGCACTACGGCACCTCGGTGTTCGAAGGCATCCGCTGCTACGACACGCCGAACGGCCCCGCCGGCTTCCGCCTGGCCGACCACTTGAAGCGCCTGGAAGACTCCGCGCGCATCTACGGCTTCGCCCTGCCCTACACGCTCGACCAGCTGGTCGCCGCGTCGAAGGAAATCATCGTCGCCAATGGCCTTAAGAGCGCCTACTGGCGTCCGATCGCCTTCCTCGGCGAATGCGGCATGGGCGTGACACCACGTCCTGAGAACGTCAAGGTCGACGTCGCCATCGCCGCGTTCGGCTGGGGCGCCTATCTCGGCGAAGAAGGCCTGGAAAAGGGCGTCGACGTCTGCATTTCGTCGTGGAACCGCGCCGCCCCCAACACCATCCCGGTGCTGGCCAAGGCCGGCGGCAACTATCTGTCGTCGTACCTGATCGGCAAGGAAGCCCGTTCGCGCGGCTATGTCGAAGGCATCGGCCTCGGCGTCAACGGCCTGATTTCCGAAGGCGCGGGTGAAAACCTGTTCGTCATCATGAACGGCAAGATCCTGACGCCGCCGGTGGCCGCCTCGATCCTGGGCGGCATCACGCGCGACACCGTCATCAAGCTGGCCCGCGCCGACGGCATCGAAGTCGTCGAACAGGACCTGCCGCGCGAGTTGCTGTATCTGGCCGACGAAATCTTCATGACCGGCACGGCCGCCGAAATCACGCCGATCCGTTCGGTCGACGACATCCCCGTCCGCGCCAACGGCCCGGGCAAGATCACCCGCCGTCTGCAGACCCTGTTCCACGGTCTGTTCAACGGCACCACCGAAGACCGCTTCGGCTGGCTCGACCCGATCGGGGCGGCCGTCCCGGCGGAATAACCCTTCCGGCTGCGTTTCGCGTCCTGCGCGGAACGCAGCGTAACAATCGAAGGATGGCGCAGGGCTTTGCCCGAGACATCCTTCTCATTTTCGAGGACATGACCAAGTCCGCGCGCAGGGCGAAAGCCCGAGCACGGACTTTGTCATGAGAGACAATATGACCGCGAAATCCTTATTCGAAAAAGTCTGGGACGCGCACGTCGTCGAGCCCGAAGGCGCCGACAAGCCAGCCGTCCTGTATATCGACCTGCACCTCGTCCACGAGGTCACGAGCCCGCAGGCCTTCTCGGAGCTGGATGCCCGCGGTCTCAAGGTCCGCCGTCCGGACCGCACCTTTGCAACCCTAGACCACTCGATCCCGACGCTCCGTCCGGACGCGAACGGCAACCGCCCGTACGTCACCGAGCAGGCCAAGAAACAGGTCGAGACGCTGGAAGCCAACGCCGCCAAGAACGGCGTGCGCCTCTTCGGCTACGACGCCGAAAACCGCGGCGTCGTCCACGTCATCGGCCCGGAAATGGGCCTGACCCAGCCGGGCTTCACCGTCGTCTGCGGCGACAGCCACACCTCGACGCACGGCGCCTTCGGCTGCATCGCCTTCGGCATCGGCACCTCGGAAGTCGGCCACGTCCTGGCCACCCAGTGCCTGGCCCAGCGCAAGCCCAAGACCATGCGCATCAACGTCGAGGGCAAGCTCCAGCCGGGCGTCACCGGCAAGGACGTCGCGCTCACCGTCATCGCCACGCTCGGCTTCTCGGGCGGCACCGGCTACGCGCTGGAATACGCCGGACAAGTCATCCGCGACCTCGACATGGAAGGCCGCATGACGGTCTGCAACCTGTCGATCGAAGCGGGCGCCCGTTGCGGCATGATCGCCCCCGACCAAAAGACGGTCGACTGGCTGCGCGGCCGCGAATACGTACCGCAAGGCGCTGCCTACGACGAAGCCGCCAAGTCGTGGCTGGCGCTCGCGTCCGACGAAGGCGCTGTCTTCGACAAGGAAATCACCATCGACGGTTCCGCCATCGAGCCGATGGCGACCTGGGGCACCTCGCCCGACCAGGGCGCGGCCATCGCCAAGGGCGTTCCGGTTCCCGCCGGCGAAGATGACCAGCGCGCGCTCAAATACATGGGCTTCACCGGTGGTGAAAAGCGCGAAGTCGAAAAGGTCGACGTCGTTTTCATCGGTTCGTGCACCAACGGCCGCATGGCCGACCTGCGCGCCGCCGCCGAGATCATGAAGGGCCGGAAAGTCGCTCCCGGCGTGCGCGCCCTGATCGTGCCGGGCTCCGAATGGGTTCGCGTCGAGGCCGAAAAGGAAGGCCTGGACAAGATCTTCCTCGACGCCGGCGCCGAATGGCGTCTGCCGGGCTGCTCGATGTGCATCGCCATGAACGGCGACTTCGTGCTGCCGGGCCAGCTGGCCGTCTCGACCTCCAACCGCAACTTCGAAGGCCGCCAGGGCCCGGGCTCGCGCACCGTGCTGGCCTCGCCCGCGACCGCCGCGGCTTCGGCTATCGCCGGCCACGTCGCCGATCCCCGTCAATTCATGGCTCTGGAAAGCGCATAACCATGTCCAACCAGGAACCCGTTCACGCCTTCTCGTCGCGCATCGTCGTGCTGCCGGAAGCCAATATCGACACCGACCAGATCATCCCGGCGCGCTTTCTGACGACGACCACCAAGGTCGGTCTAGGCAAGGTCGCGTTCAACGACTGGCGTTACAATGCCGACGGCTCGAACAAGCCGCACATCCTCAACACGATCGACGCCCAGGAACACCGCGTCCTGGTCGGCGGCAACAATTTCGGCTGCGGCTCGTCGCGCGAACACGCGCCGTGGGCGCTGATGGACTACGGCTTCCAGGCCGTGATCTCGACCGAGATCGCCGACATCTTCAAGTCGAACTGCCTGAAGAACGGCCTTCTGCCGATCGTCGTCGACAAGGCGACACACGAAAAGCTGCTGGCCAACCCACAGCAGCGCGTCACCGTCGACCTCGAAAAGAACGCCCTGACGCTGGAAGACGGCACGGTCTTTACGTTTGAGGTCGAAGCCTTCGCGCGCCAGTGCCTGCTGGAAGGCGTCGACGCCATGGGCTGGCTCTTGAAGCGCCTGCCCGAGATCGAAGAGTTCGAACAGTCCCACGGAAAGGCGGCGTAACATGGCCAGCTTCAACATTACCGTCCTGCCGGGCGACGGCATCGGTCCCGAAGTCGCCGCCGCCGGCGTCTCGGCCCTGCAAACCATCGGCGAAGTCTACGGCCACAGCTTCGAATTCGTCGAAAAGCGCATCGGCGGCATCGCCATCGACACCGACGCCAACCCGTACCCCGAAGACACCGACCGCGCCTGCCTGGCGGCCGACGCGGTGCTGCTGGGCGCCGTCGGC
>OUNM010679472.1_pt1 | contig 19766 bp, 14 predicted proteins | sample 1769961 | NCBI WGS metagenome assembly OUNM01 (sample SAMEA3914820, study PRJEB12502) | metagenome | biome: forest; material: soil | place: USA | collected 2012-03-12 | depth 0.3 m
CGGGCATTGTCCCGAATGCCGTCGGCAGGCGGCGGCGCGATTGCGGTCCCCCCAGAAGCGGCGGAAACAGCCCCCAGCAGCAGCACAGCAGCGGCTAACCAACGGCAAACAACATGGGACAACCCGTACATGGCGGTCAAAACTGGCGCACCATTCCGCCCTGGCCGCGCGGAGGTCAACCATGGCTTGGCCGCACCACTGGCTACTTTTTGGCAGCCGCCACGACTACCGGAGCCCGGTTGAGCACGAACTGCAGCAGGTTGGGATTGACCCCCAGGGCGATGATGGCGAGGGAGAGAACCAGGGCGCTGACTTTGGCCAAGGGGGACCAGGTGAGCTTTTCCTTGTCGTTCTCACAGGCGGAATAGACGGCCAGGATGGGCCTGAAATAGTAGTAAAAGCCGGCGGCGGCGCCAATCACCGCAACGATCACCACGCTGAGGTAACCCTGGTTCATCGCGGCGACAAAAACCAGCATCTTGCCGAAGAAACCGGCGGTGAGCGGCAGACCGGCCAGCGAGGCGAAAGCAATGGTCAGCGCCAGGGCCATCGCCGGGGAGCGCTTGGCGAGGCCGGTGATGTCCTTGAGCTCCTCGCCCACGCCGTGGCCACGCAGCACCGCAAGCAGCAGGAAGCCCAGCAGCGTCATCGGCAGGTAAGTGGCCAGGTAGAAGGCGACGATCCCGCCTGAAGAGATGTCCATCTTCGGCGAAGCACCGCAAGCCAGTGCCAGCACCAAAAAGCCGGCGTGGGAGATGGAAGAGTACGCCAGGAGGCGCTTCAAGTTCGTCTGCGTGATCGCCGCCAGGCTGCCCACCGCGATGGTAAGGGCGGCAATGACGGCGAGTGCCATGTTCACCTGCGGGCCAATGGCGGAACCTGCACCGGTGAAAGCAGCCACCGAACGGGTGAGCACCACAAAGCCCGCCGCCTTGGAGCCCACCGACAGGAAAGCGGTCACCGGGGTGGGAGCACCTTGATACACATCGGGAATCCAGACATGGAAGGGGGCAGCGCCCACCTTGAAACCGAAACCGGCCAGCAGCAGGGCCGCACCGAAGAGCAAGGCGCCGGTGTTGATCCCCGGCCGTGCCACCGCCGCGGCGATGCCTTCAAAGCTCAGCGAGCCGGTCACGCCATACACCCAGGCAATCCCATACACCAGGATGCCGGTGGAAAGCGCGCCGAGGATCAGGTACTTCACCCCAGCCTCAAGGGCCTTGGCCGAGCGTCGGGTGAAGGCGACCAGCACGTAAAACGTCACCGTCATCAGCTCCAGCGGCACAAACACGCTGACGAGGTCATTGGCCGAAGCCATCCACATCATGGCGGCGCAGACAATCAGCGGCAGCGCGTAAAACTCACCGATGCGGCTGTGGATGCTTTGCGAACTCGAGTAGTGGGCCGTCACCATGTCCGATTCCAGGCCAATGATCAAAACACCGATCGTGGTCACCAGGGCGAAAGCCTTGTAGAAGAAGGCCAGGGAATCCACGGCGTAGAAGGGCTTCGCCCATGCCGCCCAGTCCGGCAGGGCAACCCCTGGGCCGGTCAGCAACATCACCAGCAAGACGCTGCTGGCAATGATGGCAAGCCAGGGAATGACCTTCCGGCCCAGCGACGTGGCGAAGGTGTCGAGCGCCAGCAGCAGCACGCCGGTGACCGCAAGGCTGATCTCAATCGAGAAGGAAGACATAAGGCGGGGTTGCGGAGAGAGGGATTACAGCCCGGCCACCTTCACCGTATCGGTGGTGAGGTGCAGCAGATCAAGAAGGAGCCCCGGGCGGCAGCCGGCCACCAGCAGCACCAGAACCAGAAGCACCAGCGGCAGACGCTGTGCGCCTTCCGGATCGCGAATAAAGTGCCCCGCGGAGGCGGTGCCGAAGAAAAGGTTGCGGTAGGCGCGCAGCATGTACACCGCCGACATCACCACGCCCCAAAGCGCCGCGATGGTCGCCCAGTGAACGGGCTGCAGGCCGTCTTTCAGCACGGCCACTTCCGAATCGAAGGAGCCAAAGAACACCATCAGCTCTCCCGGGAAATTGGCCAGGCCGGGCAGGCCAATGGAAGCAAAAGCGGCAAACCCGAACACCAGGGTCATGAACGGTGCATTCTTGGCCAGCCCGCCCAGCTTGGAGAATTCGAGAGAGCCGAGCTGGGAGCGCATCTTGCCGCACAGCGCGAAAAGCAGGGCGATGGAGATGCCGTGTGCGAACATCAGCAGCACCGCCCCGCGCAAGGCCACCGGGGTGCCGGCGGCGATGCCCAGGAAGATGTAGCCCATGTGCATCACGCTGGAATTGGCGAGCATGTTGTCCAGCTTCGTCTGGTGGATGGTCACCAGGCCGATGACGATGATGTTGCCCACCAGCATCCACAGCAGCGCATGCTGCACCCACTCCACCTTGGCGCCCAAAGGCAGCAGCGGCAGCGCGATGCGCAGCAGGCCGTAGAGGCCGAACTTCTTCAGCACGCCGCTGTGCAGCATGGCCACCGGCGTAGGAGCCGTGGCATAGGCCGGCGCCGCCCAGCTATGGAAGGGAAACAAGCTCACCAGGGTGCCAAAGCCCAGCAGCAGCACGAAGAAGATCCAGCCCTGCGTGGCGGCGGGCATGCTGACGTGCTTCGCCGCTTCCTGAAGGGCGACAAGATCAAAGGTCAGCTTGCCACCCTGGCTGAGGCCGGCAATGAGGGCACCGAGACCGGCCAGCAAAACCAGGCTGCCCGCTCCGAGATAAACGGTGATCTTCCAGGCCACGCGGCGGCGTTCCACCGGATCACCCTGGCCGTGCAGGGCGATCATGAGCAGCGTGGGGATCAAGGCCAGCTCATGGAAACTGTAGATGAAAAACACATCCGTGGTGAGGAAGGCGCCCAGCGCACCACCGCTGATCATCAGCGAGGCGACATAGTACATGGCCGGCTTGTCCACGATCTGCCAGATGGCGGCCACCGTCACAATCACCGTCAGCAAGGCCAGCACCAGGCTCATGCCGTCCGCACCCGTGGCGAAGTGAATCGAGGGATTCTCCAGTACCAGATGGCTGGAGGTAAAGCTCAGCCCGGTGGCGCCCGACTGCTGAAATTGCACGGCCAGAACAGCCACGATGACCAGGTTGGCCACTGCCGCCAGGCGGCCAATAAGCTTGGCAGGCAGGCCCGCTCCGATCAGGGCAGCAGCCAGCAAGGGCAGGAGGATGACGATTTCCAGCAGACTCATGTGTGAATTCCTCAGTGGCCGGTGTGCTGCAAAACAAACACGGTCAGATAAACCGCCAGCAGCAGGCCCGCTCCCAGCGCAAAGGTGTAAGACTGCAGGTGACCGGATTGCAGGCCACGAGCAGCCCGGCCAGCGCGGCGGACGATGACGGCCGGCAGACGAGCCACCAGGCCGTCGCAGAAAATGCTGTCGAGCGCAGAGATAATCCAGGCCACGCGGTCCTGGCACACCTTCACGACCACCGCGTAGATTTCGTCGATGTAGAACTTGTTGGCGAACAGCTTGATGTTCAGCGGATCCTTGTCCTTGCCCCAGTAGAACAGGTAAGCAGTGCCGGAGCCGGCGAGCAGCGCCAGAATGGAGACGGCCATCACCATGCCCTCGCTTTTCTCATTCGGCACCATGGCCTGCAGGCTGTTGGAGAAAACGCCGTAACCCGAGAAAAGCGCGAAAACCGAGAGCAGGATGAGCGGCAGGGTCATGGTCATCGGCGCCTCGTGCGCATGGCTGGCGCTTTCGCTGCGAGCCTTGCCAAAGAAGGTGACGATAACACAGCGGGTCATGTAGAAGCTGGTGAGCGCCGCCGTAAAGGACGCTGAAGCGAACAGCCAGGGGCACTCGTTGTAAGCCGCGCCAAGGATGCCTTCCTTGGAGAAGAAGCCGCTGGTCAGAGGAAAGCCCATCAGTGCCAGGGTGCCGATGATAAAGGTGACGCACGTGGCTGGAGTGTACTTGTGCAGGCCGCCCATCTTCCAGATGTCCTGCTCGTGGTGGCAGGCATAGATCACCGCACCGGCGCCAAGGAACAGCAGCGCTTTGAAGAAGGCATGCGTGTAAAGGTGGAACATCGCTGCTTCCGGAGCGCCCAGGCCCACGGCCATAACCATGTAGCCAAGCTGGGACAGCGTGGAATAGGCGAGAATGCGCTTGATGTCGTTCTGGCTCACCGCCATCAGCGCGGCAAACAAGGCGGTAAAGCCACCGATGCCGGCGATCACGTGCTGCGCGGTTTCCGAGGCATGGAACAGGAAGCCCGTACGCACCAGCATGTACACGCCAGCAGCCACCATCGTCGCCGCATGGATAAGGGCGGAGACCGGGGTGGGGCCTTCCATCGCATCCGGCAGCCACACGTGCAGCGGCACCTGGGCGGACTTGCCAACCGCACCCATAAAGATGCCGAGGGCGGCGACAGTGATCAACCACGACGGTGCAGTATGCAGGGCGCCCTGGGCATGACCGTCGCCAAGGCTTGTGCGCAGCCCGTCGAAGGTGATTTCGCCGTTGCTGGCTCCCCAAAGAATGAGGATGCCGATCATGAAGCCGAAGTCGCCAATGCGGTTGACCAGGAAGGCCTTTTTCGCCGCGTCGCAGGCGGCGGGCTTCTCAAACCAGTGACCGATGAGCAGGTAGGAGCTCAGGCCCACCAGCTCCCAGAAGACGAACATCATCACGAAGTTGCTCGCCAGCACGATCCCCGTCATCGAGAACATGAACAGCGACAGCGCGCCAAAGAACCTCGCCTTGCCCGCATCATCCGCCATGTAGGCGAGGGAGTACCAGTGAACCAGCAGGCCTACGAAGGTGACGATGAACAGCATGCCGCGGCTCTGCTGGTCAATGACGTAGCCGATGTCGGCATGCAGCCCGTGGAAGGAGGTCACGTCAATGAAGCTGAGGATGGTGCCCGTCTCGTCCTTCGCACCCAGCAGCATGAGACTGATGATCCAGCAGACCAGGGCCGAGCCAACGGAAAGATAGGCGCAGACGTTTTTCAGCGTGGACGAGCGCTGAATCAGGAGGATCAGCGCCGCGGAGCACAGCGGCAGCAGCAGGATCAGCGTTGGCAGGGTCGGTTGGTTCATGGTGCGGCGATGCTTCGGTGCCTAGCCTTGCAGCTTGGTGACGGACTCGACGTCCACGCTTTGCTTGGTGCGGAACAGGGCCACGATGATGGCCAGGCCCACGGCCACCTCGGCGGCGGCCACGGTGATGGTAAAGAACACCAGCGCCTGGGCCGAATAGTCTGGCAGGCCCTGGGTGAGATTGAAGCGGGAGAAGGCCACCAGCGTCAGGTTCGCGGCGGTGAGCATCATTTCCAGGCACATGTAAATCACCAGGATGTTGCGCCGCGCCACCACGCCGGCCAGGCCGATGGCAAACAGCAGCCCGGCGACAAAAAGATAATGGTTCAGGGTGATCATTATTGGGCCTCCTCCTTCTCGCCGCGGTCACGTTTGCTCAGCACCACCACGCCCACCGTGCCGGTCAGCAGCAGCAGGGCCACGATCTGCAGGTGCAGGGGGTACTTGTCGAACAGCATCTCGCCCATGAGCTTGGCATCCGGCAATGTCTCCGCCTTCAGGTCGTTCTTGATCGTGGCCAGCTTCTGCCCGGAATCACCGGCCACCTGGAGCTTGAGAGGCTTGGAATCCAACGTCTGGCCGCCTTCGTTGAAGCCGCGCAGCACCATCGCCATCTGGAGGGTGAATACCGCGGCCAGGAACATGCCCGCGATGGCGGTGCCAAAGCTCATGTGCCGGCCTTCCTCCGCCTTGATGTCCAGCAGCATGAGGATGAACAGGAACAGCACCATCACCGCGCCGGCATACACCAGGATCTGCAGAATGCCGATGAAGTAGGCGTCCAGGCTGATGAACAGCGCCGCCACGCCGGTGAAGCTCACCACCAACGACAAGGCGCTGGCCACCGGATTGCGCATCACCACGACCAGCACGCCAAAAACAAGCGTGATCGCGGAGAAGATGAAGAAGAGGACGCTGGACATGGAGGAGGGATTTCAGCGGAAGCGGCGGACTTCCAGGAACTGGTTCATTTCAATTCATTCCACTTGTTGACCAGCCCCACGCGCTGGCCGCCGATTTGATAAAGCTTGGCCTTGTCATGCACCATCTCGGCGCGGCTTTCACCAGTGATGGCGTAGTCCTTGCGCAGGAAAATGGCCTGCTCGGGGCAAACCTCCTCGCACATGCCGCAGTAGATGCAGCGGATCATGTCGATGTCGAACTCCTTCGGGCGCTTCTCCACCTTGGCCCAGGGATCGTCGCTGGGGATTTCGCCTGGAATGATCTTGATGGCCTTGGGCGGGCAGATGAACTCGCAGAGCTGGCAGCTCACGCAGCGTTCACGGCCATGCTCATCGGTCACCAGCGCGGGCGCGCCGCGGTACCATTCGGGCAGGCTTTCGTCCCACTTCTGCTCGGGATACTGCATGGTCACCCCGTTGGGGCCGCCCTTCATCACGCTGAGAATGTTGCGCCAGGCGTGGCCGACGGTGATCTTCAGGCCCTTGTAGAGCGTGGAGATAAACAGCCTCTCGTGCCAGGCGAGCTTCGGACGTTGGACGACAATCGTTGCCATGAAATGAAAAGGGTTAGTGCACCTGGAGCCACCACATGAGCACCGCCGTCAAAACCACATTGAGCAGGGCGATTTCAAACAGGTACAGCCAGCCGAGCTTCATGAGCTGGTCATAACGGAACCGCGGCAGCGACCAGCGGATGACGACGAAGAACAGGATGAACAGCACCACCTTCGCCATGAACGCGAGGATGTGCAGGCCCCCCAGATACAACGGCGTATGGCCGGCGATGTAATGGAGCTGAACGGGCACATATTGGTCGAGCGCTGCACCAAATGGAATGCTCCAGCCGCCCAGGAACAGCGTCACAGCCATCCCGGAACCAATGATCATCGCGGCGTACTCGCCCATGAAGAACAGGGCAAACTTCATCGAGGAGTACTCGGTGTGGTAGCCGGCCACCAGTTCGGTTTCGCACTCGGCCATGTCGAATGGCAGGCGGTTGGTTTCGGCGAACATGGAGATCACGAACACCACGAAGGAAATGAAAACTGGAATCGCAAGGATCCAGCGGCTGAAGTCCCAGCCGTTGTTCCACGGAGCGCTGTTGCCCCACAGCGGCATCAGCAGCCAGCCGTTGAGGTCCTGGTAGGCGGCGATCTTGCCCAGGTTCAGCTCGCCGAAAATCATCAGCACGGGGATGATGGACAGGCCGAGCGACATTTCGTAGCTGATCATCTGCGAGGTGGCACGCACCCCGCCAAGGAAGGGGTACTTGGAATTGGACGCCCAGCCGGCCAGCACGATGCCGTACACGCCCAGGGAGGCGATGGCGAAGGTGAACAGCGGACCCACGTTGAGATCGGCGATCACCGCCTTTACCGGCGGACCAAAGCCAAAGTCCAGCTCGCTGCCAAAGGGCACCACGGCGCAGGTGAGCAGCGCAGGCACCAGGGTGAGCGCCGGGGCCAGCCAGTAATAGAAGGTATTGACGTTTTTGGGGGTGAAATCCTCCTTGAGGAAGAACTTCAAGCCGTCGGCCAGTGGCTGGATCATGCCGCCGAGCCCAAAAATGGACCAGTCTTTCTTGAACCCGAGGAGCGTCATCGGGATGTTCGTGCGGTTCGGTCCCACACGGTCTTGGATGATGGCGCTGAGGCGGCGCTCGATCATCACGGAGTACGCCACCGACGGCATGATCATCAAAAACGTCAGAATGATGATCTTCGCCAACGAGATGGCGAGGAAGGTGAGATCGATGTTGCCGAGGAAATCTGACATTTTCTGCGGGACGGAGGAGGGCTGGAACCGATTATCCGAGCGTCTAGCGAGCGGGCAACCGCTATTTGTGAAAAATTTCACAAGCACGGTCGTTGCCCTTCCCCAGGCTTGCGTAGCGATTCACTTGCACCCGCCGCAGCGTCAGGCACCATTGGCGCTCCCCCAACCCGACCGCTCATGGCGCATCCTTTCCTCACTCACGATTTTCACATTCGCTGGTCCACGCTCGTTCCCCAGTCCATTGTGGACGACATTGAGATGGCACTGGCTCAAGCCCAGGCCAACCTGGATGCGGTGATCGATCAGGACCGCGGCCGCATCACTTTCGACTCAGTGATCCTGGGCATGGAAGAGGCCACCCGGCCTCTGGACGAAGCCTGGACGCTGGTGGAGCACCTGGACAGCGTGAACAATTCCCCCGCCCTGCGCGAGGCGCACAACGCCATGCTTCCCAAGGTGAGCGCCTTCCGCGCCAAGATCCCTTTGATGGAGCCGCTGTGGGATCTCATCGAAACCTACAGCAAAACCCAGGACGCACGCGATCTCACCGGCGTGCGCAAGCGCAGCCTGGAAGAAACCGTCGCCTTCTTCAAGAACCACGGCGCCGAACTCCCAAAGGACAAAAAGCAACGGCTGGAGGAGGTGCAGTCGGAACTCTCGCAGGCCACGCAGAAGTATTCCGAAAACGTCCTCGACTCGACCAACGCCTTCGAACTGATCCTTGATGATGCCGCCAAGCTCAAAGGCATGCCTGAATCGGCCATCGACGCCGCCCGCGCCGACGCAGCCGCCAAGGGACTGGGCACCAGCGCCGAGCCGAAGTACCGCCTCACCCAGAAAGCGCCGAGCTATGTGCCGGCCATGCAGTTCTGCGACGACGCCGACATTCGCCGCCAGATGTGGGACGGCAACACTCGCATCGGTCACGACGGCGACCATGACAACACGGCGCTGATCTGGAAAATCCTCAAGCTACGCCAGGAAAAGGCCGACCTGCTGGGCAAGGCCAACTTTGCCGACCACATCCTGGAGCGCCGCATGGCCAAGGACGGCGCCACCGCCCTGAACTTCACCGAACGCCTGCACCAGCGGGTGAAGAGCGCCTTCGACAAGGAAGTGATCGCCCTGCAGGAGTACCGCGCCGACGTGGCCCACTTTGACCACGAGCTGTTCGAGCCCTGGGATGTAGCCTACTGGTCAGAAAAGCGCCGCAAGGCCCTCTTCGACTTCGACCCCGAGGAACTGCGGCCCTACTTCCCGCTCAATGGAGTCATCAACGGCATGTTCCGCCTCACGGAGATGCTGTTCGACATCAAGATCACCGAACGCGAAACCCTTTGCCTGCACCCTCAGAGAGTGGAAGACGCCACTCCCGCGAGCCTCAACCCCGGCCAGCCCGGCCCGGTGGAAGTGTGGGACCCGGAAGTAAAATTCTACGAGATGCGCAATGCCGACGGCGTGCACATCGGCTCCTTCTATGCCGACTGGCATCCGCGCGATTCCAAGCGCTCCGGCGCCTGGATGAACTGCCTGCGCGGCGGCTGCCCGCCCTCCGGCGAGCACGACCGCCGCCTGCACCTTGGCCTTATCTGCGGCAACATGACACCGCCGGTGGACGGCAGGCCGGCGCTGCTTACGCACAACGAGGTGGAGACCGTGTTCCACGAGTTCGGTCACCTGCTCCACCAGCTTCTCGGCAATGTGGAAATCCCCTCCATGAACGGCACCAATGTCGCCTGGGACTTCGTCGAGCTGCCCTCCCAGTTCATGGAAAATTTCTGCTGGGAACGCGAGAGCCTGGACTTCTTTGCCCGCCACTGCGAGACCGGTGAGCCCATCCCGCCCAAGCTGTTCAAGCGCATGCTCGCGGCCAAGAACTACATGGCCGCCACCGCCATGATGCGCCAGCTCAGCTTCGGCAAGCTGGATCTCGACCTGCACATCAAGCACGCCAGGGACGAAGGTGCCGACCTCGATACCGTCGCCCGCTCGATCACCGCCGGCTACACCGTCCCTTTCAAGTCCGAGCCGCCCACCATGGCCCGGCGTTTCAGCCACCTGTTCAGCAGCCCCGTAGGCTACGCCTCCAGCTACTACAGCTACAAGTGGGCCGAAGTGCTGGACGCCGACGCTTTCACCCGCTTCCAGCGCGAAGGCGTGCTCAACCCCGCCACCGGCCGCTCCCTGCGCGACACCATCCTCAGCAAAGGCAACGCCGAGGACCCCGCCAAGCTGTTCCGCGACTTCATGGGCCGCGATCCCGATGCCGAAGCCTTGCTGCGGCGCGACGGGCTGTCATAGGCCTAACTTCTTTGCCGCCGGATGGGCCACCAGGCTCGCTTGTGCCAGCTTGAGCTTTTCCTGCCCGGCGGCATCCGCTGGGAGCGCTTGGTCTGCAAACGCCTCGTACAGGTTGTCCCAGATGTCGTTCATCTCGGCCTGGAAGCTGTTGGAGTCGGCGGTGATCGCCACCACCGCATCCTTGTCCGGGATCACCACGCAAAGCTGCCCCGCCCTGCCGTCTCCTCGGAAAGCGTTATGCGTGCAGCGCCAGAACTGGAAACCATAACCCTGGGTCCAGTCGATGCCGATCTTGGAATGGCCTTCCTCATCATTCCGCACCTGCTTGCTCGTCGCCTGCTCCACCCACTTCTCCGGGATCAACTGCTTGCCGTTCCACCTGCCCTTTTGCAGGTAAAGCTGGCCAAACTTCGCGATGTCTTCCGTGCAAAGATACAGCCCGTAGCCGCCCAATGAGTTGCCCTCCGGGCTGGCATCCCACTTCGGGCTTTCAATGCCCAGTGGCTCAAACAAGCGCGGCTTCAGAAACTCCAGCGAAGTCTGGCCCGTCACCTTCGTGACAATCGCCGAGAGCGTGTAGCTGCCCATGGTGTTGTACTGGAAATGCGTGCCCGGTTTGAACGCAACCGGCTGCGCAAGGAACTGCTTCACCGTCGGCGCGTTGTCGATGATCTTCGGCTCCTTGTCGTGCCCGCAGCTCATGGTGAGCAGGTCGCGCACGGTCATGGCCTTCAGGTTGTCCGAAGGCTCCGCCGGCGCATCGGCCGGGAAAAACTTCAGCACCGGATCCTCCAACTTCAGCTTCCCCTCCGCCACCGCCAGCCCCACGGCCGTCGAGTTGAAGCTCTTGCTCAGCGACCACAGCACATGCGGCTTGTCCGCCGCCTCCGGCTTCCACCACGCTTCCGCAATCACCTGGCCATGGCGCACAACCATGAAGCTGTGCAGCGTGTTGATCTTGTCCGCCGCCTCGACGAATTTAACAAGGCTATGCGAGGCAATGCCTTGGGCCTCCGGCGCGCTGCGTGGCAGCGGCTGGGCGGCGGGAAGCAGGCCGGGAATTGAGGCAAGAGAAACAATGATGATGAGGCACGACGGAAGACTGCGAATTTTCATGGCGATTGATGCTGTGCGCATCCAGCGGGATTGGCTTTGAATTAACCCAGATTGTCATCCGGGACTTTTGTCTATGTTAAACTCGAAGCTAAAGAGCAGCCCTTGCCAACTTTCATGCATCTATTTTTTCTTATTTTGAGTGGATTTATCAATGTCGTCAATAATTTGGTTAACATTGATTCCCACACCAAAAATGGTCGGCTTAAGAGCAATATACTTATTCAATTTCATAATGAGGCTGCGGATCCTCCCAGGCTCTGCGCCTTGGGGCTTCGCCTCCAATAGTTCGATCATCCAACCGTCTCGAATTTGCGCAAAAGCCAACTCAGATGTTTTAACTTTCGTCAAATGATGTTTAGCTATTTCTAGATCATCTCGACAAAGGGAATTTGCAGCCACAACCGACCAAGAAATAGCAAGGTCAAACTTCTCTGGTTCACTAAGTTGCGAGTCATCTATGGCGTCGAGCGACTCTCTAGCTTTCACCACGTCACCAGAATTACAGATAGATCGCACAAGAAAAACTTTTGTGAGCTCACTAGAACACCGATGGAGGCTCTCCAGATAAGCCTCAATCGCCCCTTTATGGTTGCCCAGCGCCTCCTGGCAATCACCAAGCAGCTTTCTAAGCTCAGCAACCACGCCGTCTCCGTAATTATTAACATCAGCCTCAGTTATTAGCGTGTTTGTCACCTCCTTCGCTCTTTCTAAGATATCCTTTCGATCCAGGATTTTTCCATACATTTCCAACGCATGCGCGAAATGCGTTTTTCCCATCCAAGGTTTGTCCTTATCTGGAAGAATTGCAAAGGCCGATAGAGCGGAGTCCATAACCTTACCTCCTTCCACCTGGTCTCCGACAAAATAATACTTTAATGCCTTCAATACACGATACTGCAAAGTAACAGCAGCACTTGTGGAATTAGCAAGTATGCGATCAATTAAACAGATTGATTCAGTCAATCTTAGCGGCGGCTCGCAAACCTCAAGGTACAATGAAAGAAAATCTGGGTCCTGACATTTTTCAACTTCAACTATATTAAGTGAGGCGAAGGCAGCAAAGCGATCTTTCTTGTCGACTAAATTCCAAAGCCCTTTCGCGAATGCTATCTTAGTACGCCATTTTTCATGGCTCACAATGTCTTTGGAATGCTCGATCACAGACGGAAAGTCATTGCTCTTCCCAAGCCTGAAATAGCATAGATGCAAGTTTCCTAGAAGTTCTGAAAGGGCCTCGATGTCGAGATCCAGCAACTCCTTCGCCCTTTGGAGGTCAGATGCCAGCATTGGCACAGCGTGCGCTCTATGCGACAAGGAATACCAAGTGAAATGGTACCTGGCATGTATCAGCGCACCTTCATAATCTCCGCGGTTATAACAGCGCCGAAAATTGGTAAATGCTACGCTTCCTGAATACTTGCCAGCACAACACTTTTTGAACTTGATTCCAGACCCACAAACGCAGACATCGTTTCTTCTCGGCTCATAGTGAGCTGCCTCGAATCTGGCGTTTCGGTTCGTCATCCTCTAAAGATTGCCGTTTGGACTTAAAGAGCAAACGAGTATGTAGTTCGAGTGGAACGTAGAAGTTTAATTCCCTCGTTGGCCCAAACGGATCACGGCCAGTTTTCTCCTGTCAACGAATGACAGAAATTCACCTGGGAGACAGGCCCGCCCCTGGACGGCCAGGCACGTCCTACTTCACTTCCTTCGCATAAGCCGCAAACGCCTCATCCAGCTTCGCCGCCTGCACGTCACCCTTGTGGAAGATCACGCGGTAGCGGAACTTCAGTGTATCACCTTTGGCGATCGTGTGATCACCCGGCTCCGCCTTCTTGTTGAAGTCATGGTAGCCAAAGCAGTTCGCGGCAAACAGCCCGTAGGTGCGCACGTGCCAGGTGGTCGGCGAACGGAAGCTGCTCGGGTGGTTGAGGATCGCGATGCCCACGGGCTCGTCCTTCACCTTGCCGTAGTAGTCCACCCAGTTCGCCGGCTTGCCCCAGGCGGCAGCATCGGTCAGGCCGGTGGCGCTGATGATGTGGCCCGGCTCGTAGGGCGAGCCTTTCTTTTGGTCCACATCCATGCTCGTGGGTACGCGGATGCCGAAGACACCGTCCTTGTTGTCCGTGAAGGTCACCGGCCCTTCCGTCGCCTTCAGGTCGATGTCGAAGTCGATGATGCGCGCGTCGCCGGTGGCGCTGAAAGTGATGCGGCGCTCGTCTTCCAAAATCTTGCCGCCGTCGTGGTTGAGCCAGTCAGTGATGCTGGTGATGGAACCCTTGTCCTTGCCGCCTTCCAGCTTGGTGAACTCGCGATGCTTTTGCAGGCCCAGCTTGGCCATTTCCTGCTCCTTGTTCTTTTTGGCGGTGGCATAGCTCGCCTCTTCCGCCCAGAAGTTGCTGCCATTGACAATCAGGTGCGCAAACCACAGCGAGCGGTGATGCGGATGATCCTGCACCTCTCCCTTGGTGTCCGCCATGGGAAAGTCGCGCGTCATCTTCTCGCCCGTGGGGCCGATGATCGGCCACAGGATCGGCTTGTTGCCGGAGAGCGTCACGTACTCGGTAAAGAGCTGGCCGTCGATCTTCACCACCGCCCCGGCGGGGCTTTTTTCAACGGTGAAATCCGCGCCAAAAACAGGAGCGGCAAGGCAGGCAAGGAGAGAGAAAAGGCAGGGCAGTTTCATGCAGGGCCATGATAACGCCGATGGCCGCGCATTCTGTCCAGTCCTTCCATCAATCCTCACAAGCTCGCCCGCCGCAGCATCGCCGCCTCTTCCGGCAGCATGCGCGCGTTCGACGGAATTGGGCTGATGATCGAGCGCAGGCTGTCCTTGAACGCCTGCTCATCCCCCTGCGTCACCGGCAGCGGCCCGGCATCGTGCACAATGAGGGCAAACACCGCCTGCTGGCCCGGTGTCACCGTGCTCAGGTTGATGCCCTGGCACGCCGCCACGCTGCGCTCGGTGTCGCCCATGCGCCAGTAGGCCAGGGCGGCCAGCAGCTTGCGGCTCGAGTCCTTGGGGTTGGCCGAAAGCAGCAGCTCCGCCCGGTTCAGCGAGGTCTCAATCTGATCACCCTGCAGCAGCTTCGCGTACAGGTAGTTTTCCATGAAGGACTGGTCATCCGGCCACCGGCGGCTCGCCTCCAGGGTGGCTTTGGCCAGCCCGTCCGTATTGCCGCTGATCTTGCAGCACTCGATCCAGGAGGCAAAGCCCGAGCGCTCGATGTACGCCCGCGTGCTCATGGCGGCCGTCTCCAGCGCCTCCTCCGCGATGTCATAGAACTCACGGTCCTGGGAGTACTTGCCCAGCAGCAGCAGCCCGTCGCCCTGGCCGCCCGTTTTCAAGTCTTGCAGCACCAGGTGCAGCTTCCGGCGCACCTCCTCCCTCGGCTCTCCTTGCACCAGCGCCAGGTGCGCCTGATAAAACGTCCGCGTCGTCGCCCGCAGCGTCACGGTCGGGTCGTTCACCAGGCGGGTCAGCTCCGCCGTGCGGCCCAGGGAAGTCAGGGCGTTCAGGTAGTTGTTCAGCAGCGCCTCATCCCTTTTCACATCGTTCTCGCTCAGCATCGTCAGCACCCGGCCTGGCTCTCCGTGCGTGCCCAGCCAGCGCACCAGCGGCAGCAGCTTGTCCGGCTTGAAGTCGCGGGTGCGCGCGATCGCCTCATCAATATACTGGTTTTTGCGGCCAGGGCGCAGCTCCACGCGGATTCCCAGCACCTTCGCCCGGTCGCTCTCCTCCGCCAGCGGGTGCTTCTCCAGGCCGTCCGCCAGGCGCTCCAGCTCCGGCGAGGTCAACGTGTTGATTTCCGCCAGCATCCGCAGGGCGTCCAGGCCCGCCTGGTCCGTGCCCTCGGCCAGTGTCCACAGGCCGGCGGCCACGGCTGCGGGTTCGCTCCCGTGCGACTGGTTTTGCAGCTTCAGCAGCCGCAGTTTGCTCTCCCGGTCCTCCGGATGGCCTTTGACGTACTGCTCCAGCACCCGCATCAGCACACCGCCGCTCTGCAGCTTGCCCCACACCTCCTCGCCCAGCTTCATCAGCCGCACATCCCCGGGGTGCCCCTTCAGCAGCCCTTCCAGCTGGGCCGCCGCCTCCTTGTCCCGATGAATGCGCAGCAGCGCCCGCACCCGCCCCATCTCATCCTCCAGTGACACGGTCCCCACCACCGCCAGCCGGTCCCAGAAATACATCGCCTGGTCCTGGCTCACCATCGTCAGCAGCTCCGCGTTCATGCGCACCGCCGGCTCGAAATCGGGCGACATGCTCACCGCTTTCTGCGCCGTCAGCAAGGCTTTCACCACGTCACCGCCCTCGCGCGCCTGCCGCGCCTCCTCGATCAGGTGGCCCGCCCGCCACACCTTGTACTGGCCGTGAATGGGCCGGGCAAAGTAAGCCGTCACCCCCATCGCCCCCACGCACAGGGCAATCATGGTCCAGCGTGCGATCAGCCGGGCGGAGGCAGACTGGCGGTCCTGGTGCGCCACCGTCGGCGGCACCAGCCAGTACCACCCGGCCAGCAACCACCGCAGCAGGAAGAAGCGCCTGCGTTCAACGCCGTTGGGATCAATGTTCTGAGAAAAAAGCATGGAGCGGAAAGGGTCTGGACAGAGCCCTGGGGGCCGGAACAGTACAGATACGCCGGGAGGATCGCCACCATGAAAGTTTCTGCCCGCGTGAAGCTTTGTATGCCCCTCCTTCACCCCGCCTTGCCGCCCAATTCCCGAAGAAAGATAAGGGCCGAAGGCTCAAATTCCAGTTGCAACCCCTGATACACCAGACAATGAAACGCCCCGCCTGCCGCTTAGGCCCGGTTCCCCATCCTTCGTCCCTCACGAATGAGCAAGGTTCAGGCCAAGCAAGCGGGCATTAGGCAAGATTTGAAACGCTACGCTATGATCAAAGTCGAAAACCTACGCAAACAGTTCGGATCGAAGGTGGCCGTCAACAACGTCACTTTCTCAGTCGAAAAAGGCCAGGTGCTCGGTTTCCTCGGGCCCAACGGAGCAGGAAAGTCCACCACCATGCGCATGGTCACCGGATACTTCCGGCCCAGCTCCGGCAAGATCTCCGTCGGAGGGGTGAACATGCTCCAGGACCCCGAGACGGCCAAGCGTTCCATCGGCTACCTGCCGGAAAACGCCCCCCTGTATTCCGACATGACTGTCGCCAGCTTCCTGAATTTCTGTGCCGAGCTGCGCGGCCTCAGCGGCGCCGCCAGAAGCAAGGCCCTCGACCGCGTGCTCGACCTCTGCTTCCTCGACAGCGTGCGTAACCAGAGCGTGGACACCCTTTCCAAGGGCTACAAGCACCGCACCTGCTTCGCCCAGTCCATCATTCACGACCCGGACGTCCTCATCCTTGACGAGCCCACCGACGGCCTCGACCCCAATCAGAAGCACGAAGTGCGCGGCCTGATCAAGCGCATGGGTGAAAACAAGGCCATCATCTTCTCCACCCACATCCTGGAAGAAGTCGAGGCCGCCTGTTCCCGCGCCATCATCATCGACCGTGGCAAGGTGGTCGCCGACGGCTCCCCCGACGAGCTCAAGCAAAAGGGCCCCGGTGCCGGCAGCGTCCGCATCAGCGTGCGCGGCGCCCAGGGTTCCGCCGTCCGCGCCGCCGTTGAGGCCGTCAATGGCGTGGATCGCGTCGAAGTCCTCGCCGACAGCCCGCAAGGCTTCACCTGTCGCGCCTATCCCACCAAAGGCCGCCGCCCCGCCGATATCGCCACCGAGCTCTCCGCCCTTGCCACCAGCAAGCAGTGGACCCTGGAAGAGCTCCATCAGGAGGAAGGCAAGCTCGACGAAGTCTTCCGCGCCATCACCCGCACGGAAGCCTAGCCCTTTTCACTCCTCACCCCTTTCCCTTTCCTTCCTGTTATGATCACCAAGAAAGATCTGGCCAATATCTGGACCGTGTTCAAGCGCGAGTTCTTCGCGTACTTCAACTCGCCGGTGGCCTACGTCATCATCGTTATCTTCCTGCTGGCCACCATGGGCTTCGCCTTCTCGTTTGGCCGGTTCCTGGATGGCAACAACGCCTCCCTCACCCAGGCCTTCCTCACCTGGCATCCCTGGATCTACGTGGTGCTCGCCCCCGCCGTGGGCATGCGCCTGTGGTCAGAGGAGCACCGCCTCGGCACCCTCGAGCTGCTCATCACCATGCCTATCGCCCCCTGGCACGCCGTGGTGGGCAAGTACCTCGCCGCCGCCGTGGTCTGGTTCATCGGCCTCGCGCTCACCTGCCCGATCATCGTCACCCTCTATGTCCTTGGCACGCCTGATTCCGGCCCCATCATCACTGGGTACATCGCCAGCTTCTGCTACGCGCTCGGCTGCCTGGCCGTCACCTCCGCCATCAGCGCCTTCACCCGCAGCCAGGTCGTCTGCTTCATTGTCAGCGTCGCCCTCTGCTTCCTGCTCACGCTGATCGGCATGCCTCCGCTGGTGGACGGCATCCGCCGGCTCCTGCCTCCTGGGGTGCCCTGGCTGCAAAACCTGCCCAAGGCCATCGCTTACCTCAGCTTCTCCGATCACTACACGGAAATGACCAAGGGCATCCTCAATTTCCGCGACCTCCTGTACTACGTCAGCGTGGTCATCATCGGGCTCGTCGTCACCGATGAGGCCCTGCGCTCCAAGCGCGCCTAATCACCCCCTTTTGCAACTCGAACTGATCAGAATAGCAACGCTATGAAATTCGATCTGAAAACGGCAGTCTCCAGCTTCCTGGTTATCGCCATCGTCGTCGTCCTCAACTTCCTTGTCGGCGGCCTCGGCCTCGGCAACTTCCGCGCCGACCTTACCCAGGACAAGCTCTACACCCTCAGCGAGGGCACCCGCAACATCATCGCGGCCATCAAGCCGGACAAACCGGTCACCCTGCGGTTTTACGCCACCACGGATGACCGTGTGATGCACCCCGCCCTGCAAACCTATGCCCGTTCCGTGCAGGACCTCCTCGTGGAGTTCCAAAAGATCAGCGGCGGCAGCATCAAGATCGAAAAGATCACGCCCAACCCGGACACCGAACAGGAAGACAAGGCGCGCGAAGATGACATTCGCGGCATGCAGGTGAACACCGAAGGCGAAAACCTCTACCTCGGTCTCGCCGTGCAGTGCCTGCAGCAGAAGGAAGTGCTGCCCTTCCTCAATCCCTCGGAGGAAACCCTGCTCGAATACCAGATCGCCCGCGCCATTGCCAAGGTGTGCCGCACCAGCAAGACCGTCGTCGGCATCATGAGCGCCATGCCCATCACCGGCAACGACGATCCCATGGCCCAGATGCGCGGCCAGCAGGGCCCGCCTACTTGGTTTGCCGTCGAGCAGCTCAAGATGGATTATGAGGTGCGCAAGGTCGAGATGACCGCCGACAAGATCGACAGCGACATCTCCGTGCTCGTCGTCGTGCATCCGGCCTCCATCGAGGAGTCCACCCAGTTCGCCATCGATCAGTTCGTCCTCCGCGGCGGCAATCTCATCGCCTTTGTCGATCCCAAGTGCTGGATCGCCGAAGCCTACAGCAGCCAGCAGATGCAGAACCCGATGTCGCGCAACAACCCCAATGCCTTCATCAACTCCCAGTCTGGCATGAAAAAGCTGTTCGACGCCTGGGGTGTCGCCTTCGAAGAAGACAAGGTGGTGGCCGATCTGAGCTACCGCCAGCAGATGCAGGGCCGCGTGAACCCCACCGCCCTCCTGGTGCCCAACAAGTCCCTGAACCACGAAGACCGCCTTACCAAAGACCTGCAGTCCATCTTCATGATGGCCTCCGGCAGCTTCACCGTCAAAGCCCCGGAAGGCCTCAAGGCCACCACCCTCATCAGCTCCTCCGGGAACTCCAAGCCCATTGCCGTGGCTGATGCTGAAGTGGAAAAGCTGCGCACCCAGCCGATCAACATCACCCCCGGAGAAGGCCACGAGCTCGCCCTCGCCGTTCGTCTCGATGGCAAGTTCAAGACTGCCTTCCCCAACGGCGCTCCCCTCAAAAAGACCTCCCCCAAGCTTCCTGGTGAAGGTGGCGGTGCCCAAACAGACGCCAACGCCCCTGCCCAGCCGGCTGCAGCTCCTGCTCCAGCCCCGGCAGCTCCCGCCCCGGCCCCGGCTGTTGCAACCACGCCCGCAGCTCCTGCCCCTGTCGCAGCTCCTGCCCCCACCCCGGCAGTTCCTGCTCCGGCCCCGGCTGTTGTAACCACGCCCGCAGTTCCTGCCGCCGCCCCGGCAGCTCCTGCCCCAGCCGCCCCGGCCGTTGCGACCACGCCCGCAGCGCCTGCCGCTGCTCCTGCACCCGCCGCAGCCCCTGCTCCTGCCGCTCCAGCCGCCGCTCCCGTTGCGGCCGCGCCCGCAGCCCCGGCTGCCGCTCCTGCCGCCCCCCAGCCCAAGCCAGCCGCTCTGCCAGTGCCAGTGAAGGTGACCCCTGCCGCTCCGCCTCCCAGCTTGGCGGCCCCTGTCAAGCCCAAGGGCGCCCCGCCTAGCCTGACAGCGCCCCCCAGCCTGAAGCCCGGCGGTGCCCCCTCCCTTGCCGGC